>Ga0213919_1000176_pt1 | contig 34046 bp, 30 predicted proteins | sample McNCre317MG_FD_161056 | JGI IMG/M metagenome (GOLD analysis project Ga0213919, IMG submission 161056) | Freshwater microbial communities from McNutts Creek, Athens, Georgia, United States - 3-17 MG | ecosystem: Environmental > Aquatic > Freshwater > Creek | place: USA: Georgia | collected...
CGACGTGAACATCCGTGACTGGAAAGAAGTGATCTGGGCGCTGACCACCCGCATGGACGCCACCCGCGACACCACGCTGGTGGACAACACGCCGATCGACTACCTGGACTTCGCCAGCCCGGTGGCCGGCCTGGGCTCCAAGATGGGGCTGGACGCCACCAACAAGTGGCCCGGCGAAACGAGCCGGGAGTGGGGCAGGGCCATCGAGATGGATGCAGCGGTGAAGCGGCGCGTCGACCGGATGTGGGGGGAGCTGGGTCTTTGAGGGGGCGGTGAGCCGGGCTGGCGTGCTGAGCCCGCTGTTCAGGCCGCCATCTGCCAGCGGCTGCCGCCGGCCTGCTTGGCGGCGTACATGGCTTTATCCGCCTGGCCGAGGAGGCTGTCGAGTTCGTAACCGGTTTCCGGATAGGCGGCGACGCCGATGCTGACGCCCAGACGGCCGCCGGGGCAGACCGTCGCGGGAAGCGCTTCGATGGCGGCGATCAGGCGGCCGCAGAAATGGGCGATATCGCCGTCGCCGTGGAGATGGGGGCACAGGATCGCGAATTCGTCCCCACCGAGGCGGGCCACCACGTCGGTGGCGCGGGCGGTGGCGACGAGACAGGCGGCGAGGGCAATCAGGATCTTGTCGCCGCTGGCGTGGCCGAAGTTGTCGTTGATCGGCTTGAAGCCGTCGAGATCGAGCATCAGCATCGTACCGGACTGGCCATCCACCTCGGCGCGGCCCAGCACCCCGAGGGCTGTTTCGGTGAAGGCCTTACGGTTGGTCAGGCCGGTCAACGGGTCATGGCGGGCCAGTTCGCGCCAGCGCTGGCTGTCGGTCTCGACCTGGCGGAACTGGTGGAGCATGCCGAAGACGATGGTCAGGAAATTGATCAGCGCCAGCGCGAAGGCGCCGGTCTGGATCGCACGCAGGGTCCGCGCGCGGCTCACCGAATCGTGCTCCAGCGCCGAGGTGAGGCGGTTCATCAGCGACAGGATTTCCCGGTTGTTGCGGACCATGTAGTCGGCGGCTGCGGCGTAGTGGGCCGCGTCGGGCAAGCCGGCCTGGCGTTCGTGGGCCAGCAGCGCCTTGAAAGGTGCGACGATCGCCCGCGCCTTGCCGACGATGCGGGCGGCGTCGGCCTCGACCCGCTGCAGAGAGACGGATTCGTTGTCGCCGCCCTGCGTCTCGCCACCCTCGGCGAAGGCGGTGAGGGTGCGGTCGAAGAGGCCGAAGGCCGCCTGGAGCTCCTGCTCAGCGATGGAAACCGCTTCCGGGCTGGTGGCGCTGCGGGCCAGCAGCAGCGCCTTGGTGGTCTGCTGCGACAGCATGCGTTGGCGCCCGGCCAGGTTGATGGCGACCGCGTCCTGGGCCAGCCGTTCGGCGAGCCACAGGTTGATGACCAGGACGCTCAGATCCAGGGCCACAAAGAGCACGATGGCGGTGATGAGGCGGCGGGGGGAGCCGATCAGGGCGCCGACGGGAATGGGCATGGAGGACGAGAAAACGATTGGACTCGGATCGTGGGCCGCAATGTCCTGCAGATTATCGGCGGAGCGCTTGGATTTTGAACACGATGTGAACAAAAAATGCGGCCTTCGGGCCGCATTCGGGCATTGCGCGGGGCGAGACGACGTTCAGTCCCGGAAGCGCTCTTCGAGGGCTGCGATGGCTGGCAGAGTCTTGCCCTCAAGGAACTCGAGGAAGGCGCCACCGCCAGTGGAGATGTAGCCCACGTCGCCGGCGATATCGAACTTGGCGATCGCTGCCAGCGTGTCACCGCCACCGGCGATCGAGAAGGCCTCTGAGTGGGCGATGGCGGAGGCCATCATCTTGGTGCCGCCGGCAAACTGGGGCAGTTCGAAGACGCCGACCGGGCCGTTCCAGACAATGGTGCCGGCGTTGGCGATGAGTTCGGACAGCTTGGCGGCGGTCTTCGGGCCGACGTCGAGGATGCGGTCGTGGGGGCCGACTTCGTCGACGCTGACCTTGTTCGCACGGGCCATCGCCGAGACTTCGTCGGCGACGACCACGTCGGTCGGCAGCGGTACTTCGGCGCCGCGGGCCTTCATCAGATCCATGATGGCCTGGGCTTCCTTGACCAGTTCGGGTTCGGCGAGGGATTCGCCGATGCGCTTGCCGGAGGCCAGCAGGAAGGTGTTGGCGATGCCGCCGCCGACGATCAGCTGGTCCACCTTGTCGGCCAGGGCGCGCAGGATGGTCAGTTTCGAGGACACCTTGGAGCCGCCGACGATGGCCACCAGCGGGCGGGCCGGGGCGCCGAGCGCCTTGCCGAGCGCGTCGATCTCGGCACCCATCAGGATGCCGGCGCAGGCGACTGGTGCGAAGCGGGCGATGCCGTGGGTGGTGGCCTCGGCCCGGTGGGCCGTGCCGAAGGCGTCGTTCACATAGACGTCGCACAGGCTGGCCATCTTCTGCGCGAGTTCCTCGTTGTCCTTCTTCTCGCCCTTGTTGCAGCGGCAGTTTTCGAGCAGCACGATCTCGCCGGGGGCGACGCTGAAGCCGCCATCGACCCAGTCCTGCACCAGCCGCACCGGCTTGCCGAGCAGTTGGCCGAGGCGCACGGCGACCGGCGCGAGGGTGTCGTCGGCGGTGAGCGTGCCTTCGGTCGGGCGGCCCAGGTGGGAGGTGACCATCACCGCGGCGCCCTTGTCCAGGCAGTACTGGATGGACGGGATGGAGGCGCGGATGCGGGTGTCTTCGGTGATGTTGCCGGCGTCGTCCTGCGGAACGTTGAGGTCGGCGCGGATGAAGACGCGCTTGCCGGAGACGTCGAGGTCAGTGAGTTTCTTGACTTGCATGATGGTGTTTTGCGTGGCGTCTGAATGACGACGCCCCGCAGGAGCGGGGCGTCGGAGCAGCGAATTAGCGGGCGCCGACGAAGGCGCGGGCGGCGTCGAGCATGCGGCAGGAGTAGCCCCACTCGTTGTCGTACCAGGCCAGCACCTTGACCAGCACCGAGCCGTCTTCGCCCTTGATGACGCGGGTCTGGGTGGCGTCGAAGGTCGAGGACACGGTGGTGTGGTTGAAGTCGCTGGATACCAGCGGCTCGGTGTTCACCGCCAGGATGCCCTTCAGCGGTCCGTTGGCCGCAGCGGTCATCAGTTCGTTGATCTCTTCCTTGGTGGTGGCGCGCTCGGCGGTGAAGGTGAGGTCCACCAGCGAGACGTTGATCGTGGGCACGCGCAGCGCGAAGCCGTCGACCTTGCCGACCAGTTGCGGCAGCACCAGGCCGACGGCCTTGGCCGCGCCGGTCTTGGTCGGGATGATGTTGGCGGCGGCGGCACGGGCACGGCGCAGATCCTTGTGGCGCACGTCGACCGTCACCTGGTCGTTGGTGTAGGCGTGGATGGTGGTCATCAGGCCCTGCTTGATGCCGACGCTGTCAGCCAGGATCTTGGCCACCGGGGCCAGGCAGTTGGTGGTGCAGGAAGCGTTGGAGACGACGGTCATGTCGGCCTTCAGCACTTCTTCATTGACGCCCATCACGATGGTGGTATCCACGTCGTCACCGCCGGGGGCGGAGATCAGCACGCGGCGGGCACCCTGCTCGAGCAGGGCCTGAGCCTTGGCCTTGGTGGTGTAGGCACCGGTGCACTCGAGCAGCACGTCCACGCCGTGGCTGCCCCAGTTGACGCCCTTGGGATCCTTCGTGGAGTAGAAGGGGATCTTCTTGCCGTCGATGATGATGGTGTTTTCGCCTTCCGTTTCGACGGAGGTGGCGAAGCGGCCATGGGTGGTGTCGTACTTCAGCAGGTGAGCGTTGGTGGCCAGGTCGCCGGAGGCGTTGATGGCGACCACGTCAAATTCGTGCTGCAGACCCTGCTCGTAAATGGCGCGCAGCGTGCAGCGACCGATACGACCGAAACCATTGATGGCAACCTTGATGCTCATCGACACTTCTCCCTAAATGAATTCACGAATTATCAGTTTGCTGTGGCGCCCGGAGGCGCCGCCGGGTCAGGCGAGGACCTTGCTGACCGCCGCCACCACCGCGTCGGCGGTGATGCCGAAATGCTTGAACAGTTCTCCGGCCGGTGCGGACTCGCCGAAGCGGTCGAGGCCGACGACTTCGCCTTCGAGGCCGACATACTTGCGCCAGCCGTCGGTGACCCCGGCCTCGACGGCGACCCGGGGCAGGCCCCTGGGCAGCACGGAGGCGCGGTAGTCTGCGTCCTGGCGGTCGAAGACGTTGGTGCTCGGCATCGAGACCACGCGCACGGCGATGCCTTGCTCGGCGAGTTGCGCCCGAGCCGTCATCGCCAGGGCCACCTCGGAGCCGGTGGCTATGATAACGGCTTGCGGTGCAGCCGGCTGTGACGGAGTGCCGGCTTCGGCCAGTACGTAGCCGCCGCGGCGGATCGCCGCGGTCTGCGCCGCGCTGCGCGGCTGGAAGGGCAGGTTCTGGCGCGAGAAGGCGAGGGAGGTCGGGCCGTCGGCCCGCTCGATCGCAGCCGCCCAGGCGATCGCCGTCTCGGTGGTGTCGCAGGGGCGCCAGACGTCCATGTTGGGGATCAGGCGCAGGGTCGCGGTCTGCTCGACCGGCTGGTGGGTCGGGCCGTCCTCGCCGAGGCCGATGGAGTCGTGGGTGAACACGAAGAGCTGGCGCAGCTTCATCAGTGCCGCCATGCGCAGCGCGTTGCGCGCGTACTCGCTGAACATCAGGAAGGTGGCGGTGTAGGGGATCAGCCCGCCGTGCAGCGCGACGCCGTTGGCGATCGCGGCCATGCCGAACTCGCGGACGCCGTAATACACATAATTGCCGCCGCCCTCGCGGCTGACGCCCTTGGCGCCGGACCACAGCGTGAGGTTGGAGCCGGCCAGATCCGCCGAACCGCCGAGGAGTTCGGGCAGCTTCGGTGCGAAGGCCTCGATGCTGTTCTGGCTGGCCTTGCGGGTGGCGATGGTTTCACCCTTCGCGGCAACGCCGGCGAGCACTGCCTCGACGTGGGCGGCCCAGTCGGCGGGCAGTTCGCCGGCCATGCGGCGGGTGAATTCGGCGGCGAGCTCGGGGAATTCCGCCGAATAGGCGGTGAAGCGGGTGTTCCAGTCCGCCTCGAACGCAGCGCCCTTGCCCTTTGCGTCCCAGGCAGCGTAGACGTCGGCCGGCACTTCGAAGGGCGGGTGGGGCCAGCCGATGTGGGCGCGGGTGGCCTCGATCTCGGCGGCACCCAGCGGCGAGCCGTGGCAGTCGTGGCTGTCCTGCTTGTTGGGGGCGCCGGCACCGATGATGGTCTTGCAGCAGATCAGCGTCGGGCGGCCGGTTTCGGCCTTGGCGGACCGGATCGCAGCTTCGATCTCGAGCGGGTCGTGGCCCTGCACGTCGCGGATCACCTGCCAGCCGTAGGCTTCGAAGCGTTTCGGGGTGTCGTCGGTGAACCAGCCATCCACGTGGCCGTCGATGGAGATGTTGTTGTCGTCGTAAAAGGCGATCAGCTTGCCGAGGCCCCAGGTGCCGGCCAGCGAGCAGGATTCGTGGGAGATGCCTTCCATCAGGCAGCCGTCGCCGAGGAAGACGTAGGTGAAGTGATCGACGATGGTGTGGCCGGGGCGATTGAAGCTGCCGGCCAGCACCTTCTCGGCCAGTGCCATGCCCACCGCGTTGGTGATGCCCTGGCCGAGCGGGCCGGTAGTGGTCTCGACGCCGGGGGTGTAGCCGTATTCCGGATGGCCGGGCGTGCGGCTGTGCAACTGGCGGAAGTTCTTCAGGTCGTCGATGCCGAGGTCGTAGCCGGTGAGGTGCAGCAGCGCGTAGATCAGCATCGAGCCGTGGCCATTGGACTGCACGAAACGGTCGCGGTCGGCCCACCTGGGGTTGGCCGGGTTGTGGCGAAGGTGATGGCGCCACAGCACTTCGGCGATTTCGGCCATGCCCATCGGTGCGCCGGGGTGTCCCGAGTTGGCTTTCTGGACGGCGTCCATGGCCAGCGCGCGAATCGCGCCGGTCAGTGGGTTGAAGACAGGCGGCTTGACGTTACGCGAAGAAGACATCTGGGAACCTTCGGCCGGGACTGCGGCGCGCAAAGACCACGATTATCTTTGATTTGCAGGGGCTTGGGTAGCCTCGGCGGGGCCGGCCGCCGTGCCGCCCGCCGAGGTGGTGCCGGTGGCCGGCGACACCACCTGTCGGGGCGCCTTCAGGCTGGGTGGGTGGGGCGGTCCGTGGCAGCGGAACCGTCGAATGGCGCGACGGCGACAGCGATGTCGGCACCCTGGTGGAGGGCCGCAAGGACGAAGATGCCCTCAAGCGTTCATCCGACCCCTCACACCCACTGCCGGCGCCTCTCCATCAGTTTCCAGATCAGCGGCGTGAGGATCAGTTGCATGGCCAGGTCGAGCTTGCCGCCGGGGACGACGAGGGTATTGGCGCGGGACATGAAGCTGCCGTCCACCATGCGCAGCAGGTAGGGGAAGTCCACGCCACGGGGGTCGCGGAAGCGGATGATCACCATCGATTCGTCGGCACTGGGAATGTCCCGGGCGATGAATGGGTTGGAGGTATCCACCATCGGCACCCGCTGGAAGTTGATGTGGGTGTGGGAGAACTGGGGCACGATGTAATGCACGTAGTCGTGCATGCGCCGCAGGATGGTTTCCTGCACCGCCTCGAGGGAATAGCCCCGTGTCTTGGTGTCGCGGTGGATTTTCTGGATCCACTCCAGATTGGTGATCGGCACCACGCCGATCAGCAGGTCGGCGTGGCGGCAGATGTTGACCTTGTCAGTGATCACGCCGCCGTGCAGGCCTTCATAGAACAGGCAGTCGGTGTCCGGCGGGAGTGCTTCCCAGGGCGTGAAGCTGCCCACCTTGAGGCCGCGCCGGGCAGCTTCTTCGGGGTTGTGCAGATAGTAGCGGCGCTGTCCGGTCCCCGATTCCCCGTAAGTGCGGAACAGTTGTTCGAGGTCCTCGAGCAGGTTGGCCTCCGGGCCGAAGTGGCTGATGCCCCGCTGGCCCTGGTTTTCGGCGCGAACGATGAGGTCGCGGATCTCTTCGCGGGTGTAGCGGTGGAAACTGTCGCCTTCGATGATCGCGGCATTGACCTTTTCCCGCCAGAAGATGCCCTCGAAGGTGTGCTTGACCGTCGTGGTGCCGGAGCCGGACGAGCCGGTGACGACGACGATGGGATGCTTCATGGACATGGACAGCTCCCGCGAATGAGTGTTCTTGGAGCAGGCCACGGGGCGATGAACTGTTCCAAAAGCACTCCCGCCCGGTGCCGGCGCGGTGCTTCGGGTGTCGGTGCGATCGTCGAACCGGGGCAGGGCCCGGTCATGAATGCGCGTGCAGCCAAGTGCGCCACTGCTCGAAGAGGGCGGGGCTGGCGGCGGCGATCACCGAGCGCTTGATGGCCGGTCCGGCGGTGAGGGGCGTGCCGCTCAACGTGCTGTAGCTGCCGCCCGCCTCGTCGAGGATCAGCCGGCCGGCGGCGTAATCCCACAGCATCTGACCGCCATGGATGTAGACGTCGAGACGGCCGGCGGCGACGTAGCACCATTCGAGGGCGCTCGAGCCGAAGTTGCGCTGGGAGTAATAGGGCGGGCGCACCGCCAGTTCGTCGCCAAGGTGGTGGCTGATGCGCTTGAAGTCGACGCCGGCCACGGCTTCCCGGAGCTTGTCGGCCGGCCGACGCAGCGGCAGCGGGTGATCGTTGAGCCAGGCGCCGGCGCCGCGGGCGGCGTAGAAGGCCTCGTCGGTGATCGGGTTGTAGACCACGCCGAGCTGCGTCTTGTGGTCGACCAGGTAGGCCACGGCGACACCGAAGAAGGGGATGCCGTTGGCGAAATTGGTGGTGCCGTCGATCGGATCGATGACCCACAGGCCCTCGCTGCCCTCGTACCAAACGCGGCCCTGTTCCTCGGCGCTCATTTCCTCGCCGAGCACGGCTGCCGGGATCAGTCCGGGCAGCAACTCGACCAGCGCAGCCTGGGAGGCGAGGTCGGCTTCGGTGAGCACGCTGCCATCCGCCTTCTGCTGCCGCACGGCACCGAGGTAGCGTGGCAGGATGGTGGTCTTGGCCATCTCGCGGACGAGCCCGGCGAGCGCGCGGGCCTGTTCAAGGCGTTGTGAAGCGTTCATGGGGCGTCCCGCCACTGGATCGAGCGGCTGAGGCTCGGGGGTTGGTCCTGCGGCCCGTGGCCGGGCAGCACGGAATCCGGCGCGGGCCAGCCAAAATTGCACAGGGGCGAGGTGAGGCTGACCATGGTCTTCGTTTGTTTCAATCCCGTGAAGGCACGCGGATAATAGCACGATGATTCCACGCTTCTTCTGCCCCGACGGCCTCCTTCCGGATTCTGACATGGCCTTGCCGGCCGCCGTCGCCCACCATGCCGAACGCGTTTTGCGGCTGACGGTCGGCGATCCGGTGGTGCTCTTCGACGGCCGTGGCGGGGAGTGTGACGCAAGCCTCCTGGCGCTGGGCCGGCAGCCGCTCGCCCGGCTCGGTCCGCGGCACGCGCGGGAGTGCGAGTCGCCGCTGGCGATCACCCTCGTGCAGGCGCTGGCGAGTGCCGACAAGATGGACTGGGTCGTGCAGAAGGCGGTCGAGCTGGGCGTGGCCGCCATCCAGCCGGTGGCCGCCGAGCGTTCGGTACTCAAGCTCTCCGGCGAGCGCGCCGACAAGCGGGTCGCCCACTGGCAGCAGATCGCGGTGGCTGCCTGCGAGCAGTCGGGCCGCAACCGGGTGCCGGCGGTCGGTGCGATCCTCCCTTTCATGCGCTATCTCGAGCAGTCGGGCGGCGGCCGGCGGATGATCCTGGCGCCGGGGGCCGAAGCGGCGCTGGCACGCAAGGTGCGGCCGGACGGCCCGCTGGCCATCCTGATCGGGCCGGAGGGTGGCTGGTCGCCGGCCGAACTGCAGCTGGCCGCCCGCGCCGGCTGTGAGCCGCTGGCCCTCGGGCCGCGGGTGTTGCGTACCGAAACCGCCGGCCTCGCGGCGTTGGCGGCGATCCAGACCCTGTGGGGCGATTTCCTGGGAGACGCGGATGTTTGAGTCGGCAGAGTTGGGCCATCGGCTGTCGAAGGAAGACTACGCCGGGATCGAACCGCAACTGCGTACCGATCTGCTGAAGGTGCAGTACGACCTGCTCGAGCACAAGGATTTCGCGACGGTGATCCTGATCAACGGGATCGACGGTGCGGGGCGTGGCGAGACGGTGAATCTCCTCAACGAATGGATGGATCCCCGCCATATCGAGGTGTTCGCCTTCGACGAGCCGACCGACGAGGAGCGCGAACGGCCCTTCATGTGGCGTTTCTGGCGTGCGCTGCCGCCCAAGGGAAAGATCGGTGTGCTGTTCGGCAACTGGTATTCCGACCCGATCGACGAGCGTACCTTCGGACGCATCAAGAAGGCTGGCCTGGACCAGCGCCTGTCGGAGTTCAACCGCTTCGAGACGATGCTGGTGGCTGAAGGCGTGCTGCTGGTGAAGTTCTGGTTCCACCTGTCGCGGGTCGGGCAGAAGAAGCGCCTGAAGGCGCTGGAGGCCAACGCAAACACGCGCTGGCGGGTGCGCGAGGCGGACTGGCTCTACTACCAGGAATACGATCGCTACCGGGAAGTTGCCGAACATGTGCTGCGTCGGACCAGCACCGGCATCGCGCCGTGGGTGATCGTCGACGGCACCGACCCCCCGTACCGTGCGGTGCATGTCGGGCGCACGCTGCTCGACCGCCTGCAGCGCCGCGTCGAGCACGTGCGCAAGGGCTACCGAGCGCGCCAGACGGCGGCGCCGCTGGTCGTCGCGCCGGACGAGCGCAACCTGCTCAATTCGCTGGTGCTCCAGCAGTCGCTGGACAAGAAGGACTACGACGAGCAACTCGAGAAGCTGCAGGGCCGCCTGGCCATGGCGGTGCGCAGCGAGGCCTTCGCCAGGCACAGCCTGGTGCTGGTCTTCGAGGGCATGGACGCCGCCGGCAAGGGGGGCGCGATCCGCCGGGTCACCGAGGCCCTCGACGCACGGCAGTATCACGTCGTGCCGATCGGCGCGCCGACCGACGAGGAGAGTGCCCAGCCCTATCTGTGGCGGTTCTGGCGGCGCCTGCCACGACGCGGCAAGGTGACGATCTTCGACCGCTCCTGGTATGGTCGCGTGCTCGTCGAACGGGTCGAGGGTTTCTGTTCCGAGGCCGACTGGATGCGCGCCTACGCGGAGATCAACGACTTCGAGGATCAGCTCGTCTCGGCGGGTGCCATCGTCGTGAAGCTGTGGCTGTCGGTCAGCGACGAGGAGCAGCTGCGCCGTTTCAGGGAACGGGAGGCGCAGTCCTTCAAACGCTACAAGATCACCCCGGATGACTGGCGCAACCGCGAGAAGTGGCCGCTCTACGAGCCGGCGGTGTGCGACATGATAGACCGCACCAGTACCGAGAACGCCAACTGGACCCTCGTCGAGGCGGACAACAAGTACTATGCGCGGATAAAGATTCTCCGCGCCATCGTCAATCAGCTCGAGGCGGTCCTGGGGAAATGACAAAAGCGATTCTTTGCCCGGCCCCTTCCGCCGGTAGTAGCGGAATCCCCGTGAATTCACCCGACACCGTGCCGGCCCAGTTGCCAATCGACGATTCTTCCCAGCGTTTCGTGGCTTGGGTGCGCGCCGCCGCGCCCTACATCCACGCCTTCCGTGGCAAGACCTTCGTGCTCGGTTTTGCCGGCGAAGTGGCGGCCGGCCATCTCGCCCAGAAGCTCGCCTACGACTGCAATCTGCTGGCGGCGCTCGGCGTGCGCCTGGTTCTGGTGCATGGCGCGCGTCCGCAGATCGAGGCCGAAATGGCCCGGCGCGGGCTGGTGCCCCGCTACCACAGGGGATTGCGCGTCACCGATGCGGAGGCGCTGGAATGCGTGAAGGCGGCGGTGGCGGTGACCCGTGTCGAAGTCGAGGCGCTGCTCTCGCAGGGTTTGCCTAACACGCCGATGGCCGGCAGCTTCATGCGCGTGACGGGCGGCAACTTCGTCACCGCCAAGCCGGTGGGCGTCGTCGACGGCGTCGATTACGGGTTCACCGGTGCGGTGCGCAAGGTCATCGCCGAGGAGATCTCCGCCGACCTGGACCAGCAGAACGTGGTGCTGATGTCCTCCCTCGGTGTGTCGCCGGCCGGCGAGATCTTCAACATGAGCATGGAGGCCGTGGCCGAGGCGGTGGCCATCGCGCTGAAGGCGGAGAAGCTGATCTACCTGTGCGATGCGCCCGGCCTGCTCGACGCCAGGGGGGCGCTGATCGAGGCGATCACCGCCGACGACGCCGAGGCCATGCTGAAGGCCGGGGAGGGGATGACCGAGGATCTCGACCTTTACCTCCCCTGTGCAATCCGCGCAGTGCGTCGGGGTGTCGGCCGTGCCCACCTGATCGACCGGGACAAGGACGGCGGTCTGCTGCTCGAATTCTTCACCCCCCAGGGGGTCGGTACGGTGCTGACCCGCGATCCGCTGTTCCGCCTGCGCGAGGCCAGCATCGAGGATGTGGGCGCGCTGGGCGCCGTGATCGCGCCGATGGAGGCCGACGGGACGCTGGTGCGGCGCAGCCGCGAGCGCCTGGAGGCCGAGATCGAGCGCTTCACGGTGGTGGAATACGACGGCGTGCTGGTCGGCTGCGCGGCGCTTTACCCCTTCATCGACGAGCGCGCAGCCGAGATGGCCTGCGTCGCGGTGGTGCCCGAGCACCGTCGCGCGGGGCTTGGCGAGATGCTGCTCCGGCGCATCGAGGGGCGGTCGCGGCAGATCGGCATCGAGCGCCTGTTCGTGCTCACCACGCGCACCTCGGACTGGTTCCGCGAGCGGGGTTTCAAGCAGGTGCCACCGGACGAACTGCCGCGCCAGAAGCGGGAAATGTACGATGTGAGCCGCCGCTCCAAAGTGTTCATGAAAAAGCTGTGAGGTCTGCCTGCGTGAAAGTCGCCGCGTGATCGCCCGCGTCATTCTTCCGAAGCCGTCGTTCCGGGGCCGCGCCTGCGCGGGGCTGCCGCTGTTGCTCGGCGCAGGTCCGGCGCTGGCGGGGTTGCCGGAGGTGTTGTCCTCGCCCGTCGTGACGGTCACGGCAGGGCTGGCGACGATGGCCGGGCTGGCCGGCGGTGGCTATCTGTTGTTGCTGCGCCGACGCCTCGCGCAGTTGGAGGCCATGCTGGGGCAAGGCACCGAAGCGGCCGGAGCCGGCGCACGGGAGCGCCACTTCCGGGCGGCCGCCGATGACGGCCATGCGCTGGAGGGCTGGGTCGACACCAACGGCCGCCTGTACTGGGTGAACCAGGCGATCGAGCGCTATACCGGGCGCGCCGCCGAGGAGGTGCTGGCCTCCGGCTTCGTCGACCTGGTCGTGTACGAGAAGGACCGCGCCTACTGTCTCGAGCAGATCCGCAAGGCGCTGGCGGGCGGGCCGCCGGCCGAGTTTGAACTGCGTCTGGTCAATCCCGATGGGCACACCCAGTGGATGGCCTGCAACTGGCAGCCGATCCGTGACGAGGCCGGGGGGCTGCTTGGCGTGCGCTTCACGATGAGCGACATCCAGGCGCGCAAGGAAGCGGAGTTCAAGCTGCTCGAAACGGTCGCCGCGCTGCGCCGCGCGCAGGCCCTGTCCGAGCACTACCTGCGGCGCAGCAACGAGGAGCGCTCGCGCCTGTCGGCGCTGCTCGACGTGGTGCGCCTGGGCATTTTGCTGATGGATACCGATGGCCGTGTGGTCTATTGCAACCGTGCGCTCTACGGAATCTGGAGCATGCCGGAAGGGGAAGGTTTCGTCGGGGTGCGTGACGTGGTGCTGCAGCAGCAGGTGTTGCCGCTGCTCGAGGACGGCGACGCCTACCAGCGGCACATCGCTGAAGTCCTGCAGCGGCGCGGGGCAAGCGAGCCCTATGAGATCCGTTTCAGGGACGGGCGCATCGTCACCGAGATCTCCCAGGTGGTGCCGGGGCCTGATGGCGTGAGGCTGCTCGGGCGGATCTGGGTGTTCGAGGACGTCACCGAGCAGCGCCGGGTGGCCGCCCAGTTGTTGCATCTGGCTGAGCGGGATCCCCTCACCAATCTCTTCAACCGTCGCCGCTTCCACGAGGAACTGGAACGGATGCTCGCCGACGGAAGACGCCACCGGGAGGGCGTGGGTCTGCTGGCCATCGACCTGGACGGCTTCAAGCCGGTCAATGATCGCCATGGTCATCAGGCTGGCGACGAGGTGCTGGTCGGCCTGGCCCATGCGGTCGCGGCGGTGGTGCGGCGCAACGAGATGTTCTTCCGGATGGGCGGGGACGAATTCGCGATCCTTGTCCCGTCGGCAAGCGTTCAGGATCTGTCCGAACTGGCGCGCCGGGTATGCGCCTGCATCGCCGCGCTGCCCTTCCACTTCAACGACGAGCAGGCTCGCATCGCGGCGAGCATCGGCATTGCGCTCAGCTCCCGCAATGGCCAGGACGCCGAAGCTCTGATTGCCGCGGCCGACCGGGCGATGTACCTGGCCAAGGCCATGGGCGGAAACTGCTGGGAACTGGCGCGGGAAACCGTTAGTGCGGCGCTGGATTGACGGCGCGCAGCGCCTATAATCTCGCCACCTTGCCGGGCGCGGGCCAATACCCCGGCCGCAGTCGTCCCGTCAATTCCAACTCGAGAGGTGATACATGACACGAATGGTCAATTGTGTGAAGCTCGGTCGCGAGGCCGAAGGTCTGGACGTTCCGCCGCTTCCCGGCGAACTCGGCAAGCGCGTTTTCGAGAACGTTTCGAAGGAAGGCTGGCAGCAGTGGGTCCGGCACCAGACCATGCTGATCAACGAGAACCGCCTCAACCTGATGGACGTCCGTGCCCGCAAGTACCTGGCGGAGCAGATGGAGCGCTACTTCTTCGGGGGTGGTGCGGACCAGATCAGCGGTTACGTGCCGCCGAGCAACTGATTGCGGCGCTGTATCGTCAAGCCCCGACGGCCCCGGATTCCGGGGCCGTCGGCATTTTGGCGCCGCTTTCGATGCTGTACAGCCAGGCCAGCAGTTCGGCGACGGCCACGTAGAGTTCGGGCGGGATGCGGGCATCCAGGTCCACCTGCATCAGCAGCGCAACCAGTTCGGGCGATTCATGGACATAGATGCCGGCCTCCTTGGCGCGGGAGATGATTTCGGCGGCGATCAGGCCGCGGCCCTTGGCCACGACGGTCGGCGCCGCCTGGCCGGCGTTGTAGGCCAGTGCGACGGCTTCGGCGCGCGGTTCGCCGGCCGGATGCTCGGGGCGGTTCATCGCGCGCTCCGCCCTTCGGCGACGAGGCCGGTGAGGGGCACCGCGGCGGCCTCGAGGGCGTCGGCGAGGCGGTCCCGGGCCGCGTCCAGGGCTTCGCGGGTGGCCTCGCGGTCGGCGATCATGCGCACCGCCACGCCGGCGGGGGTCAGGTGCAGGCGCGCCTCCACGCCACCCAGGCTGGGGAGACTGAGGCGCAGCGTGGTGTTCCAATAGGGCTCCGGCTCGTCCTCGGCCGAGCGCGGATCCGGCCCGGGGTCTTCGATCTCCCACTCCATCGTCTGCCCTGGCCACACCTGGCCCTGCCAGACCATCGTGTGGCTGGCGATCGCATCGAGTTGCTGGTGCACCAGCGGCAGGATGCGCTCGGGGATGGGAGCGGCTTGCTCCGCCAGGGCGCGTGTGCCGGCGGCCGGTGCGCCCGCCGGGCTTTCGGGTGCGCCCTCGAGGCGCGTCCGGACGACGGAGGCTAGGGTTTCGCCTGTCGGCAGCTGGCCCTGGGGCTCCCGGCGCAGGGCGGCGGTGTCGATCTGGCCGGCGAGCCAGCGGGCCTGGTGGGACTCATAGAACAGGCCGCTCTGGGCGAGCGCGCCGCCCAGGCGGGCGGCGAGGGCGGCCGTTGTGGCGGGTTCCTGGGGGGCAGCGGCGAGCAGGGCCTGGCCGCCGTTCAGGCTGGGCGTCTGGGCTGTCGGCTGGCCGGTCAGCAGGAAGCTGATCAGCTTGCCGGCCTGGCTCAGGGCGGGCGGGGTTGGCGTGCCGTCGGCGGACGGGCGGGCAAAGGTCGCGAAAACGGCCTGGGGGGTCACGTGGCTGACGACCAGTTCGAGCGTGTCGCCGGCCTTGACAGCGTGGGGCAGCGCGAGGGTCACGTCGCGGCCTTCGACCCGCGCCCGGTAGGTGTTATCGGCGTGCGGCACCTGCAGGCTGGCGACGATGCGCTGGCCGGGTGTGAAGTCGGGAAGCTGGCCGGAGATGGCTTTGACACGCGCCGAGGGGGCGACGGTAGGCTCGCCCGAGAGGAAGCTCGCCTCGGTGAGCATGCGCAGGCGGGAAGCGAGGTCGCTGGGAATCATCGGCGCGGCCTCGTCAGCCCGTCTGGCGCGGATCAGACGTCCGAGTCGTTGCCGCCGTAGGTATCGCGCAGCTTGCGCTGGCGCGTGCCACCGGACAGCAACTGGCGGACGCTGTCCATCCACGGTTCGGTATGGACGCGGACTTCCTTGTCATCGTCGAGGATGCGCCGGATCAGCGCGACCTTCTTCAGGCGCTCCTCCTCGGACATGCGTCGTGTGCCACGGCCCTGGAAACCCAGGGCCTCCTCCATGCCCATGCGGTCGCGCAGGGACGCGACCTTCTTCTCGAGGTGGGTCAGACGGTCCCAGTCGTTGGCGCGGGCGGCATCCACCATCTCGGTGGAGTAGGTGCTCATCTCTTCCAGGAGGGCGAGGGAACTCATGACAATTTCTCCGGCAGGGCGCGTGTTCGGTAGATGGTTGGAAGGTTCAAACCTGGGTGCCGATGGATTCCCAGGCACCCTTGATCTCGCGGAGCAGCCGGCCCACTTCCTCGAGGGCCGGAATGCTGTTGTTCAGGTTGGCGTAGAGCAGGCGACTGGTCATGTAGTCGTACAGCGCACCCAGCCGTTCGGCCAGCTCGCCGCCGGCTTCGTAATCGAGGCTGACCTTGAGACCGTCGTTGATGATTTCGATGGCCTTGGAAATCGCCTGCCCCTTGGCGGGGATGTCCTTGCGTTCCATGGCTGAGGTGGCTGTTGCGATGCTCAGCAGGGCGCCTTCGAACAGCATCAGGATCAGCTTGTGGGGATCGGCGGTCGATACGCCGGTTTCGAGGCCCACCTGTGCGTAGGCCGATGCGGCGCTGGGGGCGAAGCCAAAAGCCATGATTCTCTCCGGCGGGTGTTACTTGTTGCTGTTGAAGTTGGTGATGTTGGCGATGCCGGTCAGCTGCTGGGTCAGGTAGGCGCTGGTGCCCTGCATGCTGGCAACGGTCGCGTCGAGCGCGGTGAATTGGGCGCGGTACTGCTTCTCGATGGTGGTGAGGCGCAGGTTCAGGGCGTCGCGCCGCTGGCTGATGTCGGCGATGGAGCGCTGGATGCCGTCGGTGCGTGAGGCGATCGTTCCGCCGACGGCGAGCAGGCTGTCCGTCACTTCCTTGAAGCGGGTGCCGTAGGCGCCGACCAGCTCGGCTACCGCACTGAAATTGGCGTCGATGGCCTTTTGCAGCTTGGTGCTGTCCAGCGACAGCGCGCCGTTCTTGTCGGCCGAGATGCCGATCTCGCCGAGGCGCTGATAGACGGCACCGGACAGGGCGCTCGGCACGGTGCCCAGCGCGCCGCGTACCAGGGCCTGGCTGCTGCGCAGCGCAGCGTCGCCATTGAGCGCGCCGGCGACCTTGGTCTTCGGGTCGTAGCTGCCCAGCGCCTTCATCGCGGTGTTGAGATCGTTGTAGCTGGTGACGAAGGTGGTCAGGCTGGTCTTCAGCGAGGCGGTGTCGCGGCTCAGCGTGATCGTCGTCGGGCTGCCGGTGTTGGTCTTCTGCAGATTGATCGTCAGGCCGTCGACGGCTGTCGTGAGCGAGTTGCCCGAGGCGCTGACCGCGATGCCGTTCACCTTCGCCGCGGAGTCGGCGGCGGGCTGGGTCACGTTGAAGGCGCTGGAAGCGGCGATCGAAGCACCGCCGCCCGGGTCGAGGAAGCTCGCGTCGCCGGACAGCGTGATCGCGTTGGCAACACCGCTGTTGGTGGCGGTGAGCTGCAGGTTCTGCTTGCCGTCGGTGCCGGTGACGATCACCGCGGAGACGCCGGCATTTGCCTTGTTGATGGTGTCGCGCAGGTCGCCGAGGGTGTTCTTGGTGCTGTCGAGGGTGACGTTTACGGAGGTCGCCGACGGGCCGCTGCCCTTCGTCAGGGTCAGCGTGCGGGTTGCGTTGCCGCCGAAATCGATCACCGGCGCAGTGGCGTCGTAGGTGGTGGACAGGCTCTGGCGCTGGGCGGTGGCGAGGGCGGTGACTTCGAGGCTGTAAGTGCCAGCCACTGCCGTGCTGCCGGCGGTGACCGACGCGACCGTGGTGTCGGCAACGCTTGCCTGATAAACGGAAAATCTTGCCGTCGCGGTCTGACCGGCAACCGGGCTGAGCAGGTTGGCTGCGGTCTGCAGCGACGACAGCGCGCCCTTCAGCGAGCCCAGCGCGGAGATGTTGGACTGGTAACTCGCCTCGCGTTTCGCGAGCGTGGTCAGTGGAATCTGCTCCACGCTCATGAGCCGGGTCAGGATGCCCTGAAGATCGAGACCGGAACCGGTGCCTAAGGACGAGATGCCAGCCATGATGAACCTCTATTGAACGCCGAACTGCCTTGCATGGATACGCTTACGGAATCGTGTCTCGAAACTTGAGACCGGCAAGCGCGCGCTTCATTCTTCCAAGCAAAATTTGCGCCAATTTGATGTGTGCTTGCGGCACGAACCGACGGCAGGTGCCGACGGCGTTTCTCAGGCTTCCTGTTTCATCAGCAGGCCGGTGAACTTGTCGAGGGCCTTGGCGATCTGCAGCATCTCTTCCGATGGAATCTGGCGGATGACCTTGTTGGTCTCGGTGTCGACGATCTTCACGACGGTGCCGTGGGTATCCTTGTCGATCGAGAACTGCAGGCTCTGGGCCAGCGGGCGGACGACCTGCTGAACCTGCTCGAGGGCCTGGGTGACCTGTTCGAGGGTGGGCTGAGCTTTGGCCGCACCCGCTACCCCGGGGGCGGCTCCGGTCGATCCAAGGGGCTTCAGTTCCGCAGGGCGCGGGGCGCCGGTTCCTTGAGTCGGCAGCGGTGCGGGCGGCGCGGCGTTGCCGGCGACGGTGCGGATTTCCATGGTGGTCTCCTCTCGTGCTTGCGGCGCCGGGCCTGGGGAGGCACGGGCGCCGCGTTCTCAATGCCCTTGCGGGCCGAGTTGGATTACTTCAGCAGGCTGAGCACGGTCTGCGGAAGCTGGTTGGCCTGGGCCAGCATCGCGGTGCCGGCCTGCTGCAGGATCTGGCCGCGGGTCATGTTGGCCGTTTCCGCCGCGAAGTCGGTGTCCTGGATGCGGCTGCGGGCTGCCGACAGGTTCTCGGACGTGGTGCTCAGGTTGGCGACGACGCCGGTGAAGCGGTTCTGGATCGCGCCGAGGTCGGCCCGGCTGGAGTTGATCGTCGCCAGCGCGGAGTCGATGGTGGCCAGCGCGTTCTGGGCGCCTGCTGCGGTGGAGATATCGACCGCCGAAACCCCGGCGCCGAAGGTGGCCGTCGCCGCTGTGTAAGCGCTGGTCAGGCCTGCCGTCGCGATGTCCGCGCCGCCGAGGGTGATGCCTGCAGCGCCGCTGGAGCTCAGGCTGATGGTGCCGCGGGTCACCGTCGCATTGGTGGACGTTGAACTGCCGTCGATCTGCGTGGACCCGAAGCCGGTGGTGGTGGCGGTGGTCGACCGGTTGGTGGAGTTGCTGCCGAGGCTGATCGCCTGACCGGTACCCGCCGACAAGGTGATGGTGCCGGCAGCGCTGGTGGCGGTCACGCCGGTCTTGCTGGTGATCGCGTTGATCGCCGCGGCGATGTTGGCGCCCTGGGTGGTGGCATCGGTGCCGGCGGCGACCGCGCCGATATCATAGCCATTGACGGTCAGATCGCCGGCCTTGAGGGTGCCAACCGCAGCCGTGCCGCTGGCTACGAGGTTGCCGCCGGTGCTCATCGTCAGACCGGAGCGGGTGGCCGCGGTGGCCGTGCCGATCAGGCTGATGTTGCGACCGTCGGCGGCGGTCAGCGAAACCTTGCCGGTGGCGGTGTCGAAGCTCGCGGTCACACCGGTCTGGTTGGATACCGCGTTGAAGGCCGCGGCGACGTTGGCGCCCTGGCTGGTGGCATCGGCACCGGCGGCGATCGGGCCGAGTTTGACGTTATTGACGTAGATGTAGTTGGTTGTGCTGTCGATCGCGCCGGCGGTCGGCGCGGCCCCGGTCAGCGTGGTGGCGTTGGCCTTGGCGGTCACGCCGGTCTGGCCGGATACTGCGTTGAAAGCCGCGGCCTTGGCGATCGCGCTATCGTCGGTGCCGGCCGCCGATACGCCGTCGCGCACAGAGGGGCCAATACCGAAGCCATTGACGGTGATGCCGCCGGACTGGATCTGGCCGCCGGTCACGGAGCCGGCCAGGTCGGTCTTGAAGGAGGAGGTGGTGCCCACGCCGAGCGCGTCGGCCTTGGCGCTGGCGATCGAGTTGATGTTGATCGTCTCGCCCTTGTTGGCGCCGACCTGGAAGGTTTGCGCGCTGAACGATCCGTCGAGCAATTTGACGCCGTTGAAGGCAGTTTGCGTGGAGATCGTGTTGATCTGCTGGACCAGTTGATCCACTTCCTTCTGCAGGGAGATGCGGTCGGCGGCGCTGTTGGTGGCGTTGGAGGCCTGCACGGCCAGTTCGCGCATGCGCTGCAGCGCATCACCGACGCCCTGCAGCGCGCCTTCGGCGGTCTGCGCCAGGGAAATGCCGTCGTTGGCGTTGCGGGCAGCCTGGTTGAGGCCCTTGATCTGGGCGGTCATGCGGTCGCTGATCGCCAGGCCGGCCGCGTCATCCTTGGCGCTGTTGATGCGCAGGCCGGACGACAGGCGCTGGAGGGAGGTCGCGAGGGAGGATTGCGACATGGTCAGGTTGCGCTGGGCATTCAGCGACGAGACGTTGGTATTGATGACAGCAGCCATTTTGAATCTCCTTAATTCCGTTCAAGGTAAGCGTTTCAGCTTAACTTTGGTTCGCCTTGCCCGGTTTGTGGGAGGCAACCGCCGTTGAATTCATTAACGGAGCTGGCTGGCTTGACTTTAGAAAATTCTTTACTTTTTTGTAGGAATGTGGCCTACGCAGTCTGGCCGGATTACCGCTTGGCTCATGATAGCGGCGTAAACAACGGAAGCTTTAACAACTCCTGGAAGGCTGCGTTTCGCGTCAGAGCGGAGGCTGTGGCCGCTATGGCGCGGTGCCGGGTCTGGCCGTTTGAACGGGCGGCAGGACATGCCAATGGAGGGCGCCGGCGGAACGGCCGATGGCTTCGAGAAAGCGCAGACCTTCTTCGGCGTGTTCGGCGCCACGGACGAAGACCGACCTGGCGTCCGCGCCGTTTCGGTAGTTCCGCAGATCGTCGGCAATGTCGGCATACAGGTTGGCGAAGGCTTCGATGAAGCCCGAGGGGTGGCCGGCCTTGAAGCGGTTGTAGCGGAGCTGGCCGGCAGTCTTGGCTTCGCCCGAGCCACGGTCAAGGATCATGCGCTGACCCTCATCGTCGGCCCAGTGAAGAGACTCCGGTTCCATCTGATACCACTGAGCGCTGGCCTTGGTCCCGAACACGCGGATACGCAGCCCGTTGCGGCTGCCCAGCGCGGTCTTTCCCCACCAGGCCTGCACGCGCAGATCGTCCTGGTAGCGGGCCAGGCAATAGACGTTGTCGATGATTCCGTCGATCCGGCCATAGCTCGCCTGCTCACCGATGACTTCCAGCGGCTTGAGTCCGGCCGAGACGAAGTCCACCAGATGGTGGACATGCACGCCCAGGTCGAGCGAGACCGTAGGTACCGCGTAGTCCTGGCGCCGCCATGCCTGGGGTGCGGCATCGCGGCGGAGAAAGCCCTCCTGGGGCATTTCGACATGAATCTGCTGCAGTTGGCCGAGGTGGCCCTCAGTGACCAGGCGGCGCAACTCCCGCACCATCGGGTAGCCGGAATAGTTGTAAGTGACGGCCAGGTAGCCCCTGTTGCGGCGGACTGCGGTGCCGATCAGCCGACACTCGGTGCTCGAGACGCCGAGGGCCTTTTCGCAGATCACGGGGTAGCCGGCGTCGAGGGCTGCGATCACGGTGTCGACATGGTTGGGGGTGGGCGTGAGAACGACCACCGCATCGAGGGCGTTTTTCTCGGCGTCGAGCAAGGTCTGCCAGTTCGCATAGGCCCGCTCGGCGGCGACGCCATAGGCCAGCGCCGAGTTCTGATTCTGGGCCGGGTCCCGACTGAAGCAGCCGGCCTCGACCCGGAAATGGCCGTCCAGCCGGCTGGCGTGGAAATGGGTGCCTCCGACGGCCGAGTTGAGGGCGCCGCCTATGAGGCCGAGTCGCAAGGGGAGGAGGGAGCAGGGCATCAGGGGGCGTTACTGCAAGTGGTAAAGACGGCGGGCGAGGGTGGCTTCGAACAATTCGGCGAATTCACTTTCCGAGCGGGCTCGGGCGAAAAGCAGCGCAATGCGTCCGAACGGGCTGGCCTTGACCGTATCGCCGGCGAGGGCGAGGGGAAGCAGTTTTTCGATCTGCAGCGGCCGTTCGAATTGGAGCGCGCCGAAGACGCTTTCTGTCGTCACCGAGATTGTGTGGCGCAAGATGAAGGAGGATGCCGGAAAATGAACAAGCATTTCTGCCGTTTCGCCGAGGAAAGGTCGGGTATAGGCCTCGGCATAGGGGAAGCCCGTGCTCAGTTCGATCAACTGGCTATAGAGATCGCCCGGACAACGCCGCGTGATCTCGATCAGCCAGAAATCGTCGCCGTTGCGGATGAACTGGGTATGCACCAGGCCATCCACAAGTTTCAGTTCTCGGGCCAGGCGTGTGATGCAGTTGCGCACGCGCTCCAGCACGGTGGCAGGGAAGTCGCGGACGACCCGGCTGGTGTCCACCACGAAGGGGTTGGCCGTGCCGTGCTCCTCGACGATGAAGTCGTGCCGGATGAGGCCCCCGGTGATGAAGGCGGAGTGGCTGTAGAGTTGCCCGTCCACGTACTCCTCGATCACCGAGCGACGGCTGTGCGAAAACGTCTCGGCCTTGAGGATGGCGGCCTCGAGTTCTCGTTGGTCGGGGCTGCGAACGATCGTGACGCCTCGGCCGCTGTAGGCATCGACGGGCTTGACGATCACCGCGCGGTGATGCCCGGCATGGCCGGGCTGAACCAGACGGGGCGAAGGCAGGCCAGCTCGGCTCGCGAACAGTCGGAAGGCCTGCTTGTTGTTAAGGGTGTCGGTGGTGGCCGGACCGTCCAGTCCGGGGAAGCGTCGGTCGGCGTGAAGCGCCACGCATGCCTGGTAGGATCGATCGTTGCAGCCAGGCACCACGTGATCGAAACCCAGTTCATCGACGAGGGCGTTCAACCGGTCGGCGTCCGAGTAATCGATCTGGATGTAGCGCCGGGAGCGACGGGCCAGGTAATCCTGCGGATTGCCACCGCAGACGTACACTTCATGACCGATGCGCAACAGGTAGTCGTGAATCGGGGCCGACGAGAAGTTGGTATCGACCAGCAGGGTTCGCTTCATTTCAGTGGGCTCGATGCGGGCGGCGACATGTGGGGAAGCCTTATGCGCCTTCGTGGCGGATTCCCTGGCTGTGGTTCAAGGCGATCAGCGTCAGCGCGGCGCCCAGCAGACCAGCGGTCGGCGGAGGCAGGTCGTGGCGGATCTTGTCGTGCAGTTGAGGCAGCCTGAAGAAAGGCACGCCAGGGTACATGTGGTGCTCGATGTGGTAGTTCATCGACCAGTAAAGAAAGCGCAGCGGGGCGCCGAGCACGATGGTTCTGGCGTTCTGGCGAAAATCGGTGACGCCGGAGCGCATGCCGAAATGCTGTGCCTGGGCCAGCAGCCGGTTGGCACAGGTGCAGATGAAGGGGGCGAAAGTCACCAGCAGCAGAAGGACGTATTCGGCGCTCAGGACGAATAGCGTGGCGAGGCTCACGTGGCATGCGAACACGATCCGCGCCCAGCGGAACAGCGCCTGCCGGTCCGCCGCTGCGTGGGCAGGGAAAAGACGCTTTCCCTGTTCGCCAGGAATCCGCCCGAGGCTGTTACAGAGGGTGATGCGCAATGCCCGGTAGAGCCCCTGGACATCGAGGAATAGCGCGAGGCCATAGTTGAGCCAGTCGATCCGCTGGGGAAGCACGACTTCCAGGTCGACATTGGGGACGAGGGTGCGGGCGTGGTGAATAGCGTGACTTTTCTGGAAGTAGATGTAGTTGTTCCAGCTCAGCAACGAGAACAGCTGCAGGAAGATCCGGTTAAGACGCGGCGTCCTGAAGACCGTCGAGTGGGACAGTTCATGTCCGGCCCCGGCCCATCCCAGAAACGAGTAGATGAAACCGTGCGCCAGCAGCATTGGCAGGCAGAGTAGAAGCTCGCCGGCCCCGACGCAATGGCGGACCGCGCTGCCGGTGGCGAACAGCAGCCCCATGTGCAGCAGGATGCACGCTGCGCCGCGGAGATCGTCCTTCTCGCACAGGGCGCGCAAGCTGGCCCGGTCGAGGGGGCTGCGATACCAGGGGTGGCGCGCGCCGGTTTGGGCGGTCGACGGTGCGGCGCGGGCAGGCATGCTAGCGGGTCACCCACAGGCTGTTGCCTAGGCAATGGATGGCAAGCATGGTGTTCTGGACATGAACCACGTCGTGCTCATGGCTGAATTCGTTCACGTAGGTGCTGACGTCGGAATGGATTTGCGAGCCGTAGTCGTGCCACACGATGAGCGCATCGCGGCCCGCCATTTCGAGGGCCTTCGCCGTGTCGGACTTGACGATGGCGTAGTCGTGACCGCCGTCGATGAAAATCAGGTCGAATTGCCCGGCGAGGCCCATCGGCTCGACGGCGAGCGCTCTGCTGTCCAGTTGCAGTTGCCGCACCTTGCGCCGCACGCGGGGATCCGCCCGGTCAAGATACAGGGCACCCTGGCGGGCCACGCTGGCGCGGAGGTAGTCATCGTTCACGGTGCCGTCCCGCAGGTGTTCGTCGTTCAGGATGGCGACGGGCACGTCGGCTTCCGCCCTCGGCAGGTCGACGGTGGTGATCTCCGTGTCATCGGGGGTATTGCCCGCGAAAGCGAGAGTGGTGGCGCCGAGGTAGGTGCCAAATTCGAAGATGCGTCGAGCGTCAATGAGTCTGGCCAGCGATACCAGCAGGGCGGTTTCGAGCAGGGTCAGGCCGCCGATTCCGCTGGGTGGGGTCAGGATGTGCAGCATGGTATTGCGGTCCGGCAAGCGTTCCTCGATGTGCTGCAGGATGACTTTCGGTCGGATCTCAGTCAGCGGCATGACGCGCTCCTTGGTCGGTTGGCGGTACGAAGAACATGACTGTTTCGGCCCACCCTTCGGTGTAGTGACGCAGATACACCCGGTAGTCGGGGCGCAGCCCGAGGATGTAGCGGGGGATCCGCCACAAGTCCGAGGGGTGGTGATAGACGGCGACGGCCAGTTTCGGGTGGTCGGTGAGGATATGCCGCGCCATGCCCTGCAGTGCAGCCTGTTCGGCGCCTTCCAGATCCAGCTTGATGAAGCTCACTGGGGTCGACAGGCGTTCATCCAGCGGTTCGACCCTGATTTCCTCGCTGCCACTTTCTGAAATGTGGCTGGCGGAACCGGCGTTGCCGGCGAATCTCAGTGTCGTGGCCCGGTTGTACAGGCCTACCGGGTGGTAGGTTATCCGGTCGAGCGCATGCAGCCTTGCTTGCGCAAGGTCCAGCGCGACCGGCGACGGCTCGAAGAAGTGGATGGCGCCGAAGTGCGGACAGCGGGCGGCAAACTCCAGTGAGGTGCTGCCGTCGAAGCCGCCCCCATCCACGAACACCTCGCCCTCCTGTGGCCACGCGAAGGGTTCGAAGTATTGTTTTTGCGGCGCGTACGCGAAGGCTTCCATGGCCTCGATGTCGCCCCTCAGGCGAAAGGCCATGAGACGGTCGAGGGTGTCCCGGGAGCGGGCATCGAAGAGCTGTCGGCGCACCCATTCATAGTCGGCGCAGTGCTCGCGGTGGTCGATCCGCGTCTGCGCGATCGCCCTGATCTGAGGGAGGGCCCCACCGCTGGCATCGGCGAGGGCGATGTAGTCGATGATGTGATGGATGCCGGCCTGGCGGAGCTTGTCCAGTGCGCTATGCGTGAAGTTGGCGGTGATGCAGGAGACGACGTGACAGTCCGGATCTATCTCCGACAGCCGGAATACCGGTTTGCCCAGCCAGGTCTTGCGTTCGGTGAAGTCGTCAATGAAGCCATCGACGTCGATGAAGCGCGCAAGGTGCTCGGAATACTCGTTGATGCCGTAGAGGTAGCGCCGGATGCCGGAGTCCGAGAAGAAGCGGTCATGGAAGATCTGGGCATCTGGCCGGTTTGCGGGTGTCGTCGCGGTGCTTGTGCTGATGGAGTGCTCGGGTGAGGGCAAGGCTTGGTCGGCCAGATGCATGATGATGGACAGAAGCTGGTGCACGTCGCTGTCTTCCAGCGAAGGGTAGATTGGCAGGCACAGCACCTTGCTGGCGGCCTCGTTCGCCCGGGGTAGATTGCCCGGTTGTGCGCTGCTCAGGCCACGGTACATCGGGAAGTCGCTGATCAGTGGATAGAAATAGCGCCTCGTATGGAAGTCGTGTTCAGCCAGGGTTTGGTATAGCCCGTCACGCGACAATGGGAAGTCGGGTTCGACGAGGACAGGGAAATAGGCGTAGTTGCGGCGAATGTCGGGGGGAAAGGTCACACAACGGATCCCGCGCACCGTGCCGAGAGCCTGGCGGTAGCTCGTGTCGATCTCCTGGCGGCGCGCCAGCGCCCTGTCGATATGCTTGAGTTGCAACAAGCCGAAGGCGGCCTGCACTTCGTTCATCTTGCCGTTGATGCCGGGTGCTACGACGGTGATTTCGTCGGCAAAGCCGAAGTTCTTCAGGTAATCGATGCGCTGCTTGATTTTCGCGTCGGGGCAGATCACGGCGCCGCCTTCGAAGGTGTTGTAGACCTTTGTCGCGTGAAAGCTGAGGATCGAAAGGTCGCCATGACGCAGGATGCTGCCGCCGCCGTCTTGCACGCCGAAGGCATGCGCCGCATCGTAGATGAGCTTGAGCCCGTAGGTGTCGGCGATTCGCTGCAGGGCTGTGGTGTCGCAGGGTTGTCCGTAGATATGGACGCCCAGGATTGCCGTGGTCTGCGGCGTAATGGCGGCTTCAACCTTGACCGGGTCAAGGTTGAAAGTGACCGGGTCGATGTCGACAAAGACCGGTCTCACGCCGTTCCACAGCAGCGAGTGGGCGGTGGCGACAAAGGAGAAGGGCGTGGTGATGACTTCGCCGGTGATGCGTAGGGCCTGCAAGGCCGCCACCAGGGCGAGGGTGCCGTTGGCGAACAGGCAGATGTGTTTGACACCCAGGTAATCGGCGAGCGCGCTCTCCAGTTGGGCGTGGAAAGGCCCCGAATTGGTCAGCCAGCGGTTTTCCCAGATCTGCTCCAGATAGGGGATGAACTCTTCCAGGGGAGGCAGCAGCGGCTGGGTGACGGTGACCGGACGGCGGCTCACAGGCGCACCTCGAAGCTTTCGGCTGCCCGGCCTGCGCACCAGTTTCGCCACATGCCACGAAGGGCCGCGGCCACGCCTGTGGCGGCCATGTCCGGGCGGGAGAGCAGCGAGTTTGCGAACCGGTCGCGCATGCTTTGCCGGACGGCGGCCAGTTCCGCCAGACGTCGGGTCCAGCCCGCGGCTGCGGCGACGTAGGCGTCGGGGCTGTCGGTCACGAACTCATTCAGCCCAAGGTGGCCGTTGAACGCGGCGCTCTGCAGCGAGGACATGGTCCGGCCCGTCAGGGTAAGGACCGGAACGCCCATCCACGCCGCGTGGCCGGTGGTGGTGCCGCCGGAGTAGGGAAAACTGTCGAGAATGAGATCGATCTGGCGATGCAGGGCCAGGTAGCCCGGCATGTTCTGCCGGGGCTGCAACTCGATGCGTTCCCGGGCGATACCCGAGGCGGCGAACTGGGCAATCAGGTTGTCTTCGAGTCGGCTGTGCACTTCTTCATCGGAGAGGCCGCCGAGCAGCAGTCTGGCCTGGGGCGCGGCCTGGAGTACCCGACTCCATAGCGCGATGGTGCCCGCACCGATCTTGCCGATGCGGTTGAAACTGCCGAATGTGAATATGCCGCTTTCCAGCGCCGGCAGGGGCGCTACCGGTGGTGCGTGTTCCCAGGGGTGGAAGCCGGCACCGATGGGCAGGCGGACGATCTTCTCGGAAAACAGCGCGTCGAGCTGGCCGGGGGGGGCCAGGTGGCGGTCCGCGAGGTAGTAGTCCATCGCGGTGAGGCCGGTGGTGTTGGGATAGCCGATCCAGCTGAGCTGCAGCGGTGCGGGCTTGCGCGCGAAGACCGGCAGGCGGTTGCCCGAGGTGTGGCCGGAGAGGTCGATCAGGATGTCGATGCGGTCGTCGAGGATGCGCTGGGCCAGGGCCTGATCGCTCAGGTCGACGACGCTGCACCAGTTGCGGGCCAGGGTCTTCAGGTGCGCGGTGGTGGCGTCTTCCTGGCGATGGTTGGAGTAGGCCCAGATCTCCGTGCGCTGCGGATCGAGCTTGCTCCAGATGGGGATCAGGAAGGTGGCGACGGCATGGTTGCGCAGGTCGGCCGATACGAAACCGACCCGCAGCCGGCGTTCCGGGTCACGAACGTTGGGGTGAGCGGGCCAGCCGGCACGCAGGCTGTGCTCCATCCGCTCGCCGAAGGCCCGGTGGGCGGCGAAGACCGCTTCCGGCGTGGCGGTTTCGCTGTGCGAAAGGTGGAACAGGAGCATGCCGTAGGCGTCGAAGTTGTCCGGGTTGAGGGCCAGCGCGCGCTCGTAATTGCTGACGGCCTCGGCGATCAGGCCGACCTGGGTCTGGGTGGTGGCGAGGTTGAGGTAGATCGTTTCCAGTCCGGGCTTGAGGGCCCGCGCGCGTTCATAGCTCTGCACGGCTTCCTCGTAGCGCTTGAGATCCCGCAGGGCGTTGCCCAGGTTGACGTGGGCCTTGGCGAGATTCGGCTTGAGCGCAACGGCCCGCTGGAACTGGCCCGCCGCGGCGGGCAGATCGCCGGCGAGACGCAGCGCGCGGCCCAGGTTGCTGCAGGCCTCGGCGGAATCCGGCCTGAGGCTGAGGACGTGTTCGAAACTGCGGACCGCGGTTGCGTAGTCACCCTGGTCGGTCTGCAGATTGCCGAGATTCATCCAGGTATCCGGCCGCTGCGGGGCAAGGGCCAGGCTGCGCCGGAAGCAGCGTTCGGCGGCCGCGTATTCGCCGGCCTGGCGCTGAGCAATACCGAGGTGGTCCCACACTTCGGGGTTGTCGGGCATCAGTTCGCTGGCACGCTTCAGCGCGACGCGAGCCGCGTCGTTCTTGTCCTGCTGCAGGTAGGCCATGCCGAGCAGATGCCAGGCCTTGCTGTGCAGGGACTTGTGCGCGAGCAACTGCCGGGCGGCGGCGGCGAGGGCCGGCCAGTTTTGGGTGTTCAGCGGCGCGAGCAGTTCGGCGGGGACGGATTCGTCCTTGCGGCGCGGCTTGCGGACCGCCGCCTTGCGGACACTCAGCGCGGCCAGCGCCTCGATGTCGGCGAGCAGGGCCGCCGCGCCGCGTGCTGCCTCGATGGCCTGGTCGATCAGGGCGGGGCCGCTGCCCTGCGATGAATCCGCCGCGGGCCGGGCCTGCCGCAGCAGGGCCGCGGCCTGCGGGTCGTCCAGCCCGGCGCCGATGGCGGTATCGAGGACCTGCGCCGCTTCTTCGTTCCGTTGTAGTGCGATCAGGCACTCCGCGACGGCCAGCCAGTGCGGCCCGGCCTGGGGGGCCGCTGCGCAGGCCGCCGCGTAATGTGGCAGGGCGGCTTCCGGCTGGCCCTGCCGCATCAGCAGGCCGCCCAGCGCCTGGTGGGCCCCGGCGTGGTCGGGCTGGAGATCCAGTACGCCCCGGTAGAGGGACTCGGCATCGGCCAGGCGCCCGGCCTGGAGGGACAGCGCGGCCAGTTGCAAGCCCTGTCCGATCGCGTCGCGGATCGCCAGGACGTCGGCCGCAGCGGCAGGCGGGGAGGTGGTTTCAGTCATGGCTTGGGACGGCGTGTGTTTCGATCATCGGACGGGAGGGTATTGTCGCCGCAAGGTCGCGTTGGAGCCTCTCAGACTGAGTCCTTATCGACGCACTGCCTTGAAACTTTATGTGTCCCTGCAGGTGCTTGCGGGTCAGCCGGCGAGAAGGGTGTCGGCGAGATCGGCCGGCGACCCGCAGGCGTGCCAGTGGCCGGCCATGTCGCCGGCTTCCAGGCTGCCATAGCCCCAGGTCGCAGCGATGAAGGGCAGGCCGTTGGCGTCGGCCGATTCGCCGTCCTCGCTGCGGTCGCCGATGTAGACCGAGCGGTGGTCGGGGAGGGCATGGTCGGCCATCAGGCGACGGATCATCGCGGCCTTGTCGGGCAGGCGCGGGGTGAACAGGTCGAGCGCGTAGATATGGTCGAAGTGCCCGAGCCAGCCCAGGTGCTCGAGGATCAGGCGGGTCGGGTGGATGCGCTTGTTGGTGGCGATGGAGAGTTGCAGGCCGGCCGCCCCGAGCCGTTGCAGCATCGTGCCGACGCCGGGATAGGCGGCGGTCTGCCGGTAGCCCTCGCTGTCATAACTGGCCTTGAAGCCATCGGCGAGCCGTGCGACGAGGGCCGGGTCGTGGCTGCCGCTGAGGATCTGCAGGGTTTCGAGGAGGGGCGGGCCGACGATGTCGGCGTCGATCGGAACGACCGGTTCGATACCGGCCTGGGCAAAGGCGTCGCGGTAGCTGGCGAGGATGGCTGGCGCGGAGTCGATGAGGGTGCCGTCGAGGTCGAACAGGATGTGGCGGTAGCGGGGCATGAGGCTGGACGGTGTGGGCGGAATGGCGGAGATTATCGCGCGCCGGAGGCTGGAGGGGCAGGGGCGTCGGATGAACCGGTTTCGGGCCGGTGTGGCGGAGATGACTGCTATAGAATCAGCGCATTCCGATTGGCTCCGCCCGCCCATGTCCGCCCCGCACGATACCGGCTACAAACTGCTGTTCTCGCATCCCGAGATGGTCCGCGATCTGTTGCTGGGCTATGTGCCCGGCGCCTGGGTCGGGGAGGCCGATTTCAGCACGCTGGAGCATGTCAATGGCAGCTATGTTGCGGAGTCGGAGCGCCAGCGGCACGACGACATGGTGTGGCGTCTGAAGGTCCGGGAGCGGTGGCTATGGGTCTATCTGATCCTCGAGTTCCAGAGCGAGCCCGATCGGTGGATGGCGGTGCGGATGATGGTTTATGTGGGCTTGCTGGCACAAAATCTGATCCGTGAAGGGGAACTCGAGGAAGGGCAGTTGCCGCCGATTCTGCCAATCGTGCTCTACAACGGCTTGCCGGAATGGAAGCCGATGACCGATGTGGGGGCGTGCTTTGTGACCCCGCCGAAAGGGCTCGAACCTTTCAGGCCGCGGCTGCTCTATCACCTGGTCGATGAAGCCCGGCTGAAACTGCATCCGGTCGATGCGGTGCGCAACTTTGCCGAAGCGCTGTTCAATCTCGAGCGCGGCCAGACGGTGGCCGACGTGCGCCAGGTGCTCCAGGCCCTGGACAGGATGCTGCGGACCCCGGAACTGCAACACCTGCGGCGTGCCTTCGGCGTCTGGGTCAAGTCGCTGCTGCGGCGCAAGGCTCCAGTCACCAGCATTGGGGAGATCAATCAAATCAACGACATCATGGAGGCCGACAGCATGTTGGCAGAACGTATCGAAGGCTGGTTCGAAGAAGCCACCCGCAAGGGCATCCAGCAGGGAATGCAGCAGGGGATGCAGCAAGGCATGCAAGCCGGCGAGGCCCGGTTGTTGGCCCGCTTGCTGACACGCCGCTTTGGTCCCTTGCCGACATGGGCGGAAGCGAAGCTGGCACACGCGAGCGCCGAAGATCTGGAGCGCTGGACCGATAGGGTGCTCACCGCGACGACACTGGACGCAGTCCTGGGTCTGGCGTCCCCGCATTGACTTCAGCCGATGGACACGACCGATATCCTGCTGCCCGACGACTCCCGCCGCTTCGGCGGCATTGCGCGCCTGTACGGCGAGGCCGGACGGGCGCGGTTGGGCGGGGCGAGGGTGGCCGTGGTCGGCATCGGCGGGGTCGGTTCGTGGGCGGCGGAGGGGCTGGCGCGCAGCGGGCTTGGCCGGTTGACGCTGATCGACCTGGACCACGTGGCCGAATCCAACATCAACCGGCAGATCCACGCTTCGGACGCGACCCTCGGCCAGGCCAAGGTGGAGGCCATGCGCGAGCGGATCGCCGGCTTCAATCCGGCGTGCCGCGTGGAGGTCGTCGATGATTTCGTGAGCATCGACAACTGCGCCGAACTCCTCGGCGCCGGCTTCGATTATGTGATCGACGCGATCGACGCGGTACGCGTGAAGGTGGCGATGATCGCCTTCTGCCGCCGCGCCGGCGTGCCGGTGGTCACCTGCGGCGCCGCCGGCGGGCAGGTGGACCCGACCCAGATCCGCGTCGATGACCTGTCGCGGACGATCCAGGATCCCCTGCTGGCCAAGGTGCGCGGCCAGTTGCGCAAGGCCCACGGCTTTGCCCGCGATCCGAAGAAAAAGTTCGGCGTCGAGGCGGTGTATTCCACCGAGCCCTTGCGCTACCCGGCCAGCGACGTGGCCTGCGAGGTGTCGGTGGGCGGGCCGGCCGGCCTCAACTGCGCCGGCTTCGGTTCGGTGGTGACGATGACCGCGACGGTCGGGCTGTTCGCCGCGGCGAGGGCGATCAACGCGCTGTCGACGGGCCGATGAACAACGCCGGGTCGACGGCCGCGCCGTTCAGATAGACGCTCCAGTGCAGGTGCGGGCCGGTGGCGCGGCCGCTGCTGCCCGAGCGGCCGACCACTTCGCCGCGGCGCACCGCCTGGCCGGGCTCGACATCGGCCTGTTCCAGGTGGCAGACCATGCTGACGAAGCCCTGGCCGTGGTCCACGAATACGGTCTTCCCGTTGAAGTAGAAGTCGTCCACGAGGCTCACGATGCCGTCGGCCGGCGCGCGGACCCGTGTGCCGGGGGGCACCGCCACGTCGAGGCCGGTATGCGGCGCGCGGGCTTCGCCGTTGAAGAAGCGGCGCAGCCCGAAGCGGCTGGACAGGCGGCCGTCGGCGGGCAGCGAGAGGTCGACGCGGCGGACCGGCACGTCCCGGAAGCGGCTGCGGATGGCGATCTGGACGTCCCGTTCGGCCTCGATGCGGGTCAGATCGGCCGGGTCGGGCGTGACCATCTTGCGGTTGGCGATGGTCAGCCGCTGCTCAGGATAGGCTTTGGCGCCGACCGTGAAGGGCAGCGGACGGCTGCCGCCCTCAGGGCCCACGTCCAGCCGCTGTTCGCCGACCGGGGTGTCGAGGGACAGACCGACCAGCGCATACCAGCCGTCCGGGCGCTGCTGCAGCAGCACCGGGCGTCCGCCGAAGCGCACTTCGGGGCGGGCCGTGGCAGACGGTGCGATCGCGATCTCGGCGACGCCGCCGGGCACCGATTCCGCGCGTAGCTCGGCGGCGGCGAGCCCGGGCAGCAGGGCCGCGGCGAAGGCGGAGAGGGCATAGAGGGTGAGGTGCCTACTGCAGTCGGAAAACCGGGGAGGGCGAAGGGCGGGCAAAGGGCAGGCAAAGGGGCGGAGAGGGGTGAGCTGGGGCATAGGTGGCGGGAACTTTGACGAGGCCGAATTTGACCATGAATGCCGGGGCGAGCGGTTAAGATCGACGCGGGTTCATGGGTGGGGGCTTTGCCCCGCATGGAATTTGAGCGTGGATTTTTCAGGAGTGTCGGATGACGAAGGTAGCCATCGTGTTGTTTGCCCATGGGGCGCGTGATCCGGCCTGGGCGCTGCCGGCGCAGCGGGTCGCCGAGGCGGTGCGCAGGCTGAGGCCGGAGGCGATGGTGAGCCTTGCCTTTCTCGAACTGATGGCGCCGGGCCTGGCCGAGGCGGTGGACGCGGCGGCGGCGGCCGGCGCGCAGGTGATGCGCATCGTGCCGCTCTTCCTCGCCCAGGGCGGGCATCTGAAGCGCGATGTGCCGGCGCTGATCGAGGCCGCGCGTGCGCGGCATCCCGGCTGCCGCATCGAACTGCTCGAGGCGGTCGGCGAGGATGCCGGTGTGGTGCGCGCGATGGCGGCCTACGCGGCGGGTGCCTAGGCCAGTCCGCGATGTTGCCGCGCATCTGGCTGGTCGGTGACGATCCCGGGGTGGCTGCGCGCCTCGAAGCAAGGCTGACGGCGGCGGGGCGTGTCTGCGAGCGTCTCGACAGTGCCGAGGCCGGCCTGCGTCTGGCGGGTGGCTTGCCGGATGCGGACTGTGTCGTCGTGGATGCCGGGCCCGGCGGTCAGGCCCTGGACTTGCTGACGCCCTTCCGGGAGGCCGGGTTCCGGGTGCTGCTGCTGGTGGATGCCGAGGATCTGCCGGCGGTCGAGGCCGGCCTGCATGCCCAGGTGTGCTGTTTCCTGGTCAAGCCCTGTGCCGAAGCCATGCTCGAGGCCGTGCTGGCGTGCTTGCCGGGCGGAGAGGGTGCGGCCGCAGCCGGCAATTTTCCGTTCCGGACGCTGGACGACCTGGGCGCATTGTCCCAGCTCGTGGCGGGCCTCTGCGCCGCGCCGGAACCGGTTCAGCTGGCGCTCTTCGAGCTGATGCTCAACGCGGTCGAGCATGGCAACCTGGGTTTGGGGTTTGCGCGCAAGGCGGAACTTGAAAGGCGTGGCGAGTGGCGCGCGGAAATCGGTCGGCTGCTCGATCAGCCCGCCCAGCGGGCGCGCTTTGCGTGGCTGCATGTCGAGATCCGGCCGCAGGCGCTGCGCTTCGTGGTGTGCGACCGGGGCCGGGGTTTCGACCCGGTGCGTTATCTCGAACCCGATCCGGCCTGCCCGGCGGCGTTCCGCGGGCATGGCATCGCGATTGCCCGCCTGCTGGCCTTTCCCGGGCTGCGTTTCCATGAGGGCGGCCGCTGCGTCGAGGGCGTCGTGCGGCGGGGGGATTTTCATGGTTTCGGCGCGGGTGGCTGAGCCCGTGACCATTC
>Ga0213919_1000178_pt1 | contig 33782 bp, 23 predicted proteins | sample McNCre317MG_FD_161056 | JGI IMG/M metagenome (GOLD analysis project Ga0213919, IMG submission 161056) | Freshwater microbial communities from McNutts Creek, Athens, Georgia, United States - 3-17 MG | ecosystem: Environmental > Aquatic > Freshwater > Creek | place: USA: Georgia | collected...
CGAGCCGGCCTTTCGCGAAAAAGCCGTCTCGCTGGTGCTCGCTGGCGGGCTGGCCGGCGCAGTGCTCGGACCCAATCTGGCCAACCACACCCGCGACCTGTTCCCGACGCCCTTTCTCGGTGCCTATCTGGCCCTGGCAGGGGTCGCGCTGCTGTCGATGAGCGTGATGGCCAGCATCCGCTTTCCCGCGGGCCCGAGCAAAGGCGGCAGCGGACGCGGTGGCCGCCCGCTGGCGGAGATCACCCGCCAGCCCGAATTCATCGTCGCGGCGGTGGGCGCTGCCCTCTCCTACGGGGTGATGAACCTGCTGATGGCGGCCACACCGCTGGCCATGGACATCTGCGGCATGCCCTTCTCGGATGCGGCCTTCGTGCTCGAATGGCACGTGATCGGCATGTTCGCGCCGGGTTTCTTCACCGGCAGCCTGATCGCCCGCTTCGGCGTGCTGCGGGTAATGGGGGCCGGCGTCGTCCTCAACGCCTTGTGCATCGGCGTCGCCCTGTCGGGCCAGGCACTTCACCAGTTCGTCGTGGCGCTATTCATGCTCGGCGTCGGGTGGAATTTCCTGTTCACCGGCAGCACCACCCTGGCGATGCGCGCCTACCGGCCCGAGGAGAAGGACAAGGCCCAGGCGGCGATCAACTTCGGCGTGTTCACGATCATGGCGATCAGCGCGTTCGCCTCCGGTGCGCTGGTGACCACCCACGGGTGGAGCTGGCTGAACCTCGGCTCGACGCTGCCGGTCGGCCTGCTGGCGGCGGCCCTCGCGTGGCTGGCAATGGTCCAGCGCCGGCGCGGCGCCCCTTGATTCGCCGTCATCGATCCGCAGGAAGATCGCCCCTACCGATTTCTGATACCGTCCTGCGGGTCGCCCGCGGGAAAACCCCAACTGAAGGAGCTGTGAGCCATGGCAATGGATGTCGTCGACTACGAAATTTTCGGCAGCGAGATGCAATACATCGAGGTGGAGCTCGACCCCGGCGAGGCCGCCATCGGCGAGGCCGGCGTGATGATGTACATGCAGGACGGCATCCAGATGGACACCCTCTTCGGTGACGGCTCGGCCCAGCAAGGCGGCTTCTTCGGCAAGCTGATGGGCGCCGGCAAGCGCTTGCTGACCGGCGAGAGCCTGTTCACCACCGTCTATCACAACGAGGGCAGCGGCAAGCGGCGGGTCGCCTTCGCGGCCCCCTACCCCGGCAAGATCGTGCCGGTGGATCTGTCTGCGATCGGCGGCACGCTGATCTGCCAGAAGGATTCCTTCCTCGCCGCCGCCAAGGGGGTGTCGCTGGGCATCGCCTTCCAGAAGAAGATCGGCGTCGGCCTGTTCGGCGGCGAAGGCTTCATCATGCAGAAGCTCGACGGCGACGGAATGGCCTTCATCCATGCCGGCGGCACCTTGCTGGAACGCACGCTGGCGCCCGGCGAAACACTGCGCGTGGACACCGGCTGCGTGGTGGCCTTCCAGCCCAGCGTGGATTTCGACATCCAGTACGCCGGCAAGATCAAGACCGCGCTGTTCGGCGGCGAAGGTTTGTTCTTCGCCAGCCTCACCGGTCCCGGCAAGGTGTGGCTGCAGTCGCTGCCGCTGTCGCGGCTCGCCGACCGCATCGTGATGGCCTCGCGTGCCGCCGGTGGCGGTGGCAAGGAAGGCGGCTCGGCGCTGGCCGGCTTCGGCCTCGGCTCCCTGCTCGGCGACGACGAGTGAACGACGCACCGGTCGCCGCCCGCTACTACCCGGCCGGCGGCGACGCCCACGGCCACCCGGCCCTGCTGCGCTGGGAGCGCGGGAACCTGCTCGTCGCCCCCGCCGACTCCGCACCCCTGCGCGTGCCGGCCAGCACGCTGCGCGCCGAGGCGCGGGGCTTCAACCACGACCAGTGGGCCATCGCCTGGCCGGGCGATGGGGGCGAGCATCTGCTGATCGTCGCCGACCAGGCCGTCGGCCCGCTAAGGGCCGCAGCGCCGGCCCTGTTTGCCTCGGGCGTGCGCGCCCGGCACCGCGCCCGGCAGCGCTTCGGCATCGGGGTGATGCTGCTGATCCTGCTGCCACTGCTGCTCATCGCCGGCCTCTTCCTGGCCATCGAGCCCCTCGCCGACCGGGTCGTCGACCACATCCCGCCGTCCATCGAAGCCCGGATCGGCGAGGCCGTGCTGGCCCGTACCCGCCTCGAAAGCCGGATCATCGCGCAGGGCCCGGCGGCCGAGGCGCTGCAGACCATCGGCCGGCGCCTCGCCCGCCCGGGAGAGACGCTGCAGTTCCACCTCGCCGACCGCGCCGACATCAATGCCTTCGCCGCACCGGGGGGGATCGTCGTCGTCAATGCCGGTCTGATGAAGCGGGCGGCCTCGGCCGAGGAAGTGGCCGGCGTGCTGGCCCACGAGATCGCCCACGTGGAACTCCGCCACAGCCTCCGGCAGATCGTGCGGGCCGCCGGCCTGCGGGTCATCGTGTCGGCTCTCTTCGGCGATTACGGGGCCCTCGGCAGCTGGGGCGCCCAGCTCGGCGAGCTGAAATTCTCCCGCGACGCCGAGCGGGAAGCCGACGCCCGCGGCCTGCAGCGCCTCGCCGAGGCCCGCCTCGACCCGCAGGGCATGCTGCGCTTCTTCGAGACCCTGGCATCCGGCGAGGGCGCCAGGCTGCCCGCCGTACTGTCCACCCACCCCGCGACGTCCGAGCGCATCGCCCGCCTGCGCGAAATGCTGGCTGCCGCGCCGCCGGGCGCAGCGCAAGCGATCCCCGTGGACTGGGACGCCGTCCACCGGGCGTTGGCTGCCGCCGGCCGATGAGCGCTATCATCGGTTCCATACCCACCTCCGCGAGTCGAGCATGAGCACACGAGAAAGCCCCGTCGTCTTCGGCACCGAGGACATCCTGCTGAGCCTCTGCAACTCGGTCACCAGGGTGCTCAGCACCGCCACCCACAGCCCGATCCGTTTTTCCGGCATGGTCCAGCGCATCACCAAGACCTGCCTGAAGCCGGACATCGGCTGCTTCGTGCTGTTCGACGGCGGCTTCTCGGGCCTGGTGGTGATCAACTTTTCCGCCCAGGCGGCGATGGAGCTCTATGCGAGCTACCTGCTCAACATGGGCATGGCCAAGGAGGATCTGGCGGGCAGCCACACCTCGGAGGATGTCGGCAACGTGATGGGGGAGTTGATGAACCAGATCGTCGGCGACTTCACCGGCAGGATCGGGCGCGAACTGCAGACCCACATCACCCAGAACCAGCCGAAGATGCTGGTCCTCAACAAACAGGTGATGCTCAGCGTCGACACCCATCTGGACCAGCCCGAGGCCCGCCGGGTGACCTTCTACACCGGCAGCAACAACATCTTTTACCTGGAACTGGCGATCGACCGCACCGAGTTCATCAAGCTCTGCGACTTCGAACCCCAGGAGGCGCCCGACCCGGACGCGCTGATCGCCGAGGCGGGCGGGCACCCCGCCCCTGCTCCACAGCCGACCGGCGGCGACGACCACGACGACCTGCTCCAGTCACTCGGGCTCTAGCCCAGGCATTGAGCCGCGCGGCGGGCGGGGTCAGACCGCCCAGCGGACGAGTTCGAGGCCGATGCGGCAGACCGCCGCAATACCCAGCGCGACGACGACCGACAGGCCGATCGAGAACAGCGCGTCGCGCCGGCCGATGGTCTTCAGCATCACCGCGAAGGTGGACACGCAGGGCACGTAGAAGGTCAGGAAGACCAGGAAGGTGGCGATCTGCACCCCGTCGAGGAGCGGCGCAATGTCCTGGGTGCCGAGGGCCTGATACACCATCAGCAGCGACAACTCCTTGCGCAGCACGCCGAACAGGATGGGCACCCCGAGGGCCACCGGCAGCCCCAGCCACCAGTGGCTGAGGGGCGTCAGCACGGCATTGATCACCTCGTCGGCACCGAAGTGGGCGAGCAGCGCCAGCGCCACGCTGCCCAGCACCAGCAGCGGCGTGACGATGGTGAGGATGTCGCGGGTGCGCTCCCAGGTGATCGCCAGCAGACGCCGCCACTGGGGCAGCGCGTAGGGCGGGATCACCTGGATCATGCCCGGGCTGGCCTTCACGTAGCGGCGCGTGAGCAGCTTGCCGGCCACCGCGATGACCAGCATGGTCAGCAGGAAGATCCCCATCACGCCCTCCCAGCCCAGGTACTTGCCGCCGATGGCGAGCACGATGGCCGAGCGTGCCGAGCAGGGCACGAAGGTGATCAGCAAGGAGGCGACGATGCGCTCCCGCCCGGCCGAACTCGCCGCCACCGCCGACAGCGCCGGCACGTTGCAGCCCAGCCCCAGCAGGAAGGGCACTGCGACGCCCCCGTGCAGGCCGATGCGGTGGAAGCCCCGGTCCACCACGAAGGCGACCCGGTGCATGATTCCCGATTCCTCGAGGCTCACCAGCAGCAGCACCAGCGGCAGCATGTAGGGCACGACGATGCCGACCAGACCGACGAGGCCGTCGGCGACCGCCCGCCCGACCACGCCGACGGTGCTATCCGGCTCCCACTGGCCGACCCAGGCCGCCAGCGGTGCCGAACTCAGCGCGTCGAGCGCGGTGCTGACCTCGAAGACCATGAACAGCACCAGTGCGAATACCGCCAGCGTGCCCACCAGCCCCCACTGCGGGTGCAGGAAGAGCCGGTCGAGGGCACGTTTCCAGCCCGCCCTGTCGGCGGCATGGCCGGGAAGGCTGACCTGCGCATGGAGCGCCGCCGCGCGGTAATGGCGGTCGGCGAAAAGCTCTTCGGCCAAGGGGCGCGGCAGCACGCGGCTGGCCCCGGCCCGGGCCGCCCCGACGTCCGGCGCGAGTTCGGGAAAGCGGGCGGTCATCTCGCTGGCAAACCAGGTGTCGCCGCGGGCGACCTGGGTCAGCAACAGTGCCCGAGGCACCTGGAAGGCTGCCTCCACCTCGGGCCGGTCGAGAATGGCCTTGAGCGGGGCGAGGGCCTTGCGCAGGTGGGCGCCGGGCAACTGCGGCAAGGGGCAACAGCTGCCGCGCAACTGCTCGAGGGCCGTTTCGAAAAGCCCGGCAACACCCTTGCCCATATGGGCGACGGTGGGCACCACGGGCACCCCAAGAGCCTCCGAGAGTGCCGCGGCATTGATATAGACGCCCTTGTCCCTGGCCTCATCGACGCGATTGAGGGCGATCACCAGCGGCTTGCCCAGCTGGCACAACTCCTGGGCGAGCGCCAGACTGGGCTCGAGGGCGGTGGCGTCGACCACCTGGACGATGATGTCGGGCGCCTTGAAGCCCGTCATACCCTCTGCGCCCTGCTCACCGGCAAGCAAGGCCATCAGCAGCAGCCGGTCGGTGGCATCGAGTTGATGGAAAGTGCGGAGAGGGGGCAGGTCGACCAGCGCCGCCTGCTCGAGGCCCACATTGACCTGGCAGGTTTCGAAGCGCGGCCCCTCGCCGGCCAGCCGGCCCGATTCCACCGCAGTGCTCGACGCGGCACGAAAGATCGTGCTCTTGCCGGTCCGCGGCAAGCCAACCAACGCAATCTGGGGACGCCGCGCCCCGCGCAGCAGGCAACGGGGAAGCGAAACCGTCGCCACAATCGGTGCGGCTGCCCCCATCAGACCAGCCCCTGCATGTCACGTTTCATCACTGAAAACCCTTCGGCACACCCTATCTTGCCTGGATTATATCGATAATAAGAATTATTCGCAAAATACAGTGGCGCACGGCGTGAAAGAACCCGGCCCCCGGGCGAGTCCGCGATGCTCAGACGCGCAGGCCGGCGCGGGTCATCATCAGCAAGGCCTGGGCACGGCTATTCACGCCGAGGGCACGCAGGATTGCCGATACATGCACCTTGACGGTTCCTTCCGACAGGCCGAGAAACTCGGCGATATCCCGGTTCGACTTGCCCTGGGCGACCAGTTCAAGCACACGCCCCTGGGCGGCGGTGAGTTGGAAGCGCTCGGCGAAGGCCAGGCTGGCACGCCGGCTGCGGTTCCCGCCGTCACTGCCGCTCGCCGCCTCGGGTGTGAACACGCCACCCGCAAGCACGGTACGCACCGCCTCGAGCAGGGTATTGCTCGGACTAGCCTTGGAAACGAAACCCGAGGCGCCGGCCCGCATCGCACGCTGTACCGACTCCCGGTCGTCGAGGGCCGATACCACCAGCGCCGGGACGTCCGGAAAGCGCTTGGCGATGATGCCCAGCAGCGAAAAACCATTGATCTCCGGCAGCATCAGATCGACCACCAGCAGATCGCAGTCCGCATCGGCCTCCAGCATCGCCAGCGCGTCGGTCGCATTGCTCGCCTGCTGGCAATGCACCTCCTCCCCCACCTGGGCCAGAGTCAGCGCCATCGCCTCACGCACCAGCACATGGTCCTCAATGATCAGTATGCGGGTCTGCATCGTCGCCATTCATCCAATTCGGGTAATGTAAATTTCCGGTAGAAAGTGCAGTTTAGCCTACCCAGCCCCTGGCAAAACGGAGAAAATCGCGCTTTCCGAGCCGATACGGCAAAAACCATGCCGACCCGATCACAACGCGCCACCACGGCCACACCGCGCCGAATCCCCGCCCTGCCGCTGCTGCTGTCGCTGCTGCTGCCACAGGCAAGCCGGGCTGCCGACGAGGCGGGACACCTGAACGACCTGCCCGTCGTACTGTCGGCCACCCGCCTGTCCCAGGCACCCGCAGACGCGCCGGGTGCCGTCACGGTGATCGACCGGGAGATGATCCGCGCTTCGGGCGCACGCAGCATCCATGAACTGTTCCGACTGGTGCCCGGCTTCCAGCTCGGCATGCACACCGGCAACAGCCCGCTGGTGAGCTATCACGGGCTGGCCGACGATGCGCCACGGCGCATGCTGGTCCAGGTGGATGGCCGCTCGACCTACTCGCCCTATCTCACCGCCGGCGTCGAATGGAACCAGCTCGGCGTCGATATCGACGACATCGAGCGCATCGAAGTCTTTCGCGGCTCGAACTCCGCCGCCTACGGCAGCAACGCCTTTCTCGGTGTCGCCAACATCATCACCCGCTCGCCGTCGGAGACCCTGGGCAATGCGCTGCGCTACCGCGTCGGCGACGGCGGCGTGAACGACTTCGGCGCGCGCGTGGGCCGCCAGTTGAGTGACGACGCGGCGATGCGCCTCCGCGTCGCACGCAGCCGCGACGAGGGTTTCGCCACCATCAACGACTGGCGCCGTGCCGACCTGGCCACGCTGAACGTGGACTGGCGCGCCGGCATCGACAGCACGCTGGAATTCCAGACCGGCTGGACCGATGCGCACACCGGCATCGGCAAGGAAGGCAATCCCACCGACCCGGAGCGCGGCAGCCACACTTCCACGTCATTCGGCCTGCTGCGCTGGCGCCACGCGCCGGCACCCGGCGAGGAACTGACACTGACCTATTACCACCAGGAGGAATACGGACGGGACGTCTACGACCTGCGCGTGCCGGTTGCCAGAGTAGCCGCCGTGATCCCCCTGCGCCTCGATTACGACTTCAAGGCGATTCGCGACGACTTCGAGCTTCAGCGCATCACGACCCTGCTGCCTTCCCTGCGCGCAGTCGGCGGCGCCGGCGTGCGCGCGGACCGGCTCACCTCCCCGACCCACTTCAACCGGCCCGACGGCGTCCGCACCACGATCAGCAACGCCTTCGGCACCCTCGAGTGGCGGGCCTCGCCGCGCTGGCTGTTCAACGTCGGCGCGATGGTGGAGAACAACTCCCTGACCGGCACCTCACTGGCGCCGCGCGGATCAGCCAACTATCATATGACGGATCAACAGACCCTGCGCTTCTCCGTCAATCGCTCGAATCGCAACCCGACGGCCTTCGAGCAAAAGTCCAACACGATCTTCGTGAACTCGGCCCCGTTCACCGTGGGCCGCAGCACGATTCCCGCTGGCACCGCGATCAGCCAGACCTTCCGCCCCGCGCCGGAACTGCGAGCCGAGCGGATCACCACCTACGAGCTGGGCTACCTGGCCGAACTACGCGCCATCGCCACGACCATCGACGCCCGCGTGTTCCTCGAGCGGGCGCGCAAGCTCGTCGAGATGAACACCGAGCCCTCCACGCTGGGGCTGCTTCCCCGCAACAACACCCGCTACTTCGCGAACAGCGGCAGCGCCGACATCCGCGGGCTGGAAGTCGTGGCCACCTGGCGTCCGGCCAGCCGCACCTGGCTGACGTTGCAGCACACCGAGCTGCGCATCGATGGCCCGGCGCCGGGCCCTGCCGGCACCGTCAGCGCGTGGGTCGAGAACACCGCGCCACGGAACAGCTCGACCGTCTTCGGTGCGTGGGCCTTCCTGCCGCGCTGGCAGCTCAGCGTGGCCAAGCACTGGATCGGCTCGATGAGCTGGTACCAGGACGCCGAGCACCGCACCGACATGTACCGTCAGCTGGACCTGCGCCTGGCCTACCTGCTACCCCCCGCCGTGGGCCGCGGCGAGCTCGCCGTCACCGCGCGCAACATCGACGGCTCCGACCAGACCTACGCCCCCGGCACCTCGTGGTGGGGCAGCCGGCTGTTCGGCACCCTGAGCCTCGAACTCTGAGCCCCCATGGCTCTGCTCCGGCGCATCCTCCTCGGCCTTGTGCTGGCGCTGGCCGGCAGCTTGCCCCTGCACGCCCAGGCGGCAGCGGTGGCACTCGTGCTCTCGGAGGAAAGCCCCGCCTTCAACCAGGCCGCCGAGGCCACCAGCACCGAGCTGCGCAGCGCGGGGCATCGCGTGCAGACCTTCGTTGCACCGCTACGCCCGGAGGACAGCGGCGCCCTCGCCGCCAATGCACTGATCGTCACCCTCGGCACCCGCGCGGCACAGGCGGTTGCCGCCCTCTCGCCACGCACGCTGGTGCTGCACACGCTGCTGCCGCGCAGCGCCTTTGAGCGGCTGCCGACCCGCGGCGATGACAGCCGCCGCGTCTCCGCGGTGTTCATCGACCAACCCGCGTCGCGGCAGATCGAACTGCTGCGCATCGCGCTGCCGGACTGGCCGCGGGTCGCCCTGGTGGTCGGCCGCGACAGCACTGAACTGGGAGCCCGGCTGCAGGCCAGCGCGCGGGACAGGCGGCTGCGCCCGGCGCTCGAGCATGCCGCTGAGGAAAGCGAACTCTACCCGGCCCTGCAGCGCATGCTGGGCGAGCCGGCCGTGCTCCTCGCCGTGCCCGACACCACCCTGTTCAACAACCGGACCATCTCCAACATCCTGCTCACCGCCTACCACCACCGCTCGCCGGTGGTCGGGTTCTCGCCCGCCTACGTGAAGGCCGGCGCCCTGCTGGCGCTGTACAGCACGCCGGCCCAGATCGGCCAGCAGGCGGGCGAGGCGGCGCGCCAGGGTCTCACCAGCGGCGCGCTCCCGTCCCCGTCGGCACCGCGCCAGTTCCGCGTCGCCACCAACCCCTACGTGGCCCGCTCGCTGGGCATCGCGCTCGAGGATGCGAGCGTGCTGCAGGATCGCCTCGAACGCGCGGAAGGCAATCCATGAGCCTGGCCGAGAGCCTGGACATCCGTGCCCGGGCGATCCTGCTCGCGGTGCTGCCGACCATGCTGATGGCCACCGTGCTGATCGGCTACTTCACCTCCTCGCGCCTCTCCGACCTGGAGGAAAGCCACATCCAGCGCGGCAAGGCCCTCGCCCGCCAGCTTGCCGCCGCCAGCGAATATGGCGTGTTCTCGGGCAACGTCGAGAGCCTGCGCAAGCTCAGCAACGCGATCCTCGGCGAGACGGACGTAGTCCGCGTGATGGTCGTCGGCCCCCGCCGCGACGTACTCGCCGAGAGCCTCGCGCCGAATCGCCAGCCCGGACGGGCAGACGGCGACACCCTGCGCTTCCGCGAGCCGGTGACCGGCGTGGGCGGCAATGTCGAGGATTTCTTCCTGGGCAGCGCCGGCATCGAGGTCGAGGATCCCGACCGCGCGCTCCGGGCAGAGGTGCTCGTCGAGATGAGCCGCGAATCCCTGCGCGCCGAAGAGCGGCGACTGCTGCGCAACGCCTTCGTGATGGTGGGCGCGGTGCTGATCGCCAGCATCGTGCTCGCCGTGCGCATGAGCCTCAGGATCTCGGGCCCGATCCTGCGTATCGCTCACACCGTGAGCCGCTTCGGACAGGGCGATCTGTCCGCCCGCGTACCGGTGCAGGGCGGAAAGAGCCTGCGCACCCTGGCCGAGGGGGTCAACGACATGGCCAACCGGCTCAACGCGTCGCGGGAAGACCTGCAGCGCCAGATCCAGGCCGCCACGCAGGAACTCCGCGAGAAGAAGGAAGAAGCCGAACTGGGCAACCGCGCCAAGACCCGCTTTCTCGCTGCGGCGAGTCACGATCTGCGCCAGCCAATGCACGCCCTCGGACTGTTCATCGCCGAACTCGGGCAGAAGCAGCACGCGCCCGACAGCAGTCGCCTCGTTGAACAGATCGCCGTCGCCGCAGAAACCATGGAGAACCTGCTGGACAGTCTCCTCGATATTTCACGCCTCGACGTGGGCGTGCTCGACTGCCAGATCAAGCCCTTCCCGCTGCAGCCGCTGCTCGAACGCGTCGAGGTGGACTACCGCCACGAGGCCGAACTGCGCGGCCAGCGCCTGCGCCTGCGCCCCACCAGCCTGTGGGTCGAGAGCGATCCCGTGCTGCTGGAGCGCATCCTCCACAACCTGATCAGCAACGCACTGCGCTACGCGCCCGGCGGCACGGTGCTGCTGGGCTGCCGCAGGCGCGGCCGCCGCGTACGCATCGAGGTGCGCGACGACGGCCCCGGCATCGCCCCCGAGGCGCAGGAGGCGGTCTTCCAGGAGTTCGTTCAGCTCGACAACCCGGAGCGCAACCGGGCCAAGGGACTCGGCCTCGGCCTCGCCATCGTGCGCCGCCTCACCGATCTGCTCGACCACCCTCTGATCCTGCGCTCCGCGCCGGGGCAGGGCTCGCTGTTCGCGGTGGAGATGCCGGCCGCCACCACCGGCCTCGTCGCCGAAGGCACTCCACCGGTGCCCGGCGATGCCCTCAACGGCCTGCACGTGGCCCTCGTGGACGACGACGACCTGGCCGTCGCCGGCACCGTCGGCCTGCTCGAATCGTGGGGCTGCCAGGTCACCGCCGCCGACAGCCTGGCGGCCATCGACGACGCCCTCGCGGCGGCCGGTACACCGCCGGACATCATCCTCAGCGACTACCAGATCGCCGGCACCGTGAATGGGCTGGAAATCATCCAGCGCCTGCGCGCCCGCTTCGGCCGGCCGATCCCGGCCATCGTGCTCAGCGGCGACACCTCGGCAGCCACCGCAGGCATCATCCAGCAAACCGACATCCCGCTGCTCCACAAGCCGGTGCGCCCCGCCAGACTGCGCGCCCTGCTGCAACGCAAAACCCAAGCCTGATGCAGCCCGGGGGGGCTTGGGTTACCATCGCCTATTACATCCACAACCACAAAAGGGGAGAAACGATGAGCACGGAAAACAAGGCGCAGGATCCGCTGGAGTTCATGCGCAGCATGTGGAGCAAGATGGGCTTCAACCTGCCCGGCATGGTCACCCCGACCCTCGATGTGGACGAGCTCGACAAGCGCATCGCCGACATGAAGGCCGTCGAGAACTGGCTCAAGATGAACCTCAGCTCGCTGCAGATGGCGACCCAGGGCCTCGAGATGCAGCGCGCGACGATCTCGGCGATGCAGGCGATGAGCAAGGTCGCCGCCGAAGGCGGGAATCCGGAAATCCCCCAGGCCGCCAATCCCTTCACCAACGGCATGTGGCCCTGGAATCTGATCCAGGGCACCACCCCGCAGCCCCAGCCCGCCCCCGCGGCACCGGCGCCGGCAGCCCCCGCCGCCGCACCGGCCAGCAAATCCAGGGCCGCGAAGTAATCGCGCCCCCCCGGCCGGCAGCCGGGTCATTCGTAGATGCGTACGTCGTCGATGACCCGGCCATCGTTGGCGAGGCTGCCCGGGGCGCAGAAGGCCACCTCGCCACGCAGCTTGGTGATTTCACGGATCGACACCGTGACGGCTTCGGCCAGCCCGTCTGGCGGATTGTCGATCTCGCAGTGCAGCGTCATGCGGTCGCCACGCCGACCGCCCAGCGCCGGGTTATCCACCACCAGGCGGCCGCGGCCCAACTCAGGGTGGCGCCTGAGCACCGCCGCCACCTGGCCGGGATGGACGAACATGCCCTTGACCTTGGCCGTCTGGTCGGCCCGCCCCAGCCAGCCGCGGATACGCGCGTTGGTGCGGCCGCAGCACGACTGGCCAGGCAGGATTGCCGACAGATCGCCAGTGCCGAAACGGATCAGCGGGTAATCCGGATTGAAGCTGGTGACCACCACCTCGCCGACCTCCCCCTTCGCAACCGGCTCACCGGTGCCGGGACGGACGATCTCCAGCAGCACGTCCTCATCCACGACCAGTCCGTCCCGCGCCGGGGTCTCGAAGGCGATCAGCCCGATATCGGCGGTCGCGTAGGCCTGGTAGGCCTGGATGCCGCGGGCCGCCAAGGCATCGCGCTGGCTCGGCGGAAAGGCTTCACCGGAAACGAAAGCCTTCCTCAGGCAATCGAGCTTCACGCCGAGTTCATCGGCCTTGTCGAGAAGGATGCGCAGGAAGGACGGTGTGCCGGCATAGGCGTCCGGTCGCAGATCAGCCATCGCCGCGACCTGCTGCTCCGTCTGCCCGACCCCGGCCGGAAAGACCGTGCAGCCCAGCGCATGGGCCGCCGTTTCCATCATCGAACCGGCCGGCGTGAAGTGGTAGGAAAAGGTGTTGTGCACCAGATCGCCTGCCCGGAAGCCCGCCGCGTAGAAGGCTCGCGCCAGCCGCCAGTAATCCTTGCGCGCCCCTTCCGGCTCGTAGAGCGGACCGGGCGAGGCGAAGACGCGGGCACAGCCGGCCCCCCAGCCCACCGCCGCGAAGCCGCCGAAAGGCCGGGCCGCCTTCTGCAGTTCGAGCAGTTCGGACTTGCGGACCACCGGCAGCGTCGCCAGCGCCTCGCGTGACGTGATCCCGGCCGGGTCCACCTCCTTGAGCAGCGCCGCGAAGGCGGCCGTGTGCGCCTGCGCGTGGGCGATCTGCGCCGGCAGTCGGGCGAGCAGATCGCGCTCGCGCACTGCCGGGTCACGGGTTTCGCGGGCATCGTAATAATTCATGGGGTCTCCGCGCTCATGTCTTCTTGCTGTGCTGGTGTCGGGCGCCCTTCGGGCCTGCCCGGCGTTCGGCCTGCTTGCGCGGCATCATGAAAGCCAGCGCTTCCTCCGCCGGTAATGCTTCACGTCACGGAAACTCTTCCGCCCCTCCGACGACAGCCCGAGATAGAACTCCTTCACGTCCTCGTTGGTCCGCAGGTCTGCCGCTTCGCCCTCCATCACGACGCGACCGTTCTCGAGGATGTAACCGAAGTCCGCGTAGCGCAGCGCAACCATGGTGTTCTGCTCGGCGAGGAGGAAGCTGACGTTTTCCTTGGCGTTGAGGTCTTTCACGATCTCGAAGATTTCCTCGACGATCTGCGGGGCAAGGCCCATCGACGGTTCGTCGAGAAGGATCATCTCCGGCCGGGCCATCAGGGCACGGCCGATCGCGCACATCTGCTGTTCACCGCCGGAGGTGTAGCCGGCCTGGGAACTGCGGCGCGTCTTCAGCCGCGGAAAATAGGTGTAGACCTTGTCGAGGCTGTCCCGCAGGTCGGCGCGGGACTGGCTGCGGGTGTAGGCGCCGGTGAGCAGGTTCTCCTCGATGGACAGGTGGCCGAAGCAGTGGCGGCCCTCCATCACCTGGATCACGCCGCGGCGCACCAGGTCGGCGGGCGTCATCTGGTCGATGCGCACCCCCTTGAACTCCACGCTGCCCTTGGTCACGTCACCGCGCTCGGCGCGCAGCAGGTTGGAGATGGACTTGAGCGTCGTGCTCTTGCCGGCGCCATTGGCGCCCAGCAGAGCGACGATGCGGCCCTGCGGCACCTGCAGCGAGACCCCCTTGAGGACGAGGATCACGTGGTCGTAGATGACCTCGATGTTGTTGATGCTGAGGTAAGACATAAGGGGCTTCCGGAAGTGGGGCGGACTTCTTCGCCCAAGGACGTCGATCAAGCGATGGCGGGCGAACACGTTCGCCCCTACAGCGGGCCGGCAGAGAGCGCCGGCCCGCGCCCCGATCAGCTTTCCTTCGAGCAGTCGCGCGGCTTGATGCCCTTTTCCTTGGCGTAGGCGGCGGCAGATTCCTCGATCATGCCGCGGATCAGCGGGCGGTCGGAGTCGACCCAGTCGGTGATGACCTTCCACTGGCTGCCGTCCCACTGCTGGAACTTCACCTTGCCCGGGCCTTCGTGATCGGCGCAGCTGATCTTCAGCGACGGCAGGAAGCCGGTGGCGCCAAGGGCCTTCAGGCGGGCGTCGTCGAGGTTGAGGTTCTCGAAGCCCCAGCGCACCTGCTCGCCGGTGAGGGCCTTGCCCTTACCGTATTTTTCCTGGGCCTTGCGAATCGCCTCGACGGTGATGATGCCGTGCACCACGCCGCGGTTGTAATACACGGAGCCGATGCGGGTCTTGTCTTCCATGTTGCCCTTGTCCTTGCCGTACACGAACTTCTTGATGTCGGCGACGACCGGGTAGTTGGCACCCGCCACATTGAAACCGGCGGCAACGAAGCCCTTGGCTGCCGGACCGGCCGGGATGGTGTCCTCCTCGGCGCCGGACCACCACACGCCGATCAGCTTGTCCCGCGGGAAGCCGGTCTTCGCCGCGGCCTTGATCGCGGTCGGGTTCATCACCCCCCAGCCCCACAGGATCACGTAGTCCGGCTTGGCCTGGCGGATCTGCAGCCACTGGGACTGCTGCTCGTTGCCCGGATGGGCGACGGCGATCTTGATGACTTCGAAGCCGTGCTTCGCCGCGAGCTTGTCGAGGATCGCGTGGGATTCCTTGCCGTAGGCGGAGTCATGGTAGAGCAGGCCGATCTTCTTGCCCTTGAGCTTGTCCATCCCGCCTTCCTTCATACCGACGAAGTTCACGATCGCCGAGGCCTGCGACCAGTAGGTCGTGATCATCGGGAAGACCCACGGGAAGACCCGACCGTCGGCGGCGTCGGTACGGCCGTAGCCGATGGTCACCATCGGGATCTTGTCCTGGGCAACCTTCTCGAGCACCGAATAGGTGATGCCGGTGGATACCGGCTGGAACACCGTGTTGCCCGCACTGCCCTTCTTCTTCAGGCGCTCGTAGCACTCCACGCCGCGGGCGTTGTTGTACTCGGTCTCGCACTCCTCCCAGCTCAGTTTGACGCCATTCACCCCGCCATCGCGCTCGTTGATGAGCTGCATGTAATCGATCCAGCCGCCAAACAGCCCGGAGCCGCCCGCCGCGTAGGGACCAACCCGATAGCTCGGCAGGCCGACGAACTGCTCCTCCGCGCTGGCGGTGGCGCTGCCCAGCAGGCCGGCGACGGCGGCACCCAGCAGAACGCTGTGCTTCAGTTTCATGATGTGTCTCCTTTTTGGTGTGGGGGCTGCGAGTCAATGCGGGAAGGGCCACAGGCGCAGCTTCTCCTTGCCGATCTGCCACAGGCGGGCGAGGCCGTGGGGTTCGACGATCAGGAAGAAGATGATGAGGCCGCCAAATACGATCAGCTGGAAATTCGACACGAAGCCCGCCCCGAGCGTATCGCCGAAAATTGCCGGCACGACGTTGTCGAGGAAGATCGGCAGCAGCACGATGAAGGCCGCGCCGAGGAAGGAGCCCATGATCGAGCCGACGCCGCCGATGATGATCATGAACAGGATCTTGAAGGACAGATCGAGGTTGAAGCCTTCCGGCTCGACGGTGCCGATGTAGGTGTAGGCATACAGCGCGCCGGCGACCCCGCAATAGAAGGAACTCACCGCGAAGGCCAGCAGCTTGGTGCGCATCAGGCGGAAGCCGATGACCTGGGCCGCCACGTCCATGTCGCGCACCGCCATCCATGCCCGGCCGGTGGAGGATCGCACCATGTTCTTGGCCAGCAGCGCCATGCCGGCGACGATCAGGAAGGTCAGGATGTACTTGGCCTGCGGCGTGTCGAAGGTGTAGCCGAGGATATTCACGTCCTGGGCGGTGACGACGCCCGAGGAAGAGTGGTTGGAAAACCACGGGAACTTGACCAGCACCCAGACGATGAAGAACTGCGCCGCCAGCGTTGCCACCGCCAGGTAGAAACCCTTGATGCGCAGGCTCGGCAGCCCGAACAGGATGCCCACCGCCGCCGCGGTGAGCCCCGCCAGCACCAGCGCGAGCAGGAAGGGCATGCCCTCGATGCGCAGCATGAAATTGTAGGCAGCAAAGGCCCCGACCGCCATGAAGGCTGCCGAACCCAGCGACAGCTGACCCGCGTAGCCGGTGAGGATGTTCAGGCCCAGCGCCGCCAGCGAGAAGATCAGCACCGGGATCAGAATCGCCTTCAGCCAGTACTGGTTGGCCAGCAGCGGCACGGCCACGCCGAAGATCAGCATCAGCAGCCAGAAACCGACACGGTCCTGGCGGATCGTAAAGATCCGGGAGTCTTCGGCATAACTGGCCTTGAACTGGCCGGCTTCACGGTAGAACATCGTTCGCTCCTGCGTCACGGGTGAAGAGTGAAGGCTCAAGTCCGTCGGTCGGCTTAGCGCAGCGTAAGCCGACGCTGGCCGATGACCGTCGGCTTACGCCCTGCGGGTTGACCCAAGCTGCGCGGGTGCGGGAAGGAATTTCAGGGCTGCGAATTGAATTCACAGCGCGTGATGAAGGATTCCGCGCGCTGAATGAAGGATGTTCACCCTCTGGTGAAGGATGTTCACCCTGTGATGAAGGATGTTCACGCCTGAATGAAGGATTCACAGCCTTGAATGAAGGATGTCCACCCCGTAATGAAGAATGTTCACGCCGTGATGAAGGATGTTCACCGCTGCGTGAAGCATATTGCGGGCTGTGCGGACAATTTCTTCGGCTCAACATAGCATTCATCCTTACCACGATCACACCCGGTCGATGTGTTTTTCGCCAAACAGGCCTTCGGGTCGAACCAGCAGAAAGGCGAGCGCCAGCATGTAGGGGAACCAGCCTTCGATGCCGCCGCCGACCAGCGGCCCGACATAGACCTCGGCAAGTTTCTCCGAGGCGCCGATGATCAGGCCGCCGACGATGGCGCCCGGCACCGACGTGAAGCCCCCGAGGATCAGCACCGGCAGCGCCTTCAGCGCGGTGAAGGTCAGCGCGAACTGCACACCGTTGCGGGCCCCCCAGATCATCCCGGCGACCAGCGCGACGAAGCCAGCCACCGCCCACACGACCCGCCAGATGGTCTGCAGCGGGATGCCGATGGACAGCGCCGCCTGGTGATCGTCGGCCACCGCCCGCAGCGCCCGGCCGACCTTGGTGTATTGGAAGAGGATTGCCAGCAGCGCCACCAGCGCCGCGGCAACGCCCGCCGCGAAGAGATCGAACTTGGAGATGCCGATTTCGTAGTTGTCCATCAGCCAGGCGATCGGCTCATCGACGATGCCCAGATCCAGCCCGCGCACATTGGCCCCCCAGGTCATCTGGGCGATGCCTTCGATGACATAGGTGAGGCCGATGGTGGCCATGAACAGCGTGATGTGCGGCTGGTTCACCAACGGCCGCAGCACGATGCGCTCGGTGGCGATGCCGAGCACGACCATCGCCCCGAAGGCGAGCACCAGAGCCAGCCAGAACACCGCGCTGCCATCGGCCTCCAGCCCGAGCCAGCCCGGCAGCTTCTCCTGAAAACCGACGAAGGTCAGCGCCGCGAAGAACACCATCGCCCCCTGGGCGAAGTTGAAGACCCCCGAGGCCTTGTAGATCAGCACGAAACCCAGGGCCACCAGCGCGTACAGCACGCCGGACAACAAACCTCCAAGCAGCACTTCGATGAAGAATTGCATGTTCTGTCCCCGCCCTTAATGGGATGTCCCGAGATAGGCCTTGATGACCTCCGGGTTGTTCTTCACGTCATCCGGCTCGCCGTCGCCGATCTTCTTGCCATAGTCCAGCACCACGACGCGGTCGGAGATGTCCATCACCACGCCCATGTCGTGCTCGATGAGGATGATGGTCGTGCCGTAGTGGTCGTTCACATCGAGGATGAAACGGCACATGTCCTGCTTCTCCTCGACGTTCATGCCGGCCATCGGCTCGTCGAGCAGCAGGATGTGCGGCTCGGCGGCCAGTGCCCGGGCCAGTTCGACACGTTTCTGCAGGCCATAGGGCAGACGGCCGACGGGGGTCTTGCGGATGGCCTGGATCTCGAGGAATTCGATGACTTCCTCGACCTTGATGCGATGGGCGATCTCTTCCTTCTGCGCAGCGCCCCAGTAGAGCGCGTGCTGCAGGAAGTTGCATTTCATCCTGAGGTTGCGCCCGGTCATGATGTTGTCGAGGACAGTCATGCCCTTGAACAGCGCGATGTTCTGGAAGGTGCGCGCAATGCCCTGCTCGGCCGCCTGGTGGGGCTCCATCTTCTTGCGCAGCTGGCCCCGGAAGAAGATCTGCCCTTCCTGCGGGTGATAGACGCCGTTGATGACGTTGAGCATCGAGCTCTTGCCTGCGCCGTTGGGCCCGATGATCGAGCGTATCTCGTGCTCGCGCACGTTGAAGCTGATGTCGGTCAGGGCCTTCACGCCACCGAAGCGCAGCGAGATGTTCTGGAGGTCGACGATCACGTCGCCAGTCTGTCTGTTCATGCCGGTCTCCGTCTCAGGCCGCTTTCCGCGCCTGGGGCGGGAAGGTCTTGGCGTCCTCGATGCGCAGATCGGCGGCGACCCGGTTGGTCCGGCCGTCCTCGTAGGTCACCTCGGTTTCGATGTACTGCGTCGTCTTGCCGCCATAAAGCGCATCGATGAGTACCGCGTATTTCTCGGCGACGAAGTTGCGGCGCACCTTGCGGGTGCGGGTCAGTTCGCCATCGTCGGCATCGAGTTCCTTGTGCAGCACCAGGAAGCGCTGGATCTGCGATTCGCTCATGTTGGCATCGGAGGCCAGGCCGGCGTTCACCTGCTCGACGCAGTCGCGGATCAGCTCATAGACCTGCGACCGGCTGGCCAGATCGGTGTAACCCGAATAGGCCATGCCCTTGCGCTCGGCCCAGTTGCCAACCGCCTCGAGGTCGATATTGACGAAGGCGGTGACAAAATCCCGCCCGTTGCCGAAGCACACGACCTCCTTGATATGCGGAAAGAATTTGAGCTTGTTCTCGATGTAGTTGGGGGCGAACAGGCCGCCGCCGGTGAGCCGGCCCACATCCTTGGCCCGGTCGATGATCTTCAGATGGCCGTCGGCATCGAAGAAGCCCGCATCGCCGGTCATGAAATAGCCATCGGCGTTGATCGACTCGGCCGTGGCGTCGGGGCGCCTGTAATAGGCTTTCAGCAGCATCGGGCCGCGGACCAGGATCTCGCCATTGTCGGCGAGCTTCACCTCCACGTTTGGCGCCGGCGTGCCGACCGAATCGAGCTTGATCTGGCCGTCCGGCTGCAGGCACACGTAGGCGCAGGTCTCGGTCTGCCCGTAGAGTTGCTTGAGGTTGATGCCGATCGAACGGTAGAAGCGGAACAGATCGGGGCCGATCGCTGCGCCGGCGGTGTAGGCGACGCGGATGCGGCTCATGCCGAGCACGTTCTTCAGCGGGCCGTAGATCAGCAGCTTGCCCAGCGCATACTGGAAACGGTCGCCGGCAGACACCGGCTTGCCGTCGAGGATGTCCGCGCCGCAGCGCTTGGCCACGTCCATGAAATGGGCGAACAGCCCGCGCTTCAGACGGCTGGCGTCCTCCATGCGGATCATTACCTGGGTCAGCAGGTTCTCGAACACCCGCGGCGGCGCAAAATAATAAGTCGGGCCGATTTCCCGCAGGTCGTTCATCACCGTCTCGCCCGATTCCGGGCAGTTGATCGTGAAACCCGCGACCAGCGCCTGCGCGTAGGAGAACAGGTGATCGCCGACCCAGGCCATCGGCAGGTAGGACAGGATGTCCTCCCCGTCGCTCAGCCGGTCGAAAGTGCAGCCACCACGGGCTGCGGCGATGAAGGCGGCGTGGGTCTGGCACACCCCTTTCGGCTTGCCGGTGGTGCCTGAGGTGTAGAGCATCACCGAGACGTCATCCGGGCTGCCCTTGTCGATCTCGCTGCCGAGGAAGTCGGGGTGGTTGCGGTCGTGGATGCGGCCCATCTCGAGCACTTCGTCGAGGCCGTGCAGGAAGGTCTGGTTGTAGTGGCGCAGACCGCGGGGATCATCGTAGATCACGTGCTCGAGGAGCGGCAGCCCGTCCTTGATCTCGAGCATCTTGTCCACCTGCTCCTGGTCCTCGACGCAGGCAAAGCGGATTTCCGCGTCGGCCATCACATAGGCCATTTCCTGGGCGACGGCGTCCTGGTACATCATCACCGGGATGCCGCCGAGGCACTGGCAGGCCGCCACCGACCAGTACAGCCGCGGACGGTTGTCGCCGACCACGGCCAACCGGTCGCCGCGCTTGAATCCCAACTCGGCCAGCCCGCTGGCGATCGCCCGCACCCGCTCGGCCACCTCGGCCCAGCTGTAGGTTTGCCAGATGCCGTATTCCTTCTCGCGCATTGCCGGATGCGCGGGCCGCTGCCTCGCGTGATGCATCAGCAGGCGCGGAAAAGTGTCCAGACCGGCTGCCTCGCCCCGTGCATCACCGCTCTTCGCCATCCCACCCTCCTCCACTCGCATCCCGCCCACAGCCCGAAACCGGCTGGAGCCCAGCTATTTACCTGGAGGACAGTCTGGCAAAGCATGTTTGCTCAACTGTTTTTCAAATGTACGGAATTGTATTGCCGGCTGTATTGCTGGCTGAACCCCGAGAGAGCCGGATCCGGGCCCATCAAGACGAACCCCACGCGGCGCGCTACGCCGGGTGGGGTTCAAAATGAGCAGCTTCGCCTGCCTTTGCTACCAAACCAAGCGTCAGGCCTGCTCCGCTTCGGTACTTGTCGTCAGTTGGTGTCTTCGCCGCCGATCGGGCCAAGGCGCATGCGCAACTCATCCCACCCCGCGGCTCCGGCCTTCGAATCGTAGGATGCGGAATCCTTCATCATGTCGGTCCGTACCGGTCCTTGCGGGCCTGCCGCCGTCGGCTCCATCGTGTTGTAATCGCCAGAGCGATATTGCTTGGCCTGGTCCTCGAACGCTTTCAGGCTGTCATAGAGGTCACTATCGACCGCCATGGCCGAACCCATCGACAGGACGCCGAGCAGACTTCCGAGCAGGAAGCTGGCACCGATTTTCGCAGTCAAACTCCTTTTCATTTTGTCCTCCGTTGAATGTTCCCCCCTGAAAAAGAGCAGTGGAACCGCCGGCAACTCAAAGCAATGCGGCCGGTTCCGCGTGTGGGGGCGATCTCTCCGGATCGCTCCGCCGGTATGCTCCGGAGGCGCCAAGAAAATACACCCCGCCTCCAGGCAGCTCACGATTCCATATTAGTCGACAGGTTCGGTCTGAAAAGAACAATTCCTCCTGGCATTACTCGGCCGAGGCTGTCAGCTGAGGAGTAAACGGGTAGGAGGGCGGCACCACGTCGTCCAGGGACAGCAACGCCATCACACCGGCCACCAGGCCGCGATGCTCGTGCGGCGCGTTGCCATACCATCGACTCAGGTAACGCCGGAGGCTGCTCCTCGCGTCATCCGGATCGAGGTTCATGTAACCCAGAGCCTGCCAGTTTTCCGGGTTGCTCTCGAACAGGGGCAGGAGCAGATTGGCCAGCACCTCGTTCTTCTTACGCAGATAAGGATTGCCCCGCAAGGCTTCCTCGTTTTCACGCAACCAGCCGGCCAGGGGCGATTCGGGCGGCAGGCTGCGATGCCCCTCGGCGATCAGCAGGTCGAAGAACTTGCGCAGTTGCACCGCCTCCGCCGACCACCGCGAACCGGGCGGAGCCTGCTCCCAACGCAGGGCAAGGCTTTTCAGCGTGAACAGCGACGCGGTTTCACACAGGGTTTCCTCGAACCACTGGTTGTTAGACGGCCGGTCACCCTGCTGCGGAACGTGCGCATCGTAGTTGGAGAGCAGATGGCACAGTTCGTGGGCGAACTCATAGACGAAAAGGTGCCAGTTCTCGTCGCGGGCATGCAGACGGATACGGTATTCGCCCTGGCTGCCTCGACCGTACATGGCTACCGGCGGCCCGTCGGTGTGCGTCACCACGATGGGCGCGGCCAGCCGTGCCGGGACACGGGCCATCAACTCCTCTGCCACCGCGTTGAGCACGGTCTCGATGGAGTCCTTGCTGGCCGTCCCCCAGCCACCGCCCTGGACATGGATGGAAAAGCCCTGCTTGCGGCTGCCCTGCTTCTTTGTCTGAACATCGCCGCCCCCCGCATAGGCCAGCGAGCAGGCCACCGACGCGAGGATGAAAGGCAGGCGCATGCCCCGCCGGATCCAGTCCGCGGTCGTGCTGCCACGGACAGAAAAACGCTTCCCCTTCTTCATCGGGCGACCACTCCGAACCCACGCCGGCCCCCTGCCGGCGCCTTTTCATTTCATGATAGTCCGGGCTTCCGGAATGCCAAGCGCCCGATCTGCAGGCAGGATTTCGGCTCGCCGACGGCGCTCGCCCGGACCGCCCGCCGGCAGATTCGCGGCATCCGCTCAGCCTTCCAGCCTGAAGCCGACTTTCAGGCGCACCTGGAAATGGCCGACCTTGCCATCCACGATATGCCCCCGCTGCTCGACCACCTCGAACCAGTCCAGATGGCGTATGGACCGTGATGCCTCCTCGATCGCGTTGCGGATCGCCTCGTCACTGCTGTTGGGCGAAGAGCCGACGATTTCGATCATCTTGTAGGTATGCGCTGACATGGGTAATCCTCCTTTGCAGGTTGTTGGGGGAAGCAGCACCGGCGCCGGACGGGACGGCAGCACCGCCCGCCGGCAACCGGCAACCGGCAACCGGCAACCGGCTAGCACTCTATACCGCCCGGCAGCGCCCTGCATTCGCAAAGGCGCGGTGACGGCTCAGCGGCACAGGAAGACGCTGACCAGGCCCGGGGTCGGAAAATCGACCTCCTGCAGGCTGGCATCGATGCCCTTGGTCTTCAGCAGCCGGGCCAGTGCGTCGGCCACCGGCCGCTCGTCCGGCGGCGTGAACCGGATCACGTTGCCGGTGATGCCATAGCCGGGCTCGCGATTCTTGCTTTCCGAAAGACTGCGCACGCGCCAGCGCCCGGTGTCGCCCGCGGACTTGAGCCCCAGCGCCAGGTTGGCCAGCGGTTCGGACCTTTCCCGTGTCGCTTCGCAATAAAAGACATCCACGTTGTAACTGCCTATCCCCGTCTCCGAGCGCAGCCGGATGTCGCCAGGCGGAAACCACAGCTCGTACTGGTCCGGACGGACGCCCTTGCCGCCATAGCGTTCGCTGAGATCCTCAAGCTGCACCAGGGGCGAGTCGAGGCGCGCGTTGATCTGGCCGAGCAGGCGCGGCGCCTGCTCCCGGCACACCACCGCGTCGAAGCAGCGCAGCACCGCGCGTGACGGATAAGCCTTGACCACCTCGACGCCGGGCACGACCAGCCTGCCCCGGTCGAGGTTCAGACGTTCCAGCGCCGCCTCCAGTTGCTCGGCGCCGCCGCGCTGCGCCTCGGCGGCGATATGCACGTACAGGCGGGGCCCGGCGCTCGCCGCGGGCGCCGGCGCCACCTTGGCCAGATCCTTCACCACGTCGCCGAGACGGCCGGCCTGGGATTCCAGCCGGCTCGCCGCCTCGTCGAGTCGGCCCCGCCACTCGCCTCTGCCCTGCCCGCCGCCGGCCATGCTTTGCAGCTCCGAACGGGCCTCCGTCAAGGTCGAGGCGGACGCATGCAGCGCATCTTCCAGCGCCTGGGCACGTTGCTTCTCCGCGTCGAGCTGCGACACGAGCTGGTCGCTGTAATCCCGCGCTGCCGCGTTGGCAGCAAACTGGAGCCGGCTCTCTTCGAGCTGGTAGAACGCGTACCACAGCGCACCGGCCATCCCGACGACGACCACGCCGAGGGCCGCCAGCCAGCGACGCTGAACGCCCGCGCGAAACTCGGCACGCGCCTCCTTCAGCCGGGTCTCCTCCTGCTCCCGCGCCACCCGATCCCGCTCCGCGGCGCTGGCATCGACAAGACGCCGGACCCGCTCCCAGCCGCCGCCGTAACGCGCCGCCCAGGCTGCGTTGCGACGCTGCATCCATTTCTCCCGCTCGCCGACGGTCGCAGCGGACAGCACGTTGCGCGGGTCCCGCTCGAAGCTTTCGGCCTGCACGAGCAGCGCCCGCCACACCAGGCCGTTGCGAAACCAACGGATCAGCCAGCCGTCGCGCAGATCACCGAGCACCTTCCAGCAGCGGATCAGCGCCTCGTGGCCGACATCCACGAGGCCGTCCCGGTTAGCGGAAGGCGTCCCCTGAACGGACAGGAATGACACCCCGTCCGCCCCGAAAGCGGCAATCACCCGGTCCACCGCTGCCGGCGCTGCGCCGGTGACCGCATCGAGCTGCCCCCGCGTCTGCGGCCGGCGGATCGCCTGGCTGTCGGTGTTGATATCGGTGAGGGCCCGGAACATGTCTTCGACGAGGCGCGAGTCGGTCGAATCCAGGCCCGCCAGCACAGCTTTGAGCACTTCGTCGGCGTGGTCGGAGAGCAGACCGGCGAGACCGCGCTCGGTCGGGTAATCAGCAATGCCCAGCTGCCAGCCGGTGCCCGCCATCGCGGCCTTCTGCAGATACAGGCGCATCAGGCCGTGCTGGATCAACGGCAGCTGATCCTGGTTGCCGCCGGTGTCGGCGATCAGACGTTCGGCCAGTTCGCGGCTGACCTGGCCATCGTAGAGCAGCGCGGGCTCGCGGATCGCCCGCAGCATGTCGTCGTGGCCCATCCGCGGCAGCAGATACTGGGTCGCGTTGACCAGCTCGGCAAATCCGCCGAAGCGGGCGCAGGCCCCCAGGTACTCCGAACGCATCGTCACCCCGATGTACAGGCCTTCCGGTGGCGCCGCGTTGAGGGAGATCAGCGCGCTGACCAGCAGCAGCGCCTCGTCGGGGCCGGCCAGGCGGGCGTGCTGGAAGAGCTCCTCGAACTGGTCGATCAGCAGGCAGCCCGGGCCGGCGCCGCGCGCGCGTCGCAGTTCGGCGATCGCCGCCGCGGCCCCGGCCGCACCGTTGAGCGCGCGCCGCCAGTCGAGCAATGCGGCCTCGTCCCCGTCGTCGCCGGCCAGCGCGGCCAGCGCCTGCGCCACGTTGCGCAGCGGCGCCTCCCGCGGCAGGCAGGCGGCGGTCCGCCAGCCGGCACAGAAATCGCCCTGTTCGAGGCGGGCGAGCACGCCGGCGCGGATCAGCGAGCTCTTGCCGCAGCCCGAATCCCCGTGCACGAAGATCATGCGCTGGCGGATCAGGCGGTCGATGACCTCGTCGGCCATCCGCTCGCGCCCGAAGAAGATCGGCCATTCGTCCTTGCCGAAGGGACGCAGGCCCGGATAGGGCCGGGGCGGCAGGCCGATGCCGGCTTCGGCGACCGGGCTCATAACTGCTGCTCCGCTTCCTGGCCCTTGGCGGTGAGCCAGTCATTGATCCGCGGTGCCCACGGCTGCTGTGTGCCGTCCAGCCAGTCGGCGCGGATGTTGCGCGCAGTGGCCCGGCGCACCGGCGTCGCGATCTGCGCCCCGACGGTGTCGAAGACGCCGCAGGGCAGTGGGCGCCGGCTCTGCGCGCAGGCCGACGCCCGGTCCTGGCGGCCGACCGCCAGCAGATCGCTGTCGAGCAGGCGACCGTCGCCGTCGCCAAGCAGCAGCAGCGCATCGCAGTTGGCCATCACCTCGACGCGCCGCTTGCGCAGGTTCAGCCAGGCCTGCGGGTCGGAAACCTCCGGGTCCGGCTCGCCGGGCATCACCAGATAGCCGGCGTCAAGCAGGGAGGTGCTGACCTCCCGCCATTTCTCCTGCTGGGCTTCGCGGCCGTGCAGGTAGAGGGCCTGCCCGCCGCCCTGCTGGAGCTTCTCGGCCTCGGCCCTGGCCTGCCGCAGGGAGGCCGCGCGCTCCTTCAGCTCGCCGAGCCCCAGGGTCAGGCGGCCGACGATCAGCTGCATCCCGTCGCCGAAGTTCGGCCGGGTGGCGCCCGACACCTCGTTCCAGCCAAACGGCCGCACCGCCACCCCGGGCACCGGATCGCCATGCAGTCGGAAACCGACCAGCGGCTCGCCCTGGGGATCGCACAGCGCGGCCGGCCATTTTCCGGTGGTCGGCAGGATGCGCAGCACCGCGATGCGCTTGTCGGTGGGCAGGCCCAGCTTGGCCTGCTCGGCGCACCACCAGTCCCGCTCGCGGCCGCACCAGGCGGACAGCAGATAGTCGTCCGACATCAGCACGACGAGCAGGCCGGCGCCGGCGATCTGCGCCTCCAGCTGAGGCGTGAGCCCGGCCATCGGATCGACGCCGTCCCCGGGGCGATGGTCGGCGTCGAGAAAGATCTTCAGCTCCCGGCGCGCCCGCGGATCGAGATTGAGCCGGAGTTCCGCCTTCAGCGCCTCGACGAAGGCGACCGACCAGGGCCGCAGCAGCGGATGCCCCTCGCCGTCGTCGCCGTGGCTGTAGCTGATGAACAGGTCATGCTCGAACGGACTGCCGACATAGGACATCGCTATCCTCTCCGATGGGTAAGGCGCCTATCCAGAGCATAGGCAAGCCCGGGCGGACTGACCAGCGTGGCACTGCGCCGGCTTCCTCATGCCGGATGAGCCGGCCCGGCATCGATCTGTTGGATCAACTGCGCCAGCGTCTCGTGCTTGATCTTGGTGCGGTAGCGCACATCCACACCCTGCGCCTTCAGCGCCGCGAAAAACTGCCTGGCGCTGTCGATCTTCCAGCGTTCTTCCCCGGGAATATCCGCCTCGCTGTCGTAGCCCTTGGTTTCGACCACCAGGTAAAGCGCCTGCGCCCGGCCTTCCTGCGAAACGACGTAGCCGAAATCGGGGTTGTACGCCCCGACCGGCGTCGGAATATTTACCTTCGGCAGTTTGGCGAAGACTGCAACGCTCTGCTGATTGGACTCATCCACCGTATCGCGTTCGATCTGGCTATCCACACCCATCAGATCGCCCTCGTACAGGGATCGCGCGCGCACCTCGGCGTTCGCGATCTCGTGAGTCTCCTTGCCGCACTGGCCCAGCGAAATCTGCTTCAGCAACTGCCCGGTCTTGTCGGTGAGCGCGGTTTCGATGCGGATTTCGCGCAGACTGTAGCTCACCTTGTTGATCACCAACTCATGGATCGAACGCTGGATCAGGTCGCGCAGAACCCGCAGCGCGCGGTTCTCGTTGTCCTTGATCTGGGCGAACTGGCCGGCCGGCATCCGGCGCAGGATGTCGAGCACCGTCGCCAGCGACAGCCGCGTCATGTTCGCCAGCTCGCGCACGAACTGCCCCAGCGTATAAACCGAATGCGGCCGCACGACATACTGGCTGCGCATGCTGCGCGCCTGATGGATGACCTCCACATCGGTCGTCCGGGTGACGCCGATCGACAGCGGCAGCACCTTGAAATCCCGGCCGATGCGTTCTAGAACGCTCTTCTTGAACGCCTCGCTGTCCAGTTCATAGCGCAGCACCGCGCGGCGGTTGAGGTTCTCCCACAGGTATCTGAACTTCTCGTACTGCGCCGGGCGGATCTTCAGTACTGGCGCTTGCTGGGTCTTCTTGGCCTTCACCTGCCCGCCGCCCTCATAATACAAGTCGAGGTAGCGCAGCATGTTCTGCACGTTCTCCGGTGTCATGCCGGGGATCTTGCCGAGCGCGCTCACGATCGCTTCGCGCTGCGCCTGGTACTGAGCCCGCTCCCAGCGCAGGGTCGCCCGGCCAGAAAAGTCATCGAGTTCGATCAAGCCCAGCGCGGCCAAGGCGTCGAGCACCTTATTGGCCTGGCGCGTGCTCGCGGCCACGCCGAATTCGGCCAGCACCCCATCATCGAACTCCGCCGCCACCCGGCGCACGCTGTGCTCGGTGATCTCGCTTTGGATGGCGCGCACGAAGTCGCCCTCACTGGCCGGCACCACCACCAGCAGGTCGTTTATCTCATCGAACGCGGCATCGTCCACATTCACCCGCTCGAGCCGCTGATTCACCGCCAGGCGCAGGCCACGCCCGATCTGTTGCAGCTTGGTGATCTTCGAATCGCTGGGTGCCAGCTTGCACAGTGTGAACACATTCGGGTTGTCCCAGCCCTCCTGCAGCGCCCACATCGAGAAGATGAAACGCAGATCGGTGTCGAAGGACAGCAGCTTCTCCTTCTCCTGAAGGATCAGCTTGATCGCCTCCTCTTCGCCCTTTTCGCTGTGCGAGCGGGCAAAGTAGCCCTTGTGCACCCGCCCTACCTCATCGGCCGTACGCACGAGGTAGGCCCGATACGCCGGGTCCACATCATCCTTGGCGAGCACCATCTGCAATTGCGCCCGGTAATGCCGCTCGAAGGTCTCGCGCAACACCGCGGGCCGCTTGGCTTGCCCTGCCGCCTCGGGCAGATACTTGTGCACCGCATCGATGAAAAACAGGCTGATCGCCTTGATGCCGCGCTTGAACAAGGCCTCTTCGCGTTCGAAATGGTTGGCGATGGTGCGCTCGACCAGCAGCGACTGCACCTCGTCGGCCAGCATGCCAAAGCCCGCCGGCTCCCCGACCAGCAGCGAAAAACCGTTGGTGAACAACAGATCCTTGGTCGTCACGCTCTCCACCACATGGCCTTCCAGGTAGGCCAGCCCGGTTTTCTCGCCCAAGTTGTCCTTGGCGCGCAGCTCCACCACCGCCGTCTTGCCGGCGCTCGTCGGGTAGACCACATGGGCGGTGCGCTCCCTGGCGGAGCCCGTGACCTGCTGCAACAGCAGCGTCTGGGCCATGTCCGACCCGCTGCCCACCGAATCCACCGTAATGCCCTTCACTAGCCGCTGGCGGAAAGCCTCCAGGCTGTCGAGCGTGTAGATGAGGTTGCAGAACTCGTCGCGTTTGAAGGTGGCGCCAAAACGCAGGCTCAGGATCGGGTTGAACTTCGGCAGGTATTCCCTGACCACCTTGCCGTCGAAGCGGTGCGGCTCGTCGATGATCAACACCGGCCGGATCGCCGCCAGCGCCTCCATGTAGCTCCTGGCACGGCCGAACAGGTTGGCCTCCACACCGCGCTTGTTGATGATCTTGTTGTCACCGGCAAACGACTGGTAGGTCGCCACCATCACCGAAATGCCGGCGTTGGCCGCGTGGATGAAACCTTTGACCGTCTTGTCCGAATAATTGAAGACATTGATCTTCTGGTTCTGGTATTCCTTGGCAAAAAACGCCGCCGTGGTTTGCAGCGTCTTCAGCGTCCCCTGGCGGATCGCGTTGCTCGGCACCAGCACGATGAACTTGGCCAGCTTGTAGCGCTGGTGCAGCCGGTGGATGGTCTCGATGAAGGTAAACGTCTTGCCGGTGCCGGTTTCCATCAGCACATCCAGCGACAGCGCCGGCGTCAGCGTATGGGTGACGTCGACCGCCCCCGCCGTGATGCCGTTTTCTGCGCGGATGCGTTCGATGTTCCCCCGCAAGGTCTTGTCCGCCTCATGGGGCAGGTAAGTGGGGTTGGCGTGCACGCCCTGCGGCTCGACGAAGCGCACATCGGCAAACACCTCGAACACGCTATCGACCGCGCGCTTCTGGTAGGCCAGGCGGGTGTACTGGAATTGGGCTGCCATGCTCAGCCCCGCAAGCGCAATTTGTCTTCGGAAAGATTCAGCGTTTCCAGCAGGGTCTTGGTACCGAGCAGGAAGTTGTCGTCCCGCACCCACGGCGCATAAACGCAGATGTGCTGGAGCGGCGTGCCCGCCGCCTTCTGCTCCGCCAGCACGGCGCCGAGGTCTTCGGTGTCCACCGCGCGGAGGATCAACAGCACGTCGGCGGCGCGGAACAGCGCCTGCGGGTGGGTGTCGGCCGCCAGCGGCACGAGGCGGGTGGACAACGGTAAGCCCTCGGCCAGCAGCAGGTTGTAGAGCACCCGCGGCAGTTGATCCACGTGCGTCAAGGCCAGGGTGGATTGCAGGGCCGCCAGATCGTCCTGGGTGGCCTCACCGAGCGGTTTCTGCAGGATCAATGCGTCCGGGTCGTCGGCCAGCGCGAAAACCCGGAAGCCGGCGTCGAGTTCGGGCTTACCGGCCTTGAGCGTGGCCCCGGCGCGGCGGATGCGTTCGGCGGTGATCTCGAAGATCGTCGCCTCGGGCTTGCCCAGCGTGTCGCGCACGAAGGCGTAAGCATCCTTCTGCTTCTTCGGGTCGATCGGCTGCGGAATCTGGACCAGGATGAACTTGCGCTGCCCGCCGTCCTCGGCATTCAGGCGCATCACGGCTTCGGCGGTGGTGCCGGAACCGGCGAAGAAATCCAGGGTGATAAAAGCTTTGTCGTTGGGCGAAACGTAGCCAAGCAGGCGGGCGATTTCTTCGGTGTCCTTCGGGTTGTTGAAAACGTTCTTCTTGCCGAACAACTCACGCAGCTCGCGCACGGAAACCTGCGATTGCTTGTAGAAATAGCTGCCACGCACCTGAGTTGCCAACTCTTCTTCAGCCTGCTCATCCTCGGGTGCTCCGTCAGGCTCAAGCTCCTGCGGAATCGGCCGAATGTGCGCCTTGCGAAAGGGCGGCTCGGTGTGATCGTCACGGAAAGCAACCAGACCCAAGTCGATCTGGCGCTTCATTTCATCGTAAGTGGAGTAACGCCAGCCGGCATCCGGCACCTTGCAAGGCAAGCCTGTCGTTTCATGCGGCACGTCGTATCGCGGTCCACCGCCACCCGGCCAGGAAATATCACGGTCGCGCCAAGGGCCATTCTTGTCTACCCGCTTGTAACGGCTCCATTTTTTGGAAGCATGTCCCTTGGGTAGCAGGCTGAACCATGCCTGCAAGTCGCGCTCAATCAGCGCATCGTCGTCACCGTGCAACTGGCGCAGCGCCAAATATTTGTCCCAGATTTCTCGGGCACCCGGCTTTTCCTCGCGCCAGAGCGTCTGGTTTTCGCGGAGACTTGCCTGCGACTTGGCATATACCAGCATGTACTCATGCCCGTTGGAGAAAAACTTGGCGTCGTTCTTTCTGCCTTTTTCCCAGGTGAGGCATGAAATAAAGTTCTCCGCCCCGAACACCTCGTCGCACAGCAGCTTCAGCTGCGCCTGCTCGTTGTCGTCGATCGAGATGAAGATCACGCCGTCGTCGCGCAGCAGATCCTTGGCGAGCAGCAGGCGCGGGTACATGAAGGACAGCCAGCCGCTGTGGGTGCGGGCGCCGTAGATGTTCTTGATGTAGTCGATGTTGTCGGCGCTGTAACCGAGCTGGGCGAGCACTTCGCTTTGTCTGGCGCTGAAGTCGTCGCGGTAGATGAAGGCGTCGCTCTGGGTGTTGTAGGGCGGGTCGATGTAGATCAGCTTGATCTGCCCGAAGTAGCTGTGGCGCAGCAGGCGCAGCGCGTCGAGGTTGTCGCCCTTGATGAGCAGGTTGCCGGTGGCGTCCCAATCCTGGCTGTCGGCGGGCAAGGGCTGCAGGATTTTTTGCGGCGGCACAAAGGCCGTGTGATAGGCCTCGCGCTTGCCGACCCAGCGCAGTTCATACCCGTCTTCCTCCACTCGGATTCCGGCCGGGTTGGCCGGGTCCAGCGCCAGCTGGATGGCGGCGGCGTTGACACGCACGCTGCCGTCGGGCGCGGTTTCGATGGCCTGCGGGAAGAGCTCGCGCAGCAATTCCAGCTTTTGCGCGGCGGGACTGGGGGCGTTGAGAAGCGGCATCGTCAAGGGCATCGCGGAAGCATTGATGAGGAGCGGTCGCGGCGTCCGGGGCGTGGGCCAGGCGGGGCACCGGCAAGGGAAAACGGCAGATTTTCCGAACGCGCGAGTGTCTTCGCCGCCGGCGTTCGACGTCAACCGAAAGTTTGGGGCGCGAGCGGCCTGCCGCAGCAATGGAAACGGCGAGGTGCATGGCCTCGCCGTCTTGTTGCACCGCCCTCCTGGGGCGGGTGTACGCGTTTCCCGCTACGGGCGGCTTACATCGAACGCCGGTACTGCCCGCCCACGTCGTACAGCGCAGTGGTGATCTGCCCCAGCGAGCAGTACTTCACCGCATCGACCAGCACCGCGAAAACGTTGCCGTTGTCGATGACCGTCTGCTTGAGCCTGGCGAGCCATTTCGGGGCTTCGTCGGCATGGCGCTTCTGGAAGTCGGCGAGGCGCTGCAGCTGGCTCTGCTTCTCATCCTCGCTGGAGCGGGCCAGCTCGATCTCCTGCTGGGCCATGCCCTTCGGGTTGAGGAAGGTATTGACGCCGATGATCGGGTAGGAGCCGTCGTGCTTCTTGTGCTCGTAGTACAGCGACTCTTCCTGGATCTTGCCGCGCTGGAAGCCGGTTTCCATCGCGCCGAGCACGCCGCCGCGGGAGCTGATGGCCTCGAACTCCTTGAGCACCGCCTCCTCGACCAGATCGGTCAGCTCGTCGATGATGAAGGCGCCCTGGTTGGGGTTCTCGTTCTTCGCCAGGCCCCATTCGCGGTTGATGATCAGCTGGATCGCCATCGCGCGGCGTACGCTTTCTTCCGTCGGCGTGGTGATCGCCTCGTCGTAGGCGTTGGTGTGCAGCGAGTTGCAGTTGTCGTAGATCGCGATCAGGGCCTGCAGCGTCGTGCGGATGTCGTTGAAGTCCATTTCCTGGGCGTGCAGCGAACGGCCGGAAGTCTGCACGTGGTACTTCAGTTTCTGGCTGCGCTCGTTGGCGCCGTACTTGTTCTTCATCGCCACCGCCCAGATGCGCCGGGCGACGCGGCCGATCACCGAGTATTCCGGGTCCATGCCGTTGCTGAAGAAGAAGCTCAGGTTGGGCGCGAAGTCGTCGATGTGCATGCCGCGGGCCAGGTAGCTCTCGACATAGGTGAAGCCGTTGGACAGCGTGAAGGCGAGCTGGCTGATCGGGTTCGCGCCGGCTTCGGCGATGTGGTAGCCGGAGATCGACACCGAGTAGAAGTTCTGCACCTTGTTATGGACGAAGAACTCCTGGATGTCGCCCATCATCTTGAGGGCGAACTCGGTGGAGAAGATGCAGGTGTTCTGGCCCTGATCTTCCTTCAGGATGTCGGCCTGCACGGTGCCGCGCACGGTGGCGAGCACCCACTGACGGATCTTCTGGGCTTCGTCGTCGGTGGGCTGGCGGCCGTTCTGGGCCTTGAACCTGGCAAGCTGCTGGGCCAGCGCGGTGTTGAAGAACATCGCCAGGATGATGGGCGCCGGCCCGTTGATCGTCATCGACACCGAGGTGGTGGGATTGACCAGGTCGAAGCCGTCGTAAAGCACCTTCATGTCGTCCAGCGTCGCGATGGACACGCCGGAGTTGCCGATCTTGCCGTAGATGTCCGGACGCGGGTCCGGGTCGCAGCCGTACAGCGTCACCGAGTCGAAGGCGGTGGAAAGGCGATGCGCCGGCATACCTTCGGAGACCTTCTTGAAGCGGCGGTTGGTGCGGAAGGCGTCGCCCTCGCCGGCGAACATGCGGGTCGGATCTTCCCCTTCGCGCTTGAAGGCGAAGACGCCGGCGGTGTAGGGGAAGGAACCGGGCACGTTCTCCTTCATCAGGAAGCGCAGCGTCTCGCCGTCGTCCTCGAAGCGCGGCACGGCGACCTTGCGGATCTTGCTGCCGGACAGGGATTCAGAGGTCAGCTGGGTGCGGATTTCCTTGTCGCGGATCTTCACCACGTACTCGTCGGCGGTGTAGAGCTCGACGGTCTTCGGCCACATGTCGAGGAGCTTTCTGGACGCGGGCGTGAGTTCGCCGTCCTTCCAGTCGATCAGC
>Ga0213919_1000179_pt1 | contig 33768 bp, 18 predicted proteins | sample McNCre317MG_FD_161056 | JGI IMG/M metagenome (GOLD analysis project Ga0213919, IMG submission 161056) | Freshwater microbial communities from McNutts Creek, Athens, Georgia, United States - 3-17 MG | ecosystem: Environmental > Aquatic > Freshwater > Creek | place: USA: Georgia | collected...
TTGCGGCTTCGGCCAACGCTTCGGCCGGTTCTGGTTCGGGCAAGGGCGCATCATCGGCTCGCTACGACTACGAACCAGCTCGCCGCTCGACTGTGCCGGTTGAAGAGGAGTGGGACACCCGCGCCTACCTAAACTACATCCCAGCGGTGTTTGAAGCGGTTCGCAACGAGTTCGGCCCAGACCTGCCGTTGCTGCACGACGGCCACCACCGCCTAACCCCGATTCAGGCAGCCCGCCTCGGCAAGTCACTCGAGCCATACGACCTGTTCTGGCTCGAAGACCTGACCCCAGCCGAGAACACGGATGCGTTCCGCCTGATTCGCCAGCACACTACCACCCCGTTGGCGGTAGGCGAGATCTTCAACACCATCTATGACTACAAGGACCTATTCGAAGAGCAGCTAATCGACTACGTTCGCAGCCCGGTCAGCCACGGTGGTGGCATCACCCCGCTAAAGAAGATCTTCGACTATGCGGCGGTCTACCAAATCAAGTCAGGCGTACACGGCCCAACCGACGTTTCACCAATCGGTCACGCTGCCTCGCTTCACCTTGGCATGGCGATTCACAACTACGGCATCTCTGAATACATGCAGCACAGTTCAGACACCAACGATGTCTTCCAGCCTGAATACACCTTCAGCGATGGACTGATTCGCCCGGGCACCAGCCCAGGCCTCGGAGTTTCTTATGACGAGAAGCTCGCCTCACAGTTCGAGTATGAGCCTGCCTACCTTCCGGTTAACCGCCTGAAGGTCGACGGCACCATGCACGACTGGTAAACACTCAACGCAAACGAGAGAATTCTGAGATGACTATGAACGATTGGCGGATTGTTGTCATGGGAGTCTCGGGATGCGGCAAGAGTTCGGTGGGCATCGCGCTCGCCGAAGCTCTCGGCGCAAGATTCATCGATGGGGATGACCTGCACCCTGAGGCCAACAAAGCCAAAATGAGTGCAGGCATCCCTCTCGACGATGAAGATCGATGGCCGTGGTTAGACCTGGTCAGCAAGGCGCTCGCCGAATCTTCCCCGGCGGGTTCCACCGGAACCGTGGTCGCATGCTCTGCGCTCAAGCGCAGTTATCGAGAACGCATCCTTGCCGGTGCACCAAACACCTTCTTTATTCACCTGGATGGGTCGCGCGAAATTCTTCAGCAGCGCCTCGGAAACCGCACCGGGCACTTCATGCCGGCCACCCTGCTCGACTCGCAGTTGGCCACGCTCGAGCCACTCGGCTCGGACGAACCCGGCGCAGTGATTGACATCGACCAGCCGATTAGCCAAATAATCGCCCTCGCCCAAGGCCTGATAAAGCGCTAAACTTAGATGTACGCCATTCGCGTGCAATCCACAGCTTTGAAACACGGGGTAAACGTATGCCTGCATTAGTGATTATTGGTGCGCAGTGGGGCGACGAGGGTAAGGGCAAAGCAACTGACCTTATTGCCGAGCACATCGACTACGTAGTCAAGTTCAACGGCGGCAACAACGCCGGCCACACCGTGGTCATCGGCAACGAAAAGTATGCCCTCCACCTTTTGCCTTCAGGCATCCTGACCCCTGGTGTTACCCCGGTCATTTCAAACGGTGTCGTCATCGACTTGAGCGTTCTATTCCACGAGATCGAGGCGCTTGAGGCTCGCGGCATCGACACATCCAAGCTTCGCGTTTCAGCAAACGCGCACGTCATCACCCCTTACAACGTCATCGTTGACAAGGTTTCAGAGCGCTTCTTGGGCAAGCGCGCGATCGGCACCACCGGTCGCGGCATCGGCCCAACCTACGCAGACAAGATCAACCGCATCGGCATTCGCATCCAAGACCTATTCGACGAGAGCATTCTTCGCCAGAAGGTCGAGGCCGCTCTGGTCAGCAAGAACAACCTGCTCACCAAGGTTTACAACCGCGCAGCCGTGAAGGTCGACGAGACCGTGGCCGAGCTGCTTTCATACGCCGAGCGTCTGCGCCCAATGGTTGCCGACACTGCTCTTGAGCTATACAACGCAATCAAGGATGACAAGACCGTGCTATTCGAAGGCGGCCAGGCAACCATGCTTGACGTTGACCACGGAACCTACCCATTCGTAACCTCATCGAACGCCACCGCCGGTGGCGCATCGACCGGCTCTGGCATCGGCCCTGGCGAGTTCCAGACCGTGATCGGAATCGTGAAGGCTTACACCACCCGCGTTGGAGCCGGCCCGTTCCCAACCGAGCTATTCGACGAGAACGGCGAGTTCCTTCGCGCAACCGGCCACGAGTTCGGCACCACCACCGGTCGCCCACGTCGTTGCGGCTGGTATGACGCCCCGATCGCCCGTTACTCGGCGCGCATCAACGGTGTGACTGACTTCGTTTTGACCAAGCTTGACGTGCTAACCGGCCTCAAGGAGATTCCGGTTTGTGTTGCCTACGACGTCGAGGGTAAGCGCTTCGATGAGATGCCGGTTTCTCAGACCGACTTCCACCACGCAAAGCCGATCTACGAAAACTTCCCAGGCTGGTCTGAAGACATCTCGACCTGCCGCACCTTCGAAGAGCTTCCAAAGAACGCCCAGGATTACATCGTGGCGCTAGAGAAGATCAGCGGTGCGCGCATCTCTGCAATCGGCGTTGGCCCTGCCCGTGACGCGATCATCGTGCGTCACGACATGCTCGCCCGCGCTTAGTTTTCCAGGACTTTTACCGCCATCAGGGGATACCCCCAGACAAATCGGCAGTATTCAAGTCAATAGGGCATTTACTTTGCCTCATACATAGCAATATGCGTGTATTTTGCGTAGTCTGAAAGTATAGGCCGACCCCCAACGGTTTTGAATTTGAGCATCGGAAAACAATGAAAGTTTCAAAAATAAAGTTCTTCGCAGCACTTGTTGCAGCCCTAGGACTTATTTTCACAGGAGTAGTCCCGGCTAACGCAACCCACCTTCGTGGTGCTGTTGGTTCGATGGTCTATGACGCAACCGCCAAGACTGTGACACTCACCTCGACCATGGTTGAGCGCAAGGATGCCTGCGCAACCTACTCGTCGAGCAACTCTCTTTGTACTTACTTCGCTTTTCCTACCATTAGCCAGGTTAACCGCACGACTGGGGCCGTCGTTGCAACCGTTAAGACCTGTACCGGTCAGGCAACCACTCCTACCACTTCGGTTTACGACAACACCTCACAACCGCTTTACAACATCTTCACGACCACGTTCGTGATTGACGTGTCTTGTCCGTCTTTCAACACCGACTTTGACTACACCTTCAGCCAGCTGGGTAACAACCGAATCGGTGGAATCAAGAACTCAACTAACCAAACGATTCAGTTCGAAGGCAAGATCCGAATCAACGGAACTACCAATGCCAAGGCTCCGATTTACAACTCGGGGTACATGACTAACGTCCCTTACAACACCAGCACGAGTGCGGTTTTCTCAACTAACCTAAACGCACTCGAAGGTCTTGCCGGAAAGTCGGTAACCTATTCGCTAATCACTGACCAGGCTGCTGCACTCGGTGGCTACGGTGGTTCCAAGATTCCTTGTTCAGACTTGAACCTTTCAACCGGTGAATTCCGAATTTCTGCCGGACTCTGCGTCGGCTCAGAAAACTACACCACCGCTTTTTCCGGTGGTACTCCAACCGCACCTATTTACTATGTACTAAAGACCAAGGCCACTGATGATCTTGGTCAGTACACCACCCGAGACGTGCTCTTGGCGTTTGCCTCTCAGTCAGACAACGCACCGACAATCACTCGAGTCACCTCGTCGGCTGGTGTCACCGTTACTCCGGGCACTCCACAGACCATCACATACACCGGCAAGGATGCCGATGCAGGTCAGACCTTGACCTGGTCGACAAACACCTTGCCGTCGTGGGCAACCTTCACGACAACAGCCACTGTTGCCGACACGAGCGTCACACCAAACGGCGTGAAGTCAACTTTGACCCTGACGTTAAATCCACCGTCTGGCACTAACGCCGCACTTTCGATTCTCGTATCGGTTCAGGACAGCGCGGCGTTCCCGCTTAGCGCAACGAACCGACTCGATGTCTCTGTCGGTAGCGGTCTATTGCCTCCAGGTGCTCCTGGCATTTCTTCGGTCGGCAGCACCGGTACGATCACCTTCACCGCTCCTACCAGCGGTGGAACAGTTGCAACCTACACTGCCGTTGCCACCAACCTGAGCACCGGTGCTACGGTAAACGGCACCTGTGTGACCAGCCCTTCATTCAGCTGTACCTTCAGCGGCGTCAACAACACAAACTACTCGTTTGTGGTCACGGCAACCAACGCATCTGGTTCGGCTTCATCTTCACCTTGGAGCCCATCTGCTCCGATTCTGAGCTTGTCTCCGACCACCCGATCTGTCGCAGTGGGAACTGCCGTAACCTCCTACGCAATTACAGCTACCGGAGCGCCTGTAGCTAGCTACTCTGCGTCTTGGTCGCCGTCAGCACCGGCTGGCATCAGCTTTAACTCAACGACAGGCTTGATCTCTGGAACTCCGACGACCGCCGGAACCTACACCCTAACTTTGACCGGTACTTCAGCGTCTGGAACAGCCGGAACTGCAACCTTCACGCTTACAGTAACTGCCGCCGCGCAGACCGTTACCTGGTTGCCATTCGGTGGTGCTCCGATGACTTCGATGGATACCACTACTACCGCGGGTAGCAACGGTGCTTCAAACCTCGACCACTGGGTTCCTTTGCGCGCCTATTCGAGCGTGCCAGGTGCAACCATCACCTTCACCAACGTGACGGGTGGAACCTATTGCAAGATGCAAACTGTCAGCGGTGTGACCTACGGCAGCTATTCCTGGAGAACCGGAAAGACGAGCTCTGCGAGTTGCGTCTACGGAGCGACAGCGGGAGCCTTTGGAAACTACTCGGCTTCATCAACCGTGCAGCAAACGCTGACCATCAACCGAAGCACCTCGGGTTTGACCGACAATAACCAGAAGGTATGGACCGCCGTGGCGGCTCAGTCACCTCTGCTTGCTGGAAACGTGCCACAGATCGCTTCGTTCACCTCGCCAGACTTTGCTTCAGGCACCTCAACCCTCAGCTACGCGGTTGGAACCGTGCTTAACAGCCCGCTTCGTTACACGCTTACTGCTAACACGTATGCGGCAACGTATTGCACCCTTTCGCCATCGTTGCCTGCTGGCATCGGCGTAACTTTCGACTCTCGACTTTGCCAGCTGGTAGGAACTGTGACCGGCGCTACGTCTTCGGTGACATACACAATTACTTACAAGAACCCATCTGGTGCAGTGACCTACCCAAGTCGAACCTTCAACTTCGGAACCACGGTAAGCCCACAGACGATCACCTTTGCCCAGCCGGCAAACATGGTGGTTGGTTCGACCACTCAGTCGATCAGAGCAAGTTCGACTAGCGGTTTGGCAATCACCTTTAGCAATGACACAACCGACAAGTGTTCTATCTCAGGCGTTTCGACGACTGCAGGTGTTACTTCGGCTACCGTTACCGCAGTTGCCGCAGGCACCTGTACCATCGAAGCCAAGCAGGCCGGTAACAGCAGCTACTCAGCCGCCTCGACAGTGACTCGTTCGCTAACCATCGCCGCTGCCCTGCCAGCTCCGGTAATTGGCATGGCCATCTCTGGAACCGAAGACGCACAGCGTATGGTCTTTGAGTACACCAGCAACATTTTCCCACTCGTTTCAACCGGTGGTGCTGTTGCTAGCTACGCCTTCCTAGACGCGACCGGTACCACGGCAGCGACCATACCGGCAGGTCTTGCCTTTGACCCGCTAACAGGCATCTTGAGCGGTGCAGCCGAAAACGCACAGGCTCGAACCCACTACGTCATCCGAGCCACCAACACCACTGGTACTTCGCAAATCGACGTTTACCTGACCATCACGAAGATGAGTCAGATCATCACCTTCCCGGCGTTGACTTCGATGGTGTTCGCCGATTCGAGTGGAACCGGACAGGGCCTTGGTGCTGTCGCAGACTCGGGTATGCCAATCGCTTACTCGATTGACGCTCGCGACATCGCGAACTGTGAACTTATCGCAGGTGGAAAGGTTCGACCAAAGGCTGGACTTACCGGCACCACCAAGACCTGTCGAGTTTGGGCCGCTCAGGCCGGCGACGCGATGATGTACAACGCGGCAACTTCGGTTTCGCAGACCTTCAACATTGAGCCGGGACTTTTGGCTCCGAACATCACGCTTACTCAGTCAACCGGCCGCATGGTGGTTGGAACACCGTTCCAGCTTCCATTCGAGGTAATCAATACCGGTGGAGCCGTGCCTGCGCCTGGTGTTGCCGTGGGCTCTGGTAACCAGTTCACGGTCACCGGTTCACCGTCGCTACCTGCAGGTTTGACTTTCAGTAACTATTACGGAACCTACATCTCGGGTAGCCCGACGACCATGGGCACCTATGTACTGACCATCACTGCGACCAACAGCGCGGGCTCATCGAGCGCAACCTTCACCCTTACCGTTGGAAAGCAGCTTCAGACCGTTACCGTGACGACCGGTGCGAACCTAACCGTGGGTGCTGCCGACGCGACTCTAACTTCGGTTGCCTCGAGTGGTCTAAACACCTTCACTTATAGCATCGACTCTTCGACTGCTGCCGGTGTCTGTTCTATCGTTGCCGGAAAGCTTCACGCGTTGAAGTATGGCACCTGTATCGTTCGTTCTGATCAGGCGGGAGACTCGACATACGAGGCCGCCTTTGGAACCACATCAGTAGCCATTCACCAAGCACCAACTTTGCAAGGTGCCCCAATTGGTGGTTCACTTTCGAGCACGATCATTTTGAACGTGAAGAACCAGCAGCGCATCACCGCAGGTCTCTACACTTTGACCAGCACGGGTGACCCGGCTACAAGCTTCTACCTCAAGGACACATCGGGTGTTTTGCTTGACCTGCCGAACAGCACGCTCGCGGGTAACGGTATCGATACCTTTGATAGCCTCACCGGTTACCTAACCGGTATCGTTGCAACCGCCTCGGGTTCGGATTCTGTACGAATCTATATGACCAACGGCTACGGCACCGACCCATACGTGACCGTGACCTTTAACTACTCAGGCATTGCGCAGCCTTCGCTTGCAGTGGCCGGCGGAAACGTTGTTGCCTATTACGGCAACCCACTTCCGGCTGTTCCTTACACCTTGGTCAACACCGGTTCTGACGTTTACACCTGTGACCCGACGAACAGCGTCTATTCATACGTCAACTTCACCGGAACCTTGCCGACTGGTGTGACTTTCGATGCATGTTCGGGTTACATCACCGGAACACCTACCGCACTTCAGTCATCGACTACCTATACCTTCAAGGGTATTAACTCGAGTGGATCAGGCGGCACTGCAGCAACAATCACTCTGACTGTTCTGCCTTGTGTACCGGCCATCAACTGGGCTCAGCCAAATTCGATCGCCTACGGAACGAATCTCTCAGGAATTTTGAACCCGACCGCATCTTGTAATGGTGGAAGCAACCTTGCTGGCACGTACGCGTACACGCAAAACACCGGCGGATCAAACAGCCCGGTGACCTCGTCTACCGTTCTGGACCCTGGCACATACAACTTGGGAGCCACCTTCACCCCAAGTAGCTCTAACTACGCCTCGGGACAAACTGCCCAGGTTCAGCTAATCGTTGACAAGTGCACCCCGGTGATCAGCTGGAGCAACCCAGCCGACATTACCTACGGAACCGCACTTTCAAGCACCCAGTTGAACGCAACGGCAACCTGCAATGGAACGTCTGTTTCAGGAACCTTCGCTTACAAGGCATACGGTTCTGACATCGACACCGGAACAATCTTGTCGGCCGGTAACAACCTGCTTTTGAACGTTACCTTCACGCCAAGTGACCCATCGAAGTACAACTTAGCTACTGGCGTTAGCCGCATCAACGTGCTCAAGCGCGCAGCCGTAATCAAGCCACTCGCCGACAGCAAGGTCTGGAGCGGTTCTTCATTGACCGACCCGACCCTGACCTTCGAGGTAACTTCTGGTCTGCTAAACAACGTTGACGAACAGCTGAAGATCAACGCCACGCTTTCACGCGTTGTTGGTGAAACACCTGGCACCTACAAGATCTCGATTACCGGTGCGACATCTGACTACTACTCAATCTCGATTGACACCTCGGATGTCTTCTTCACGATTACCGCGCGTACGCCGGTCATCACCGTCGCTACCAGCCTCACAAAGCCGGTTGGCACCACTGTCGTGACCACTGCTAGTGCAAATCTCTCAGGTGTCGTCTGGTCGATTGTTTCCGGAACGAATTCTGGTCTATTTACCATCAACAGTTCGGGTCAGATCTCATTCGTTAGCGCCGCAACTGCCGGAACCTACACGGTAACGATCGATGCTACCGATGGATCGGGTGGCAACGCTCAGCAGATGATTACCATCGTGGTGGCCGCTGCTTCGGGTACTTCACCGGACCTGAGCCTCGACCTGTCTGAGTTGACTCTGACCGTGGGCACTCCTATCGATGCCTCGACCACATACCTGATCTCTAACCTGGGTTCAGCGGTTGATGCTGGTGGTTATGCTCTTACCTCAGGAACCATGCCAGGCGGTTTGAGCTTCAGCGCAAACACGGGACAGGTATCGGGTACTCCAACCACCGCCCAGACGCAGACCACCTACAAGTTCAAGGGTTCAACCGGAAGCCACCTTTCAAATGAGGTTACTTTCAAGTTGACCATCAACAAGTGCCAGACTGCGATTACTTGGGCAACCCCGAGCCCGATCGTTTATGGAACCGCCCTGTCATCGGCACAGGTGAACGCAGTTGCCAAGTGTGGCACCACCGTGATCCCAGGAACCATGACCTACTCGGACGCTGATGGTGAGCCAGTGGCTGTTGGTGCGATTCACAAGGCCGGTAATAACGTATTCACCGCGACCTTCGTTCCGACCGATACCGCAAACTACCTTGGTTCATCGGCAACCGTCACGCTAGTGATTAGCAAGAAGCCAATCGTGGTCGTCCTTCAGGACGCACAGAAGCGAAAGGCTACTGCCGACCCGGTATTTGTTTGGGACTCAAACGGTGTCGTCTACGCGGGTGACGTCGGTGCGCTTCCAATTTCTGTAACCAGAACTGATTTGTCAGAAGAGATCGGCAACTACTTGCTAACTGGCTCGGCCGGTGCAGATGCTAACTACACGATCACTTTCGACTCAACACCGAAGTACCTAACCATCACCAACAACCAGCCAGTCGTTACGTCGCCTCACATCGCAACGATTACGGCGCCGACGCAGACCGCCATCACATTAACTGCTGATGTGTCTGTGATTTGGTCAATCGTTGGCGGTACCGATCAAAACTTGTTCAGCATCGACCCACGCTCTGGTGTGTTGATGTTCACCTCACCATCGGTTGCAGGTGTCTACGTTGTGGTCATCCGTGCGACTGACAGTTTTGGTGGTTTCTACGAGTTCACCGTAACTATCACTGTCCTTGCCCAGGCGCTACCTCAAGCACCATCGGGCGGAGGCAGCTCTACGGTGAAGATCATCCTCAAGACTCCTAAGCCGATTACCACGGGTAAGCCAGCTGAAAAGACTGAGGTTAAGGTTTCTAACGACAACGAGACCAATCAGACTCCGGTTCCAAATGCAACGATTTTGAACATCGTCGCGAAGGATCTTCCGACTGAAGTGAAGAATGCAACCGTGGTTGAGGGTGTTGTGGTTATGCAGACCCAAGCGGGCTTCACCGGCGTCGTCGAGATTCCTGTTCAGGTAACCCTGGAGAGCGGAGAAGTTCAGGTCACCACGACCAAGGTCACCGTGAACCCAGAAGCACCGACTGCGGTTGTCGTCGAGGAAAAGAAGCCTGCGGAGAACCTACTGACCTGGGCCCCCGCTTCAGGTGCTGTCGAGTATGAGGTAACCGTGAACGGTGTTTCACTTGGAACCACAACCGAGACAAGTTACGTGATTCCAATGGCTCTCTCAGCCGACGCAAAGATCACCGTTGCTTCGCTCGGTCGCATGTCGACCGCATCGAACGCGGTGCCTGCAGCAGTCAAGAAGGCACAATCTGTTCTAGTTCTTTTCAAGACCGTCGATCACTTTGCAAAGAATTCATCTACGTTGACTGCGGCGATGAAGAAGATTCTTGACAAGGCAGTTATCGCGATCAAGAAGCTTGGCTTCAAGGCACTCATTATCGAGGGTCACGCCGACGGCCAGTCAGCCGCGCCAAGCGTCTTCTCGAAGGTGTCAGTGGCTCGTGCAACAGCGGTAAAGAACTACATTGCTCCGAAGTTGCCAGCACTCAAGATGACCGTTCGCGGTCTTGGTAAGGACCTGCCAGTTGCCACAAATGCAACTCCTGAGGGCCAAGCCAAGAACCGTCGAGCAACCATCTTTGGTTCGACTAAGTAATAACTCAAGAGATAGCGGCCATCCTTCGGGGTGGCCGTTATCTTTTTGTGAGCGCAACGAAACTTAATGTTTACTCGCGCGTGACCCGGGTGAATCACTGCAGTCGCATACTGGCATCATGAGCGAAATCAAACTGATTGTTATGGGTCCAGCCGGCGTAGGAAAATCGACCGTTGGCAAAGCCGTTGCTGAAAAACTTGGGCTGCCATACGTCGACGGAGACGCGTTGCACCCAGCCGCCAACATCACCAAGATGTCGAAGGGCACGCCGCTGAGTGATGACGATCGTGACCCGTGGATCGCCAACATCGTCGCCGAGCTGAACAAGGGCGGTGTCGTGATCGGCGCATCCCTGCTGAAGCGCGCTTATCGAAACAAGGTGCACGAGGCGGTTCGCGAGGTTCGTTTTGCACAGTTGGCGGCACCCCTCCACATCCTTGCGCAACGCATCGATGACCGCGAACACTTCTTCAGACAAGACCTGCTGCCGAGTCAGATGGCGATTCTTGACCCGCTCGAGCGCCTTGAGCCTGGTCACGTTTATGACGGCACTAAGCCGGTAGCGACCTTGGCGAGCGAAATCACGCTCGACCTCAAGTCACTCTAGGGAAGGTTACGGCCGCGGTAGCGGTTGACCCCAGTTAATACAAAGGAGTATTAACTTGTCTGACCCATACCTGCGCCAGAACGCGCCCATTGACCCAGCACACCCCGATCGCAACCTCGGCATGGAACTCGTGCGTGCCACCGAGGCCGCCGCAATCAAAGCGAGCGCCTTCATCGGTCGCGGCGATAAAAACCAAGTAGACCGTGCCGCCGTCGATGCGATGCGCGGATTTCTCTCAACCGTAGATTTCGCCGGAACCGTGGTTATCGGCGAGGGTGAAAAAGACGAAGCCCCGATGCTTTTCAATGGCGAAAAGGTCGGCAACGGAAACGGCCCAGAGTGTGACGTGGCGGTCGACCCGGTCGATGGCACCAGCGTGACCGCCGCCGGTCGTTCGCATGGCATTTCGGTCATCGCGATCGCCGACAAGGGCACGATGTATAACCCGGTTGACGTTTTCTACATGGACAAACTGGTCACCCCGGGCATCGCTGCCGGCAAGGTGAGCCTGCAGCAATCGGTGGGCGACAACATCCGAGAACTGGCCCGCGCACTGGGCAAACCGGTCAGTGAAATCACGGTCGCCATGATCGATCGACCAAGACACCGCCCGCTCATGGATGAGGTGCGTTCGGCCGGTGCCAGAACCCGACTCTTCTTGGATGGCGATGTCGCGGCGAGCATCCATGCGGTGACCGGCGGCGGAAACATCGACATGCTGCTCGGCGTCGGCGGAGCACCCGAGGGAACTATCGCCGCTTGCGCGATCAAGGCGCTCGGTGGATACATGGAGGGGCGAATCAACCCGCTGTCGCCAGAGGAACTCGCCCGCGCGACCGCTGCCGGGCACGACTTCAACCGCATCTTCACCGCAGACGACCTGGTCTCGAGCGACAACACCTATTTCGTGGCCACCGGTGTGACCGACGGCCTGCTGCTCAACGGGGTTAGCCGCCACGGCAACATGCTGCACACCGAGAGCATGATTCTGCGTTCGCACTCGGGCACCATTCGTCGAGTCAATGCCGAACACAGGATCGACCGCTGGTTGCCAGCCCAAAGTTAAGTTTTAGGCGAAACCACTAGTTTGCCGACGACTAGCACCTGAAAATAGAAGCATGACTTTTCACGAGGATGGCCCAGACCTAGAGGCCGACCCTGCCATCGAGGCGTGGGGTGGCGATGTCAGCCAGCTCGTGGTGGTCAAGAACGGCCAGGCCAAGGTTGGGCACATACCGTTCTATAAGTTTCTCTATTTCCCAGACGTGCTCGACCTGCGCAAGTGCGGCTATGAGGTCGAGGCGTTTCACCCGCTGCTCGACCAGCTAGACAACGCTCACACCTCGAACGCTCAGATCGTGCACCACCTGCTGCATTTACCCTCGGATGAGTATGGCCGCATGGGCGACGGCTCGGGCGGTAACCAGATTTGGAACCCGCGTCGAGCTCGCGAACTCGAATTCACCGTTCGTGCTGCACTTCACCGATATGGTTTGAGCGATATTTCGATTCTGCTTCGCAGAATGATTGGCAAGGCTTTTCCGGGTGACTCGATCAGCCACCTCGGCGTCGACCTGCTCAACGTGTTCTTCTGGTCGGCGATGGCCAAGGTCGCCCGCGACTATGCCTGGCGCGACCCTCGCCTCGAGTTTGCCGCCGACTATCTCGAATACCCGGTGAAGCGGGCGTTCCGCTAATTCGCGCGAGCGGCTTCGCCGCTAGGAATAAAGCCCCACTTTACTTGGTTGAGTCAACAATGACTCAGACACCAGCTGCCGCTTCAGGCCGCCCAAATTTCGCGCCGGCCCCACGTTCATCCTGGTTAGCACTGGCGGTGCTTTTGGCCGGTTTCTTTATGGCCCTGGTCGACGCAACCATCGTGAACGTTGCGCTGCCGAGCATTCGCACGAGCCTCAACGCTAGCGAGTCAACTCTTTCTTGGATCATCTCGGGCTACGCCCTAACCTTCGGCCTCGCGCTGATTCCATCGGGCCGCATCGGTGACCGCATCGGTCATAAGTGGGTTTACATCGTCGGTGTTGTGCTGTTCACCGCAGCTAGCGCATACTGTGGCATCGCGGCCAACGACTTCGACATCATCATCGGCCGAGTGCTTCAAGGTCTTGCCGGCGGCATCTTCGTGCCAGCGGTTGGTTCATTCATTCAGCTTTTGTTCAACGGCAAAGAGCGTGGCAAGGCATTCGCCATCATGGGCTCGGTCATTGGTCTATCGAGCGCGGTCGGTCAGCTTGCCGGTGGTCTGCTCATCCAGGCATTCGGCGAGGCCGAGGGCTGGCGTTGGGTGTTCTTCGTGAACCTGCCAATCGGCATCTTGACCGCAATCTTTGCAATCCGCTTGCTTCCGGCCGGCGATGCACACGCCGACCGCACCAACCGCATGGACTGGCTCGGTGTCACCTTGCTCAGCGCCAGCTTGGTCGCAGTTTTGATTCCACTCATCCAGGGCCAGCAAGACGGCTGGCACGCTTGGACCTGGTGGACCATGGCAGCCGGCATCGGCGGCCTCGCAATCTTCGCCGGTTGGCAGGTGCTCTTCACCAAGCGCGGCGGTTCGGCACTCGTGCCACCTCGCCTGTTCCACCACGCGAGCTTTACGTTTGGCGTCATCCTGGCCCTGGTTTATTTCGCGGCCTTCACCTCGATCTTCTTCACCCTCTCGATTCTTTGGCAGGGTGGCCTCGGTCACACTGCTCTTGAGTCGGGTCTCCTGACAATTCCGTTCGCCATCGGCACCGCGGTGATCTCATCGCAGAGCACCAAGTGGGCGGCCAAGATCGGTCGCAACGTGCTCGTGATCGGTGCCGCCATGGTCGCGCTCGGCCTCGGCATCACCTGGTACCTACTCGCCAACGTTGCAGTCGCCGACCTGAACAGCTGGATGCTTCTGCCTGGCCTACTCCTTGCCGGTGCCGGTAACGGATTCTTCCTCGCACCAAACGTTCAGTTCATCGTCGCCACCGTCGACAACTCTGAGGCGGGTGCGGCCAGCGGTGTGGTTCAGACCATGCAGCGCGTCGGCACCGCAATCGGTGTTGCAATCATCGGTTCGATTCTGTTCGCAGCGCTAACCCCTGAAAAGATGGTGTCTGGCCTTATCGGTCAAGCCTTCAAGGATGGCGCCAGCGCCGCTATGCTCACCTCGGCCCTGATGGCCCTGGCCGCGTTCTTCTTGGTGTTCACCTTGCCGAAGCGAATCCAGTTGCACGGTGCACCGAGCGCTGCGCCAGCGGGTGAGTAAAACCTCGACATTGTCGGAACCCTGGCTTAAAGTTAGAACTAACCACTCACTTTAGGTTTAGGGGAACCCGTGAAGCGTTTATCAGCACTGGCCGCAACGGCACTGCTCGCCGCTGCCCTAATCGCGCCATTCAACGCACAGTCGGCAAATGCTGCCGCCCCTAAAGCAAAGGCCGGTGCTGCCTGCACCACGCAAAAGACTTCATCCAAGGTCAAGGTTTCTGGCAAGACCCTGGTCTGCACCAAGAACGCCAAGGGCGTCAAGGTCTGGAAGGTAGTCAAGGCAACCGTCGCCGCCCCGGCCCCTTCGACGCCGATCTCATCCGTGGCAGTTGGCGAACCAAACCCGGCTGCGCCGAATGTTGGCATCTACCCGATCGTGCTCGACCCAAACGGTGGCGGGCCGAACGACCCAGACCCACGCACTCCTGAGCAAGCTGAGGCCCTAAATCCAGCGCTTGCCCCGGCCCCAACCGGCCTTGCGGTTTCGAACATCACCGACAACTCGGTCTTGGTCACCTGGGATCCGATTCCGGCCGGCACGCTCTATCAGGTCTACATCCGCTATGACGACAGCTATGAGTCGTTCGGCGTTGACAGCAGCTACACCAGCCACACCTTCAGCAACTTGACTCCGGGCTGGAACTACACGGTTGGAATGCACCAGGCCACCCCGCGCGAATCGAACATCGCGACGGTTGCCTTCAGAACCACCGGAACCACCCCTAACACCACACCAGTGTTGGCCGGGCCTAGCTCGGTAACCGGAACCGGTGACGACAACTCGGTTACGGTCACTTGGACTGCCGTTGCTGGGGCTTCTTATTACCCGGTGGCGATCACCGATAACGGCATCCGTGATGGTGGAATGACCAGTTATGGCGAACCTGGCCTCAGCCACACCTTCACCGGCCTCGAGCCTGGCAAGACCTATCGCGTGATGGTCGCGGCGATTATCAACGGAAACATCACCCGCGAGACCGTCGCCTACATCAACACCACCAATACCCACCCGGCCCCGCCGGCACCACTGACCTCGGCGCAGCTCTATGCACCAACCAATTTGCACGTGGTTTCGGTTACCCCGACCACGGTGACTGTGGCCTGGGATGAAGACCCAGCCGGTGGCATCACGCTGTGGAATGTTTACGCGCGCTATGGCAGTTCATACACTTCGACCGGTTTCGATGGAGCTGATCGCCAAGCGACCATGGTGAACCTGAACCCAGGTTTCAGCTATGAGATCGGCGTAAAGGGCTTCGATGGCAGCAACTGGACCAGCCTGGTCACGGTTGGTTTGATTCTGCCTAGCGCTTAGTCGAGGACTTCTTTTTGGTTAGGTCGTACTCGAGACGGTTCAGGAATATCGTCGCGATCGAAACGGTAATGACCGAGACGAAAGCCAGACCGGCGATCATGAGCAGAACCGCGATAGCGCGACCCTCGAAAGTGATTGGGTAGTAGTCGCCGTAGCCGATGGTGCCAATGGTTACGAATGCCCACCAAATGGCGTCTCCGAAGTTCGTGATGTTTGCACCCGGAGCCTTGTGTTCGGCGTCATAAACGCCGAGGGCACAAACATAAATGAGCAGCGGCAGAATCAGACCTACATAGATGTTGACTCGAGCACTCAAGCTTCGACCCACGCGAGACAAGAATCCAAGGGCAATAACTACGCGGAACATTCTGAAGGCTCTGAAGAACGGCAACAGCAACGAAACCAGTTCAATGGCGTTGGTCTTCAGAAACCGCACCTTGTCTTGGGTCAAAATGAATCTACCGATGAAATCAAGGATGAAGATCACCCAAATGACATCCGAGATTGCGACGAAGTCCCAGAGCAGCGGGCTTGACCAATGGCCGAGCACCTCAAGTGAATAAAGACCGAGATAAACCAAGGCCAGGACGGCCAGAGGAATCGTCGACCAACGTTCCCAGGTGTGAACGGCGTGCTCGGCTTTGGTTTCAGGCATAGAACAAATCTAGCGGCGAAAGATTGCCGATAGATTACGAGATTCTAGTTAGATTCCCGAACCCGGCTTGGTGACCTTGCCAGTCTTTTCATCCACGTGTGCGGCACCGGTGGTGGTGCTGTCGTGGGTGACGTGACCGGTCTGGGTGTGAAGCGAGTGAGAGCGGATGACTCGGTTGTCAGAGATCCAGTCCATGACCGAGAACAAGACACCTGAAACGACGAAGGTTAGGTGAATGATTACTCGCCAGATTGTTCCCTGGCCGACCTCTTCGTGGGCGTGAGCTGAAAGCTCGATGAAGTCCTTCAATAGTTCGATAACCGAAATCGCAACCAATGAACCGATCAGCTTGATCTTTAGGCCCGAAAAGTCCACGGTGCCCATCCAGTAAGGGCGGTCAACAGATTCCTCGGCGGCTTCGATCTTGGATACAAAGTTCTCGTAGCCCGCGAAGAGCACGATGAGAATGAGGTTGGCAAGTAGTACGAAGTCGAGCAAAGCCAGTAGGTCGAGAACGAAGACGTGATTATCTGACTCGTTTACGTGGGAAATAAGCGTGACGAACTCAAGCACGAACTTGTAAGCCAGCACGGCAAGCACACCGACGAGACCTATATAGAGTGGCGCTAGTAGCCAGCGTGACCAGAAAATGCCGCGTTCGATGGTGTCAGAAATTTTTCCCATGTTAGCCCCCTAAGACTCCCCAATATCTTGATACAGAGAATAGCGACTTTTCTAGGCATGCACTAGTTTGAAAGAAGGATAGCTAGGGGGCGCCTTGAAAAAGAGCGATTTTAAATCACAATTTTTCTACCGTTTCGACAACCTTATGTCGAGAGGTTTAATCGCGCTTATTGGTTTGCTTGCTCTCGCAAGCCTGGTATTCGTAGGCGTCATTTCTGCACTTGTAGTTTGCTTCAAGCTGTTCCCGCCAGGACGCGAACTTAGCTTCCTCGAGGTCTTTTGGGGCTCACTGCTTCGCACCCTCGACCCAGGAACTATGGGGCAGGACGATGGCGCGGGTTTCCGCCTCGCCATGCTGGTTATTACGCTCTCCGGAGTAATCCTGGTTGCTAGCCTCATCGGAGTTATCTCCACCGCCTTCAACTCAAAGGTCGAGCAACTTCGTAAGGGACGCTCTCACGTTCTCGAATCGGACCACACCGTCATCCTTGGATGGAATTCAAAGATATTCCACATCATCCATGAGATTTGCGTAGCTAATGAGTCTCGCTCGAAGGCGGCTATTGTGATCCTGGCCGATGGTGACAAAGTCGAGATGGAAGATGCCATTCGCTCTCGGGTGAAGAATCACGGCAAAACGCGGATCATCGTTCGAAGTGGCGACCCGATGAGTGCTATCGATTTAGAGATAACCAATCACAGGGAAGCTCGAAGTCTTTTGATTTTGGCCGATGACAGTGATCACGCTGACTCAAACTCGATAAAAATTTGTATGGCCTTGCTAAATGGCCACTTTGACCTACCTGACACTGCTCGAATCATTGGTGAGATAAAGGATCCCGTAAACCTAGAGGCAGCAAATCTGGTTGGCGGTCGCGCTGCGCACTGGGTGCTCGGTGAAGAGTTAATCAGTCGGTTGATTGTGCAGACCTCTCGCCAGAGTGGGCTTAGCTCGGTGTTTACAGAACTCCTAGATTTTGAAGACTCAGAGATGTACCTGGTGGAAGAAAGTTCCGTGGCTGGCAAGACCTACGGTGAGCTTTTGCTTCAGGTTGATTCGGGATGCCTAATCGGTTTCGTGAGTGGCCACGACGTAAAGCTCAACCCTCCAGACGACACTGTCTATGAGGCAGGCGATCAACTTGTGATCGTTGCACGCGATGACAGCCACATCAAAGTTGGAGTTGCACAGGCACATGACCCAGAGGCGGCCTCAGAAGTAATCAGACCTTCGCGTGCACCAGAGAAAACTCTCATCCTCGGTTACAACGCAACGGTAAACGCAATCCTTGCCGAGATGGCCAGCTACGTGGCCCCGGGGTCGAAGGTAATCCTGGTTGACCAAATAGACGAACCAGATTTCGATTCATTCAAAAACATGGAAGTTGACTTCTTCTATGGCGATGGCACCAAACGTTCAACGCTCGAGCATCTAGACATCTCGTCGTTCGATCACATCGTGGTCTTGGCTGATCGTGATCGATTTGGCGTTCAACAATCTGATTCGAGAACTCTGCTTACTCTCCTGCACCTGCGGGAACTCGCTCGCAAAAGCGGGAAGCCCCTAAACATCGTCAGCGAGATGCTCGATGATCACAATCGCGAATTGGCTGAATCAACCGATGCCGATGACTTCATAGTCAGCGACAAGTTGGTGAGTCTCATGCTTGCCCAACTGGCAGAAACCGCCGAGCTCTCGCACGTATTCGCGTCCTTGCTTTCGAGCGAAGGCAGCGAAGTGAGACTTCATCCAATTGAGTGGTACGTGAAACTCGGAGTGCCCGTTGACTTCAATTCGGTGATTGCAGCTGCGCGTGAGCACGGGGACACAGCACTCGGAATTCGCAAGGCCGGAGTGCTTATTGGTAAGGCAAACACGGATGAAGTTCTGCTAAACCCAATCCGTGACGAACAAACAGTTTTCAAGGCAGGAGACAAACTCGTCATCCTGACCAATGATTAAGGGGGAAAAATGGCCACACCAGAAGAGCGCCAAGCGCGAATTGCAGCAATCAAGGCTGAGAACGATCGGCTTCACGCATTGGCCGGAACCGCACATGATGGCAACTCAGAGACTTATCTGGCCAGCATTGTTGCAAAGCACGAGGAAACCATCAACGCTTGGGCTGAAGGAGCTTCCGATCGCCTCAAGGCTGGGCAGCCGATTGTCATCTATAAGTCGATTTACATTCCAGTGGACTCTTATGTGAATGACGAGCAACTGGGCAACTTCGATATCCGTGAATTGCAAGCCGCTGGCCTAGCAGGCTGGGAAGTTGTTTCTACCGTTCCGAGAACAACTGGAATCGGCTTGAAGAACACGAGTTTCGGCTCGAGCATGGGCACGAGTTGGGGCGCAGGAATCGGCGGCAACATCCTCGGCGTGCACGTCCTTTTGGCGAAGAAGGTAACTTCTGCCGCGCAAGAGGACTTTGAGAAGTTGGCTAAGCCTTCAGTAGCAAAACTGATGGCGGATGGTTTCTCAATCTAGGCGATCTAGTCGATGAGAGTTGACCGCTAACAAGAGCCCAATTTTCTCGGTATGCTCGAGTTATTGACTGTCTTGGGACTTTCGAAATAGGGGGCGTTCCACGTGAGCGATTATTTTGGTGGCGATTCGTTTTCGTCTGCTGCACCTGCAACCGTTTGGCGCGAGCAGGAGCCAGCTAAAGGCGCTCCTTGGCTAATCTTGGGCGGCGGTGTCGCCGCAATCGCACTTGTTCTCATTCTGAAATTCGTTTTCACTCCTTCGGGTGATTTGGCCGCACTCGGTCACGCCGGTTTCTGGCTGCTCAGCCTGCTCGCCTTCTTGGTACCTATCGCGTTCTTCAGCATCACCGATTTGAAGCGACAGTTGGTAATCGACTACCCGACCCACCCAAAGACTGTGCGAACTGCAAAGACCGCCTTCTTGGTGATAGGTCTATTGGCATCGCTTTTCCAGGTCTACCAGCTCGCAACCGAGCTTTCGAAACTGCTGAACGTAGGTTAATGATGAAGCGCTTTTCAAAACTTATTGCTGCCCTAGCAGCCGCGGCATTCTTTCTCGTTTCATCTGGTTCAGGTCTGAGTGCAGCTTCGGCGGCCGGAACCTTTGACTTCTCTTCTTGTGTTCAGAACAAGTACAGCGGCTCGGTTATGTTGTTGATGGATGAGTCAGGCTCTGTCTACGGGTCGCCCACTCAGCCAGGTTCAGATCCAAAAAACTACCGAGTCAGTGCATCAAAGATCATGCTCGATAAACTCCAGCAGGTTTCCGACGCGTACGATGCCCCAATCAACGTTATGTTGGCTGGTTTGGGTGACGATTTTAAGGTTCGGTCTGGGGGGTCAAACGGTTGGGTGACCATCGAACCAAAGAAGCCCGACGCCGGCCTTGCAACCCTGCAATCCGGAGTAGAAAACTTCAAGACCCGTCCTAGTGATAAAAACGGAACTGAAACAGACCTCTACTCATCACTCGAAGGCGCTCAAAAGGCATTCACTTCGCAAGCAGAGTGTAAGTTGCTAGTGCTTTTCAAGGATGGTCAGGATTACCAGTATTTCAACAAGGGCGGGAAGACGCCCGTCTCGGATCCGGGAGTCCAGGCAGCGCTTGATTCTGGCGATCACTCAAAGGCGACAAAGTTAGCCGAAGGTGAAATTTGCCGAGCTGGTGGTTTGGCAGATGGCTTTAGAAGCACCAACACTTACGTTTTAACCGTCGCCTTGGGTGCTGGCTCGCCAGGTGCTGAGTTCAGAAAAATCAAGGATGTCGCTGAAGGCGGTGACCAGTGTGGAAACCTCCCTGGTTTTGGAAAACTGCTTGTCGTCCCCCAGGCAGCCGACTTGCCGGGTCAGTTCGCACGGGTTCTTGACCCGAACTTCATCCCGGCAACGCGCGCAGATGACTTCAACTTCAACATGACCGACGCACTCACCGGCATTACCATCTTGACGAGTGGCGATCTTGGTGCCTTCGATGATTACACGATTACTCCGCCAAAGGCATGTCTCACCGGTAAACAATCGTTCAAGCGAGTCGGCGGGATTGCAGACGGACAATTTGGCTCAGGCGTTACCTGGCAGAGCCAGTGGTTCGATGCTCAGGCCTTCAAGATTGTCATTAATAAGGCCGATGGTGCAGATGAGAAGTGCTGGGTTGGCGAGTGGACCGTTCGGCCTACTGGCGCAACTAAGGGCAAAAGTTCGTCGGTAATTGAGTTTGACGCCAACCTTCAGGCACAAGCGAAGTTTGCTGACAAGAACTTCTATTTGGTGCCGAATGGAGACGCCAAAGACTTCAATGTGTCTCTAAGTAAGGTTTCACCTCAGAGTCCGGTTGATGCTGCCTCTCTAGACAAGAGCCTTTCATTCAAGATCAGTGGTGAGCTGCAGGACGCCCAGGGCAAGGTACTCAAGACCCTTTTCTCAGGCCTCGACCGCAAGGGTCTTGCGACCGCACAGAAGATCGACGCCAAGGATGTGCCGGTAGGCAGCTATCGACTGGTCATGAACCTCGAAACTGCCGTTGCTGGCTTGGGTGTTCCACTTCGTCCAGTTCGCACCGAAACCACCATCGAGGTGCGCAACAAGAACCGCACCCCAAAGATCGCCGGTTCTATTGCATTTGGCGACATCGATGGCAAGAAGCCGGTTGAGAAAGAGGTTACCTTCCTAGGTAGCCCGGACGCCGCCTTCAAACTTGAATTCCTAGATAAGGATTCAAGGGTCGTTGCCGTGCAACACCCTGAGGGTCTGAGCTACGAGTTCGCAAAGTCTTCGGCTGGTTCGAGCTTTGAGATTCCAAAGGGAACCGGTGAGACCAAGGTTCGCATCGCGATTCAGGTTGCTGGCAAGGATTCGGTCAACAAGCGCGGCTTGGTGTCAGGCCAGCTGATGGTCAAGGCAGTGCCGGTCGGCTCTGAGTCTGATGCCGAGCTGATTGCTTTGCCATTCACCGCTAACCAGACCCCTGAAGCCAACGTTGGCCTTCAGTGGCTATTCATCCTCATCTTCACCCTGATTGGTTTGGCCGTTACCTTGGCCGCACTTCAGTTCGTTGCCTGGTTGGTGGCCAAGTTCCCTAAGCCAATCGACATTGTGAACCAGAGCATTCAGGCCCTTTCAATCGATGGTCGCATCGAGAACAACCTGTTCACTCCAAACGATGCAGGAGCAATCGCCAAGATTGCTGATTCCCGTCAGTGGAGTGACATTCAGGTCGAAGCTGACCGCAAGAGCGCATATGTTGGTGACAGCGTATTCCGCGCCAAGGCCCCGGGATGGCGTCTTGGCTCACCGGGCTTCGGCGTCATTGACAACGCCGATGTGCTCGGCTGGTCTTCGGGTGCCGTTGGTGGCGAAGGCGATGTTTCAGCCTCTGGCCGCCCACTGCTTCCTCTGCACCTGCAGAACTGCTGGGTGGTTGCTATTGATCGCGACAAACTGCCTGCAGACCCTAATGGCGCTTCGATTCCTGCCAAGATCACGCTGATCTTTGGCACCAAGGTAGACACCAACGCCAGCTTCGATGGAGGATTCGGCGGCGGAGTTATCGACACCTCGGGTGATCGTCAGATGCTGTTCGACTCATTGCAGGCGTCAATTGCTTACAAGTTGCCATCGTTGTTCGGGCATGGCGCCCCTGCAGCGGCTGCGCCAGGTGCTTTTGACGAGGCGCCAAAGGGCAAAAAGTTTGGTAAGCGCGAGAAGCAGCAGCCCGATGTTACCCCTGCAGTCGACCCGAACTTCACATTCGGCCAAAAAGACCCTAACGACCCGTTTGCCTAGAAAGCACTAAGGAGACAAAATGCAAAAAGTACTAATTATTGGTCTAGGTGGTTCGGGCGGTAAGACCCTTGCATTCCTTATGGATGAACTCAAGGTTCGTCTAGGCGATGGCTGGGATGGGCGTCTTCCGGAGTGCTGGAAGTTTGTGCACATCGACGTGCCTGCAGTAAGCGATGTCCAAGGCTCAAACTTGGCCTCTTCTGTTGCTTCGCAGGGTGGAACGTATGCAGGTTTGGCAAGCGCTGGTGTTCCTTATTCGAACTACGACACCGCGGCCATGCAGGTTTTGCAAAACCAGAACCCAAGCGCGCTTGACCTTGCAGCTCGATGGAGGCCACAGCCTAGCGCGGCGGATGCGATTGCGGTTGCAGGTGGAGCAGGTGCCTTCCGCGCGGTTGGTCGCATGGTGACTGTTGCAAAGGCGAGTGGCATTTACGCCGCACTTAAGTCAGCGGTTACAGATCTCGCCTCACAAGAGGCAAACAGTGCCCTTTCAAAATTGAATATCCAACTCGGTGTCGATGACGATGGCCAGGACAGCGAACCACTTGTGTTCCTAGTTTCTTCCCTTGCCGGTGGCTCGGGTGCGTCCATGGTACTCGACGTTGCCGACATGGTTCGAGGATTATCTGTTTCCCAGGGCTTCAGCGGTCAACACAGTGCTGCGTTCCTTTACACTGCCGACGTGTTTGCCTCACTTGGAATCAAGAGCGGTGGCCCTGGTTCTTTGGCGACCATTTCAGAGCTCATTTCAGCAATGAATCGTCAAACTGAGACTTGGACCGCAAAAGAATGGGAAGCACTCGGAATTGGGCAAGCGGCGGTACCGGGCGATGAGGTAAAGGGCCGCGGCCCAGCCGTGATTTTCCCGGTTGGCGCAAAATCTCAGGGAATTCCTTTTGGCGATACGCCGGAAGATGTCTACCGTGGCTTCTCGAGAATGCTTGCCCCGCTGTTCATTGATTCAAACATTCAAAACGATTTCTACGCGTATGTAACCGTCAACATGGTGAACCAAACACTTGCGGCTGGCGACACAACGGGTTTGGCTAAGGATCCAATCACCGGCGACATCAAGCCGGCACACTTCTCAGGTTGGGGTTCGGCTGTATTGACCATGGGACGCGAGCGCTACACCGAGTATGCTTCGCAAAGAGTAGCTCGTGAAGCAGTAGAGGTTCTAGTAAACGGATTTGCAGACGAAGATTTCTTACAGAAAAAAATCAATCTGCAACAGGCAGTTCAACGAAGTGTCGAGGCCGTCTACCCACAGTTCCTAGAAATTGCAGGACTTCAGGCGGTCAAGGCCGCTGACGCGATGCCTCTCGTGAACCAGATTGTTACTCCAGGGATCAAGAATGGTTTTGCGAGCGCACGCTCGATGCAGGTGGCCTCAGAATTCACCGGACGTTCTGGTGAAATCACTGCAGGTGCACTTGGCAATTTCTTCAACCGGAACATGCAGGAGATCAAATCTGCTGCCTCTACAGAAGGTCTAAAGGCGATTGCTTCATGGTCGGTTGACGTTCAGCGCAATCTTGAGGATGCTTTCTTGAACATTTCGGCGCAGCGTGGAATTCGCGTGGCGGTCGACTGTCTCAAGACTTTGAATGCTGACCTAAACCGTGTTCAGCTCGACCTCGACACCAAGGTCGCCTCGGCTCCTCCTACCCTGGAGCCAACTCTTCAGCAAGGAATTGCTGCTGCCCGCAAGCTGGATAAGAGCCCTATCGTTGGTGGAGGTGGCTTCGCGGCCAACTTCATTCAGGTTTATGGCCAAGAGCTTGGCAAGCAGGTTGTTCGCGATGCCTGCACTTCGCTGTCGCTCATCCTTGCCGACTTCTCAAAGAACTTCATCACAGTTCTTGCAGACTCTGCCAACAAGGTTCTGGCTGAGCTCGAATATGAGCTAAACCGAAACGCCAAGAGCGTAGTCACTGCCGCATACCGAGAGGCACCTGTATGCCAATGGCCTGCAGATGGAAGTTCTGTGCCGCAGCACTTCAACCCTGCAATCAACGAAGTGCTTATCGATGGCGTCACCAAGTTCCCTGCATTCTTCGAGACTCACGTTGCACAGGCCGTTTCGCCGATCGTTGGAGATACCGTTCGCGAGGCAGCGCGCCAGATCATCACTCGCACGCGCCTTGATAAAAAGGAAGCCGGCGATGGATTCGAGAACGTAGTCGGTTGGAACTGGAAGCGCACTCCTCTAGACAGCCACCCAAACATCAACCGCACTCGCAAGTGGCAGCCTAAGGAGCTTTCGGCTCTAGACGGCCAGCCACAATCGGCGGCTGCGTTTGAGTTGCACCTAGGCTTCAAAGACGTAATCAATCACGCACGCGCGTGGACCGCGCTGCCATCGTGCCCGTTCCGTCAGCACAGTGACGAGGGAATTGCTTCGTGGCTTTCACCTGCTGTTCCTCTATCTTCACAAGAGGCGACAGAACGCGAGCAGTTGTTTGACCAAAAATTCCGCCAAGCTATCAACCTCGCTTCACCTCTCGTCGAGATTGATAATGCTGCAGTTCAAAGCATTCATGGTGCAGACAAGGTCGGTAACGTTTACTCGTTCTCAGCTGTGCCGCTCGACATTAGCCACCCGTCGCTTGCAGCGCTTTTGACATCCTGGGCAACTACCCCTACCGGAGCGGTTAATGGCCCTGCATTGCGAGCGGCGGCCTCGGCGGCAACAGATAAGGGTGAGATTTTCATTCAGGGAAAGACCGCCAGCCCTTATCTACCGATTGTCTTCAAGTCTTTGACCGAGCCGATTCGAAACGAGTGGAGTAGCGCAATTGCGGGTGGGACTACCTCCCAGTTCTGGCAATGGCGTCGCGCGCGCCCACTTCGTCACTTTGTGCCGTTGTCGCAGCGAAATCTTCTTGCATTTGTGCAAGGTTGGGTGGTCGGCCGTATTACGGGTCAGATTCAGCTCGTTGATGCCAACGATGGAACTGGTTCAAAGACCGTAAAGGTCCAGGATCCGCGTGACAACAGTTGGGTCGAATTCCCACGCAAGCTACTCGGCGTCAGCCAGTTGGGTGTGCCGATGGCAGCCCCTGGTGCCGATGAGTCTGCATGGAACGTTCCGGCAGCGATTCTTGAGTCGCTTCCGCTGGCAATGGCGCAGTGCCAGGGTCTTGACCTCGGCCCAATCAAGCCATACATGGCGGTTATTCAGCTTGGAACTTCGCTAAAGATCAAGCCTGAGGGTAACGAGCCTGTTGGTGGCCCGGGTAACATCATGAACCCGCTAGATATCTGGTTTGCAAAGGGCCCATCCGCCGGGTTTGAGCCTCAGATCAAGAGCGCCCAGGGTGCAACCCCTGAAGAGCGTCGCACCAATGCAACTAGCTGGTTGGGCTCGATCGACACCTACATGCAAAACCTCGTAAACGCGAGTGTGACTCCAGGCAACTTCTGGACCATTAACCGCGAATACGAAATCGCTCCAGAAATCTCGAGTGCCTGCAAGTCAGTCATTAGAGAACTGGCTCGAACCGATCTAGGAACCTCGATCGATGGCGCAACTATGGTTGCTACTTCGGGCGGCGCTGCAACTGCCGCCGATGCTGCAGTCAGTGGCGGCGAAGCAGTGGAAGGCTAATCATGACTCAGCGGATCATTGTCGCCAATTTGGGCGACCTAGCAACACACCAGGTATTTCAGGTTGTCTCTGACTGGGCTCTCTCGGGTCTGGCCGGTAAGTCAATCTGGATCGATTCGGCAAAGCCTGGCGAAGTAAACGTCGTTGATGAGGCTGGCGTTTCAAAGCTCACCATCAACGATTGGATGAGCACGGGTGTTGCACCGGGCGAGGACCTGCGCGTTTATTCACTGCAGGTCTTGCGTGATCCGAAAAACGCTGTTTCATTTGAATCAGTAAACGCTGTTCTCTCGTCACACCCAGAGCTCAGTAAGTCATCTGCGTCGATGGTGAACCTAGTTGTGCCGGTTGACGAACTCGGAAAAGTTCCTTCTTCGGTCTTTTTCGATCACCGTCTAAACGTCGTGGTTAGCCCAGCGGATGGCATCGCACCAAACGCGGCTCACAATCTCGTTGCCAAGAAGAGCCCAGAGGTCTTCTCTCACGCTGCCGCTGGCCTCGTTTCGGTAGCCGGTTTCTGGCATGGCCAAGATCAATCGCCACTCGACAAGCTGAACCAGAATCGAGTGCTTGGACCAGGTCAAAACACGATGATCAGTCGCGCTTTCGTGCGATATGTAGATGCTTCTGACCTAGTCAACAACCTCGTGAAGTCGGTTGCGCTGACAGATGTAGAGGTCTTGCCGGTCGCCATCGATGAAAAGGGAAAGCCTTTTGACTTCCTTTCGGGAGGCCAAGCCCAGGCGGCAATTGACGCGATCACAGAATCTTTCTTTACTGCAAACGCTGGGCAGCTAGCCTTTAAGCAGCCGCCGGCTTTCCGTTCAGGTCCGTTGAAGACAATCGGCTTCATCGATGCCATCAAGCTCTATTTCAGTTTCGTTTTCAAGTGGCTTTGGGCCGCCCCGGGCGAATGGGCTCGTGAGAAGCTTGCCAACGCCAAGGCTGCGATTGCCGCATCTGGTCAGCGCTTCTTGGGCTCTGACAGCCAGTACGAAGTGATTGTGAAGGGTGTTTCGGTTCGTAGTCACGATTCAAACACCGAGCTCGACCTGAGCCAAGAAATCTTGGATGCCGCGCGAGCCGGCCTAGGATCCTCGCACCTAATTCCACCGGCGGCGCCATACCAGTTGTGGGAATCTATGGTCACTGCGACTTGCAACCTTGCAGACGGCGGAACCGGATTCGACGCAGTTTCGCTGCCATCTGTTGGCACTGACCGCGTGCTCGTGCGTGACCCGGCGTTGCTAACCCCGGATTCTCGCACCAACAACTTCGATGTTCCAGCCCGTCTGCCGATTCCGATGAGCGGTGCTCGTCTGCGCTCAGACGACCCATACTCTGCCTACGTGGTCATGGACCAGATCGAAGAAGCTCTTCGAAACGCTTCTGAGCTTTCGCCAGTGACCTACAACGAACTTCACCAGTTGAAGTTGAACGTTCAGACCTGGGTGCAGAACAACCGCAGCTTCGTTTGGCAAATTGGTCTGAAGCTCGCACTTCAGCTAAACAAGGCCCGCACTGAATCTCGCACCATGCTTATGGTTTCTCAAAACCTCGGCAGCGAGTATCAGCTTGAAGAAGCCGAGCGAAAGGCTCGCAAGGCCCTTTGGAACGTGCTCAAGGGCGGCATCGCCATCTTCGCAATCGGTGGTCTTGCTTGGCTGGTTCAGGCATTCGTTACCTTCCTTACCGCAAAGGTTTGGCCAACCACGCTTGCCGCCGGCTGGTGGGTTCCGGCGCTGATTTTCGCGATTGTTCTGTTGGTTTGGAACATCATTGGAATGGCCGCATTCAACGACAAGGTCGGCGAATTCTTCGATCTTGAAAAGAAGATCAATGAAGAGAAGGCTCGCGCTCGCTGGGCCGCCGCAAACCTGCAGGTTGTGCTTCAAGAGCTTCACCGCTTGGCCAGTTTGTACGGTCAGTACCGCCTTTGGGTGAAGGTGCTTAGCCCGATGTTCTATCGTGAGCCTGAAGCGGCCGCGAAGACTGTGGTTGCTAAGAACTCGATCAAGAACCTGACCGATCTGCCAAAGAGTGTGGTTATTGCCGAGCTATCGCCTAGCCCGGAGGCTCGTGAGGAACTATTCTCACGAGTGCGCAATTCGTTCTACAAGCGCGGTTGGTTGAAGACCACTCTCGACAACTACATCGCACAGCGCGGCATGAACAACATCGACATCTGGGCAGACACTGCACAGAGTTCGAACTCTGAGCTTGTGAAGCTGGCATCTATTTCTGCCGACAAGGATGCAGCTAAGTTGCTCAGTGAACTTGCCGGAAGTAGCGCCAAGCAGTTGGCTACCCAGGGTGCCAACTTCCAGCACTGGACTGTGCTCACCAAGGGCTTGAACTCGGGCAAGGAAATGGAAAGCGGCGCTTTCGTTGACGTGTTGCGTAACGGCGGCGGCGCTATCCCAACCGGCTCAATCCTGACCGCGAAGGCAAGCGTCCAAGGCGTTTCAGCTGTCTCGAATGCGAACTCATATTTCGCTCACGACCAGCGCCTTGAGGCGACCACGGATGTCTCCAACGTGCAGGCGATCGCTCCTTCTGAGCAAGAGACCAGAAGCCTAGATTTCATGGCAGTTCGACTTGAACTAACGGAGCTCATCTCATCAGATTCATTCGCTTTTGTTGACGGCCCGGCTGCACCTTCAGCAGCCACCGGTGAGACCTACACTCCAACCATCGAGGGCTAGACATGGGAATCCTCGAGTTCTTCGGATCTCTGTTTTTCTATGTTTGGTTCACGTCGGCGATTTTTTGGGCTATCGCCGCTTCGGCGTTCGCTAGTTGGGCCCGCCTTGATTTCAAGCTTGCTATCCCGGTTGGTTTGGTGTTTCAAGGTGCCGGACTAATCGGCCTGGGCATCTACTACGCCATCAAGAAGCAGTCGCCGACTCAACCATTTGGTTATTCTGCGGTCAACACCCCACAGGCAAACCCATTCGCTGTAAATGACCCGTTTGGGTCGTCAAACGCAGGCGCATTCGGTTCGAGCCCATTTGGTTCGAGCACTACGGCTTACGATCCATTCGCTGGTCCAACCAACAACCGCCGACCAGGGCTAAGTGGCTGGATCAAGACGCTGCCGGGCGCTTCGGTTGTCTTCGGTAGCATTGCCGTCATCCTTGCTTTTGTTTGGTCGTTGTTCTTGACCTGGTTTAACATCACCACCTCAGACCGACAGTCTGGTTCGATTAACGCTTTCTCGACCGGTTTCGAGTTTTGGGTGTTCATAACAATTGGTTTGATCATCACATCCGTGATTCTGTGCATCAAGAAGCCATCGCTAATTTCTGCCGTGCTACTGGCACTCAGCGGCTCTTGGTGGTTGATGCTTTCCACGGCATCGCTAACGGCACGTGAGATTTTTGTACCGGCAGTCGACAAGCTTTTCCAGATTCCGAACCTGGTGACTTCGACCGATGGTTACAGTGCGACTTGGGCATTCGACGTGGGGGCCGCCTGGTATGTGGTGTTCTTCAACTCGGTACTGCTGTTGGTGGCAAGCTGCTGGATGGTTGCCGTGGCCAACCGAGAAGTCACCCGCGCCTAGGCGCAGCCTTCTTTAGAGCAAGGTGTCTAGAACAGTTCGGGCATCCTGGCCAGCCAGCGAGCCGATAACGCTGATTTTGAAGAAGTCATTCTCAGGCAAGTTGAAACGCGGCGCCTCGCTGCCGGTAAGCAGCACGCGAACCTTGGCATCGAGCTTGGTTAGGTCGTCGATGATATCTTCTTCAACAAAGAACATCGAATCGGTCAACACGTAAAGTGTTGACTTTGGCTTCAGAGATTCTGCAAGCGATGGCACGAGACTGTGCAGCGGCTTGGCGTTTGAAACTTCACGAGTGGCTTCGATAAACGCCGTCGAGTAGGTCGAATCGATCTCGTCATCGACCGAAATCTTCTGTTCGTGCACGCCTTGAAACGAAACATCAATTGGGCGGTTATTCGCAGAGGCGCTAATCGCTACTAGGCAGTTGAGCAGCTTTTCAACCGTTCCATCTTCGTGTGCGTCATGCATCGATGGCGTGATGTCTACCAATGCAGAGAAGTTCATTGAGTTACCGGCCAGGCCACGAGCGGTCGCACGAGCTACCAACTCTTGATAGGCATCTGGAATCTGCTCATTAAGAGTGATGTCGCCCTGCTCGCCCAAAATCTTTTCGCGAGCAACAACCTGCCAACCGCCTTCGGCGCGTTCTAAAGACAGAACTAGGCATGGGGCATCTGCCGGCACCTTGACTGAGTCGTTCTGCCAAACTTCACCGGTGCTCAAACCTTCGATGGTCCAAGCGCGATCGCCCTCAGCCATCACGTCAAAGGTGAACTCGATGATTTCGGCGGTTTCTGGTGCGCGACCGAGGTCAATTAGCAAACCATTGGTTTGGTCGTCAGGTCGCATGTATGCGCTGACCGAGGCGCTGCGGTCAAAGGGGCTCACTCGAGCCTGTTCGCTTCCGATCACCGCGGTGATAACGTCGGTTCGGGTCGACCCCTGCCAGGTGAGAAGCCACTGGGTGTCGCCTAGTTGCTGTGGCTTGTTTGGAACTGTTTTTGCCATTTGGCTTCCCCCGAAAATGCGTTCTCTAGCAGTGCTTGCTCTCTTATATACTAGGCAATAGTTCACGAACACTAAATGGGGGTATCACGTGGCTAGTTTGCCAAAATTGCGCGAGGCTAAAACTGAGCTTGGGCTTGAGGTTTCTAACCAACACCTCCTATTGCTTTCGAAAAATCAGGCTGCCGTAACTGAGCAAGATATCGTCAACGTGATGCGTGACGCCGGTCAAGCTGCGAGCCCGGCAGACATTGCCAACCTTCTCGCGATTGTTACTGCCGCAAATGGCGCAGATGCACCTGCGCAGATCGCCGCCCCAGTGGCTGCCGTTGCGGAAGTAGCGCCCGTAGCCGTCGTCGACGGCTTCACTGCGCCCGCCCCGAAGAACGACGGCCCTGACGAAGAAGACCGAGTAGTTGCACGCGCCACTCCAGACGAGGATCCAGAACCAGAAGAAGCCGAGGCGCTAGACCCGGCAGACTTCCAAGAAATCGACATCATGGCTGCTGGCGATGAGCCGCTGCAGACCCTAGATATCGCTCCTAACCCAGCCGGCGGCCTGATCGTAAGTTGGAAGCCTTCGAAGACAAAGGGCGCAGTCTACGTGCTTGTTTCAGGTGCCGGAGATTTCCCTCGCGTGGTTCGCGGCGGCCAGGCCTCCTGGACCACTAAAAAGAGCAGTCGCAAGACTGGAGCTCAACACAGTATCTTCAGTTTGTTTATCTTTAAGAAGGCTGGGGAGAAGGGTCAACTTTTCGCACAGGGACGAGTGCTCGGCGAGGTTTCGATTCAAGAAGTCCAGGCCTACGAAGATCAGGTTCGCCTGCGTTGGGAAACCACCGACCAGCGCGCGCGCGTGCGCGTCTACCGCTCGAAGCCTGACACCGCCTTGCCAGAGCACCCAACCGCTGCAATGCTTCTTGACATCAGCGATGGAGTCGATTCTTACATTGACACGGATGTAGAGCCGGGTCAGCAGTTTGAATACAAGGTTTTGCTCGAGTGGCAGGGCCCAGATGGTCGCGTAATCCCGTCAATCGGCGAGAAGCGCACAGTGATCATTCCGGGCACCATCGACAACGTGACGGGATTCTCTGTGACCCGCGCGGATGAGACTTCAGCTCACGTAGACATCGAGTTCGACGAGGTCACCCGCGGTGCAGTGAAGATCTTCCAGATCAAGGGTCAGCCGCGACCAGAACTTCTGGCTGCCAAGGCCAGCGGTCAAGAGATTGAAGCGGATCGCCTTTCAGACGACTTCGTTAAGACCTGGCTAGGAACCGAGGTTATCGACCTCGCCAAAACCGAAAACGGCAAGGTCACCATCAAGAACGTGCCAATGCTTGCCGGCGGTCTAGACAGCCGCACATACACCGCCGTTGGCGTTCTCGGTAAGAACGCTCGAATTTGCGACGTAAAGGTCATCCAGCAGGTCGGCGAAATCGATTCTGCGACCGTTATTGACCGCTTTGACTACCAGCTATTGCGAGTCGGTCTTCCTGCCGGAGCGCAGTCGCTCGAGGTTTGGCTGAAGAACCCAAGCGGAGATCAAGCGATTAAGGCCGCCGATTTGGGAACCCCAGACCGCACCGTTCAAATCGACACCGAGTATCGCCGCTTCGGCGGAGTCATCTTTGCCAACAACGTGCCTGGTCTGCCAAACCTGACCAAGCTTCAGGCCGAGCCGCTAACCATCTACGTCCGGGGAATCTCAACCTTCGAGGGAGCCTCGCACAAGGGCCCGGTTTACCAGGTCAACTATCCGGGTCGCATCTCGGTCGCGTTCCGTCGTTCACCAGTGGCCGCTGCGGAAGATAAGCCAAAGGGCATTTTCGGCCGATTTGGCGGATCGTCGACACCAGCCGTTGCACAGCCAGTTCCTCTCGAGCTACGCGTGCAGGCACCTAGCGGCCTAGCCGGTGCGCCGATTGACCTGATTCACTACGCAGCAAAGGCTTTCCCGCTTGATGCGGGCTCTCCTGAGGCCAAGAAAAAGCCGTTCATTCGTGTTATTCCATCGACCTTCAACAACTGGGCACAGCCGGCACTAACCGCGCCTGATGGTCGCACCGGGCCGGTATTGCTTGAACCTGATTACCAGTTCCGAATCGCGAGTGCTGCGCCGTCAATTGTCGGCACCCCGGTCTTCAGCATCGATGAGCGGGTGGGCTCTTTCCCAACTACCTCGCTTCAAGAGGCTGCAATCAACACCGAACTGTCTGTAGTTCTAATCGGAGCGAAGCAGAGTGGTAAGACCACCTATGTTCAGGCCTTGCTCAACTACTTCGAGCAGCAACTTTCCCAGAGCATGGGAGCACGTCTAGTTCTTCAGGATGAAACCGATCAGATTTCGAAGCTTCGTTTCGAAGACATGCATAAGTTTGTGCAGACCGGTCTGCTACCTGCGGGAACCCGTTCGGCTCGTCAGTTCATGGCGGCAGCACCTGGTGCGCCAAAGGATCCAGCCGACCCAACTCAGAGCCTGAACTTCAAGTTCTTCAACGGCGGCAATGTGCCACTTTCATCGGTGCAGCTTGTCGACGTGGCCGGTGAAGATATGGACAGCCTCGAGACCATGCGTTTCTACAAGGATGCGTTGCTCAAGGCTGACCTGGTCATCTTCTTGATGGACCCACTGCAGCTGCCGACGGTGCAGACCGCGCTCGCCGGATTCCCTCTGCCACCTCAGGGAACTGACCCGTTCCTAGTAATGCAGCACCTGACCACAATCTTCAACGAGAACGCTGCATCGCGTAACCCGAATCAGCACCTCGCCGTAACTCTTTCGAAGTTCGACAGCTTCGAGAAGATCTCGGCGATGCAGGGCAGCCCTATCTCTGGCTTGATTCAAAACGGCATGCAAATTACTCGAGATCCAAACT
>Ga0213919_1000180_pt1 | contig 33745 bp, 33 predicted proteins | sample McNCre317MG_FD_161056 | JGI IMG/M metagenome (GOLD analysis project Ga0213919, IMG submission 161056) | Freshwater microbial communities from McNutts Creek, Athens, Georgia, United States - 3-17 MG | ecosystem: Environmental > Aquatic > Freshwater > Creek | place: USA: Georgia | collected...
TCATGGACGTGAACGCCAAAGCCGTCGCCACGCTGCTGCGTGCGCACGCCTTCCCGCTGCTGATCCACGGCCACACCCACCGCCCGGCCGACCACCGCGTCGAGGTGGATGGCCACGCCTGCGCACGCATCGTTCTCGCCGACTGGCGCGAAGAGAGCGGCGCAGGGACGGGCGAAGTGCTGGCCTGGGACGGGGAAAGCCTCTCCCGCCAGACCCTCAAATAACAACGGCGCCATCGCTGGCGCCGTTGTTCGCTGCTCACCCGCTGCCGGTGGTCAGGCCCCGATCTGTGCCAGCCCGCGGGCCAGGTCGGCCTTGATGTCGTCGACAGACTCCAGCCCGACGGCGACCCGCAGCAGGCTTTCCCGGATACCGGCGGCCTCCCGCGCCTCCGGCGTGATGCGACCGTGGGTGGTGGATGCCGGGTGGGTCAGCGTCGTCTTCGTGTCACCGAGGTTGGCGGTGATCGACACCACGCGGGTCGCATCCACCACCTTCCAGGCTTCGGCACGCCCCCCCTTCACTTCAAAGCTGACGATCGCCCCACCGCTCAGTTGCTGGCGCTTCGCCAGTTCGAACTGGGCATGGGAGGGCAGGCCCGGGTAGTAGACCCGCGCGACCTGCGGCTGCGCCTCCAGCCAGCCCGCCAGTTCCAGCGCCGCGGCCGACTGGGCCGCCATGCGGATCTTCAAGGTTTCGAGGCCCTTCAGGATGATCCACGCGTTGAACGGCGAGATGCACGGTCCCGCGGTACGCAGGAACTTCAGCACCTCATCCACCAGCACCTTGCTGCCGCAGACCGCACCGCCGAGCACACGGCCCTGGCCGTCCAGATACTTGGTCGCCGAGTGGATCACCAGATCGGCACCCAGCTTCAGCGGCTGCTGCAGTGCCGGCGAGCAGAAGCAGTTGTCCACCGCCAGCAGCGCCTTCGCCTCGTGGGCGATGGCGGCGACGGCAGCGATATCCACCAGTTCGGTCAGCGGGTTCGACGGCGACTCGACGAAGAACAACCGGGTCTTCGACGTAACCGCCGCGCGGTAGGCGTCCAGGTCGGTGGCCGGCACGAAAGTGCTTTCGATACCGAAGCGGGACAGGATGTTGCCGAACAGTTGCTGGGTCGCCCCGAACACGCCGCGGGAGACCACCACGTGATCGCCCGCCGACAGCAGCGCCATCACCGTCGACAGGATCGCCGCCATGCCGGAGGCCGTCGCCACGCAGGCCTCGGCGCCTTCCAGCGCAGCCAGGCGTTGCTGCATCGCGGTGACGGTCGGGTTGGTGAAACGGGCGTAGACGTTACCTTCTTCCTCGCCGGAGAAGCGGGCCGCCGCCTCCGCCGCGCTGCCAAAGACAAAGCTCGAGGTCAGGTACAGCGCCTCGGAATGCTCATTGAACTGGCTGCGCTCGATGCCGGCGCGTACCGCCAGCGTGTCCATATCCAGCTCTTTCAAGGTGTCGCTCACGATTCGCTCCGGGAAATCAGGTTCAGATCCATCTGGCCGCCACCGTCCTCGGGCACCGGCTTGCTGGCGGCGTCGTTACGCTGGTTCTCGACGCCGGAGAGGTACTCGGCGGTCACGTCGCCGGTGACGTAGCTTCCGTCGAAACAGGAGGTCTCGAACACCGAGATCGCCGGGTTGATCGCCTGCACGGCCGCCTTCAGGTCGTCGAGATCCTGGTAGATCAGCGCGTCCGCACCGATCTCACGGCAGATTTCCTCTTCGGTGCGATGGCTGGCGATCAGTTCGTTCTTGGTCGGCATGTCGATGCCGTAAACGTTGGCGAAACGCACCGGCGGCGCCGCGGAAGCCATGTAGACCCTGGCCGCGCCGGCATCTCGGGCCATCTGCACGATCTCGCGGCTGGTGGTGCCGCGCACGATGGAATCGTCCACCAGCAGCACCGCCTTGCCCTTGAACTCCTGGTGGATCGTATTGAGCTTCTGGCGCACGGACTTCTTGCGGATCGCCTGGCCGGGCATGATGAAGGTGCGGCCGATGTAGCGGTTCTTCACGAATCCTTCGCGGTAGGGCACGTTGAGGTGATGGGCCATCTCCATCGCCGACGGGCGGCTCGAATCAGGAATCGGGATCACCACGTCGATCTTCAGGTGCGGCATCGTCGAACGCAGCTTGCGGGCGAGGAATTCGCCCATCTTGATGCGCGCGTCGTACACCGAGATGCCGTCCATCAGCGAATCCGGCCGCGCCAGATAGACGAACTCGAACATGCACGGCGCGTGCACGGTGTGGCTGGCGCACTGCCGGCTGTGGAAGCGGCCTTCGGTATCGATCAGGATCGCCTCGCCGGGCGCCACGTCGCGCACCAGCTTGAAGCCCATCACGTCCAGCGCGACGCTCTCCGAGGCCACCAGCCATTCCGTGCCATCGGCGGTGTCGTTGCGGCCGATCACCAGCGGCCGGATGCCGTAGGGGTCACGGAAGGCCAGCAGGCCGGTGCCCGAGATCATTGCCACCGTCGCGTAGGCGCCGCGACAGCGGCGATGCACGCCGGCCACCGCAGTGAACACCGTTTCCTCGTCGAGGCGGAAGCTCTTGGCGGCGGCCTGCAACTCATGGGCCAGCACGTTGAGCAGCACTTCGGAATCGGAGTTGGTGTTGATGTGCCGAAGGTCGGACAGGAACATTTCCCGCTTCAGCTCTTCCGAATTCGTCAGGTTGCCGTTGTGGGCCAGCATCAGGCCAAAGGGCGAATTGACGTAGAAGGGCTGGGCCTCCGCCGCCGCCGACGCCGAACCGGCGGTCGGGTAGCGCACGTGGGCGATGCCCCAGTTGCCAGGCATATCACGCATGTTGCGGGTGCGGAACACGTCGCGCACGAGGCCCGAACCCTTGTGCATGTGAAAACGCCCGTCCTGCGCGGTCGCAATGCCGGCCGCGTCCTGCCCGCGGTGCTGCAGCACCTGCAGGCCGTCATAGAGAAGCTGATTGACGGGTGTCGTCGCTACTACGCCCAGAATCCCACACATATCAAACCACCTATCGGTATCGAAGTCTTTTGGACAGCGGCTCCGGGAGCCAGGGTCGAGAAGCCGTCACGGCGGCCTCGAGAGGTGCCGACAGGCTGGCCTCCCGCCACCAGGCTTCCTTCGCGAAGCCGCCGATGCCGACGAGCAACGCCACTGCAAACACGATCAGACCGCCCCGCAGGGTGCCGAAGCAGGCCCCCAGGAAACGGTCGGCAAACCCCAGCCCGGCCGCCCGGATGAGCTCGGAGAGCGCCCAGCGCAGGATCGCCACCAGAATGAGTACGACCACAAAAATGACCAGAAATGCCACCGGCCCCTGCAGCAGCGGCTCGGCGACCCATGCCGCGGCGTAAGGCTGGAGTTCCGGCATGAAGGCCTTAGCCACCAGGAAGGCCGCCACCCAGGCCCCCAGCGCGACGATCTCGGACAGCAGCCCACGCCAGAAGCCCAGCGCCGCCGACAGCCCGACCACACCGAGAAGCAGGTAATCGAATCCGCTCAAGGACCGCGACTTTTCAGGGCTTCGCCGCCACCGCCGCCTGCACGCCCAGGATCTTCTGGATGCGCGAAGCCGCCTTGTCCGCCGCAGCCTTGCTGGGGAAGGGACCTGCGCGCACACGGATCTTGTCACCGACGTTCTCGGTGTAGGAGGGATAGCCTTCGGCCTTCAGCTTGGCGCGCAGCACCGACACGTTGCCGGCCTCGCGGTAAGCGCCAAGCGAAATCACATGGGGCTTGGCGTCCACGTCCCTGGGATTGGCGCCGGCGAGGAGGGCCTTGGCCTTCTCGGCCTCCGCACGCTCCCTCTCCTTCTCCTTTTCCTTCAGGTCAGGCTTGGACTCGACCTTCCTGGCCTCGGGCTTGGGGTCGGGCTTAGCTTCGTGCTTAGCTTCGGGCTTTGGCCTGGGCTCGCTCCTGGCAACCTCGACCTTTGACGCGTCGGTCTTTCGCGGTGGCGGGATAAGTTCGTCGCCGGGCTTGAACACCGGGCTGCCTGCCATGGCATCCGGCACGCGCCGCCCGCCCTCTTCGACCAGCGCCGGCGTCGTCTCCTCTTCCACCACGCCGGCAACGGGCTGACTCGGCGCAGGAGCCTTGCCGGTGATCACGCGGGAGGTGAAATTACTGCCCTCCTGACTGGGGATGCGGATCTGCACATCCTGGGACGGGGGGCGCGGCTCGTGGTCCATGACCATCGGCAGCACGATGGCCGCGGCGAGAGCCAGGGCCGCGGAACCGACCAGACGCCGACGCGCGCGTTTCTTCAGGTCGAGCTGGGAATCGTTGTCGGCCATACTTTTGCAGCAATACCTATTGCGAGGCTTTCCTGGCAGCCATCACCTCGGCCACGGTCAGGAAAGAGCCAAAGACCACGATTCTATCACTCTCGGCGGCCCGGCCGACCGCGACCTCGTACGCACTTGCCGGCGAAACGCATTCGGAGACATCGCCGGCGACGCCAACGTCCCGCAGGATAGCGGCCAGCTTCTCCGCGGACAGCCCCCGGGGCCCCGGCAGCGTGGCGACCAGCCAGTGGTCCACGCGATCGCGCAGCAGGCGCACCACGGCCGCTACGTCCTTGTCCGCCAGCATGCCGAACACCGCCCAGGTTTCCGGGAAGAAACCCATGCTGGCGAGGTTCTCGTTGAGCACGCCGGCGGCCTGGGGATTGTGGGCGACATCGAGGACCACCGCCGGCCGGCCGGGCATCACCTGGAAGCGCCCCGGCAGATCGACGAGCATGAAGCCCTGGCGGATCGCCTGCATCGGCACGGGCAGAATGTCTTTCACCGCCTCGCAGGCCGCCATCACCGCGGCCGCGTTGAGCAACTGGTTGGTGCCGCGCAGCGCCGGATAGGCCAGTCCTCCGCGACGACTGCCGCCGGCGGTCCAGAAGGCCCACTGGTTCGGGTCGCCGGCAAAGCCGAAGTCACGACCGCTGACCTGCAGTTGCGCACCGATGGCCTCGGCGTGGGCGACGAGGGATGCGGGCGGCAGCGGGTCGCCGCAGATCGCCGGCTTGCCCGGCCGGAAGATGCCGGCCTTCTCGAAGCCGATGGCCTCCCGGGTATCGCCGAGGTAATCCATGTGATCCATTGCCACGCTGGTGACGATCGAGCAGTCCGGCTCGAAGACGTTGACGGCATCCAGGCGACCGCCCAGCCCCACCTCGAGAATGACGGCATCCAGCCCGGCGCGGGCGAACGCCGCCCAGGCCGCCAGCGTGCCATGCTCGAAATAGGTCAGCGGAATGGCGCCGCGGGCACGCTCGACCTCGGCAAACGCGGCGACCAGGGCCGCATCGCCGACCTCCCGTCCGTCGACGCGCACGCGCTCGTTGTAGCGCAGCAGGTGCGGCGAGGTGTACAAGCCCACCCGCTTGCCGGCCGCCAGCAGCACGGCCTCGAGTAGCGCACAGGTGGAGCCCTTGCCATTGGTGCCGCCAACGAGGAAGAGCGGGCAGGTCTGGGGAAGATTCAGCGCGTCGCGGACCGCGCGGACCCGGTCGAGGCCGAGCTGTATCGACTGGCCATGGCGTGCTTCGAGCAGGCCCAGCCAGCCGGCTAGTGTTTCCGGCAACTGCATTTCAGGAAACGGAGCGGACGGACGCCTGCCTGGTCAGGAGGGTCAGGAGTTCGGCGAGGCGGTCGCGCAGTTCGCGACGGTCGATGATCAGGTCGATGGCGCCCTTCTCGAGCAGGAACTCGGAGCGCTGGAAACCCGGTGGCAAGGTTTCGCGCACGGTCTGCTCGATCACGCGGGGACCGGCGAAGCCGATCAGCGCGCCCGGCTCCCCGATCACCAGATCGCCCATGAACGCGAAGCTTGCGGAGACACCGCCCATCGTCGGGTCGGTGAGCAGCGTGATGAAGGGCAGCTTGCGCTCGGCGAGCAACGTGATGCCGGCGGTCGTCTTCGCCATCTGCATCAGCGAGAACAGCCCCTCCTGCATGCGCGCACCGCCCGATGCGGTCACGCAGACGAAGGGCATGCGCTGCTCGACGGCCGCCCGCACGCCGCGCATGAAGCGCTCGCCGACCACGGAACCCATCGAACCGCCGAGGAATTCAAACTCGAAACAGGCGATGATCACCGGCACCGTCTTGATCGCACCCTGCACGACGATCAGCGCGTCGGCTTCGTCGGTATCGTCGTTGGCAGCGGCGAGGCGATCGGGGTAACGCTTGGAATCCTTGAACTTGAGCGGATCGACCGGCACCACCTCGGCGCCGATCTCGAACTGCCCTTCGGGGTCGAGGAGCAGCTCGATGCGCTGGCGGGCGCGGATGCGCTGGTGGTGGCCGCATTTGGGGCAGACATTGAGGTTGCTCTCGAGGTCGGAGCGATACAGCACCGCTTCGCAGGCCGGGCATTTGCTCCACAGCCCCTCGGGAATCGCCTTGCGGCCCGATGGCGCGTCGCGCTTGATCTTCGGTGGCAGCAGTTTCTTCAACCAGCTCATCAGCGCTCTCCCGCGTTATCGATGGCAGTGCGGATGCCGGCGAGGAAGGTGGTCACCCGGGCGGGCGCGTCCTCGCGGCGGCTTTGTTCGATCTCCTCGATGATGCGGCTGCCGATCACCACCGCATCGGCCAGGCTGGCAATGCGCGCCGCCGTGGCGCCGTCGCGGATGCCGAAACCGACGCCCACCGGCATCCCGACCTTCTCGCGGATTGCCGGAATGCGCCGGGCGACTTCATCGAGGTCGAGGGCCGCCGAGCCGGTCACGCCCTTCAGTGAAACATAGTAGATGTAGCCGCTGCCGACCGCCGCCACGTCGGCAAAACGCTGCTCGGTGGAAGTGGGGGCAAGCAGGAAGATCGGATCGAGACCGGCTGCCCGGCATGTCCCGGCAAACTCGGCGCACTCCTCCGGCGGGTAATCAACGACCAGCACACCATCCACGCCGGCCTCTGCTGCCGCACGGGCGAAAGCCTCCCGACCCATCGCCTCGATCGGATTGGCATAGCCCATCAGCACCACCGGTGTCGCGTCGCCGGTGGCACGGAAGGCACGCACGATGTCGAGCACCTTGCGCGTGTTCATGCCGGCCGCCAGAGCCCGCTCGGACGCGCGCTGGATCGTCGGACCGTCGGCCATCGGGTCGGAAAAGGGAACGCCGAGTTCGATGATGTCGGCGCCGCCGGCCACCAGGGCCTGCATCAGCGGCAGCGTCATGTCGGGGGCCGGGTCGCCGGCCGTGATGAAGGGGATCAACGCCTTGCGACCCTCGGCCGCCAGCCGCTGGAAAGTCTGTTGGATTGTGGACATGGATGCTAGGAATGGTCGGTGGCCCGGCAGGATCGTTCCGGCCGGGCCACGAAGATCAGAACTGGATGCCGGATTTCTCGGCGACGGTGTGCATGTCCTTGTCGCCGCGACCGGACAGGTTGACCAGCAGCACCCTGTCCTTCGGCAGCGTGGGCGCCAGCTTGGCCGCATAGGCCAGCGCGTGGGACGACTCCAGCGCCGGGATGATGCCCTCGAAACGGCACAGGTCGTGGAAGGCCTGCAAGGCTTCCGCGTCGGTGATCCCGACATACTCGGCGCGGTGGATGTCCTTCAGCCAGGCATGCTCGGGACCGACGCCCGGGTAGTCGAGACCGGCCGAGATCGAGTGCGTCTCGATGATCTGGCCGTCCTCGTTCTGCAGCAGGTAGGTGCGGTTGCCATGCAGCACCCCTGGCCGGCCGGCGGACAGGGAAGCCGCGTGCTGCCCGGTCTCGATGCCGCTGCCCGCCGCCTCGACACCGATGAGGCGGACGTCGCGGTGCTCGATGTAGGGGTGAAAGATACCCATCGCGTTCGAGCCGCCACCCACGCAGGCGATCACGTAATCGGGCTGGCGACCGGCCAGTTCGGGCATCTGCTCGATGCACTCCTTGCCGATCACCGTCTGGAAGTCGCGCACCATCATCGGATAAGGATGAGGTCCGGCGACGGTGCCGATGATGTAGAAGGTGTTGCCGATGTGGGTGACCCAGTCGCGCATCGCCTCGTTGAGGGCGTCCTTGAGGGTCTTCGAGCCGCTCTCGACCGGCACGACGGTGGCGCCCAGGAGCTTCATGCGATAGACGTTGGCGGCCTGGCGCTTCACGTCCTCGGAGCCCATGTAGACCACGCATTCCATGCCGTAGCGGGCGGCGACGGTGGCCGTCGCAACACCGTGCTGCCCGGCTCCGGTCTCGGCGATGACGCGAGGCTTGCCCATCCGGCGCGCCAGCATGGCCTGACCGATACAGTTATTAACCTTGTGAGCGCCGGTGTGGTTCAGGTCTTCGCGCTTCAGGTAGATCTGCGCGCCACCGAGCAGGCCCGACCAGCGCTTGGCGTGGTAGATCGGGCTCGGACGCCCGACGTAGTGCTTCAGTTCGTACTCGAACTCGGCGATGAAGTCAGGATCCTGCCTGGCCGCCTCATAGGCCTGGTGCAGTTCGGTCAGCGCCGGGATCAGGGTCTCGGCAACGAACACCCCGCCGTAAGGGCCGAAATGGCCGCGGGCGTCGGGAAGATCGTAGGGGGCATCAGCCATGTGCATTGTGGACTCCGGCAACAAATTCAACGATACGGGCGGCGTCCTTGATTCCCTTCGCCGCCTCGACGCCACTGGAGACGTCGACCCCCCAGGGCTGGACACGTTCCACCGCCTCGCCGACGTTTCCGGCATTGAGACCACCGGAAAGGATCAGGGGCAGAGGCAGGTCCGCAGGAATGAGCGACCAGTCGAAGGTTTCCCCTCCCCCTCCGTAGCCTTCCACGAAGGCATCGAGGAGCAGGCCCTGGGCACCAGGAAAACAAGCCGCGTATTTTAGCAGATCGAACCCCGGCCGCATCCGGGCGGCCTTGACGTAGGGCCGCCCGAAGCCGCGGCATGCAGCCTCGGACTCGTCGCCATGAAACTGCAGAAGCTGCAGCGGCACCGCATCCAGCGCCTTGTCGACGTAGTCCCGGCCGGCGTTCACGAACAGGCCGACGGTGGTGACGAAGGGCGGTACGAGGCGGCAAAGTTCGGCCGCTCTGTCAAAACTCACGAAACGGGGACTCGGCGGGTAGAACACGAAGCCGATCGCATCGGCCCCCGCCTCGACGGCCGCGCGGACATCTTCGGCACGGGTCAGGCCACAGATCTTGATACGGGTGCGATGCACGGAATTCACGGAATCAGCAGTTGCGGAGCCGCGATGATACGCCCGCCGCCCGGCAGCGGCCACCGCTCCGGGTATTCGACGCCGCACAGGTAGAGCCCATCCGGCGCGAAGGTCGGGGCCGCGATGGTGCGATTTCGGGCGGCAAGCAGCTCCGCCATCCACTCAACCGGCCGCCGGCCCTTGCCGACGAAGATCAGCGAGCCGACGAGATTACGGATCATGTGGTGCAGGAAGGCGTTGGCGTGGAAATCGAACAACAGCACATCGCCCTGCCGGCGCACCGCCACCGAATGCATCCGGCGAACCGGCGACCGGGCCTGACACTCCGCGGCGCGGAAAGACGTGAAGTCATGCTCGCCGACCAGGCATTCCGCGGCAGCGGCCATCGCCTGCTCATCCAGGGCGCCATGGGTCCATCCAACCCGCCCGCCAGCCAGCCCTGGCCGCACCCGGCGATTCAGCAGAACGTAGCGGTAACGCCGCGACTCGGCACTGAAACGGGCATGAAAATCGTCGGTCACCTCGACCGCCCACAACACGCCGATGCTCGCTGGAAGATGGCTGTTGGTGCCACGCACCCAGGCCTCCAGCGGCCGCTGCGCCGGGGTATCGAAATGGGCGACCTGCATGCTCGCGTGAACGCCGGTATCGGTGCGACCGGCACAGACCAGTTTTACCGGCATCCCGGCAATCTGCGTGAGCGCACGTTCGAGAACATCCTGCACGGTCCGACCGTGGGGCTGGGTCTGCCAGCCCTCGAACGCATCGCCGGCGTATTCGATGCCGATCGTTATCCTCACCGCAGCGCACCCCAGATCATCAGCCCGAGCAGCGCCACAATCGCCAAGCGGTCTCTCCAACCCAAGGCGGCGAATTGCACCGTCAGATCGGTCACGTCCTCAGCCTCGCCCCGCGACTCACCGAGCAGGGCCTTCCACCCCCCCGGCAGCGGCGTCTCCAGATAACGGAAAACCAGCAACAGGCGCACCGCCATGCGTTCGACGGGCAAGCCGACCCCCGCCAACGGCCGGGAGAGCACCATCAGCCCCGCGACAAGTGCGCGCTCGTCCATCCTCTCGAGCAGCAGCGCCACCAGCATCACCACGACAAGCAAGCGCAGTCCGTGCGTGGCCGCCAGCGCCGCGCCTTCCGCGGTCGGCCCCAGGCGCCCCAGCATGGGCACGATCGCCTCGCCAGGCGTGAAGAAGGCAAACAACACGATGAGTATGGCCAGCAGGAAACGAATACGGCGCAGCAGCCGCCACGCGCGGGAACGGCCAAAGCACAAGGCCAGCACCGCGACGAGCAAGCCGAAGCCCCACAACGTGGAGCCCCGGGCCACTTGTGAAAACGCCACCAGGGCAAGCCAGCCAACGAGTCTCGTGGCTGGGTGAATCGGGACGGTCAAGGAAATGAAAGACCTGCCACCGCCCCGCGAGCCGACGCCGAGCGGTCAGCCCAGACGCGCCAGAATCGCACGTGCCTCTTCCAGCTGGGCGCCCGAACCTTCGCGCAGGACTTCGTCGGCCAGCTCCCGCGCACCATCCTTGTCGCCCATTTCCTCGTAGGCGCGGGCCAGTTCGAGTTTGGTCGCCACCTCCTGCTGCAGCTCGAGGTCGAGAGGCGGCTCGGTGGGGGGGCCGGCGTCCGGCAACTCAATCGCTGCCGCGGCAGGTTTGATCAAATCCAGATCAATCGATTGCAGATCGACCGCCGCCATCGCCGGCGCCTTCGCGGCAGCCTTGTCGTCAAGTTCGAAATCGAAATCGAGCAGACTGCTGTCGAAACTCGTCCGCTCAAGGTCAACCGTCGCCGCGTCGAGCCTGTTCTGCATGCTGTCATCGGCCAGCGTTGCGGTGAGATCGACATCCACCGTCGGCTCGAGGGGGCTGGCGTGACGTTCGCCGAACTCCGAACTGATCTCGAAGTCGAGGTCGCTGGCATCGGGCAGACTGAAGTCGTCGGACAAGCGCTGCGGCCGCGTCGCGGTCGCCTCGAGACTGCTGGGCATCACGTCACCGGCCACGAGGGTTGCCCCCGCAGCGTTCTGGGGCATCATCTCGTCAAAACCGAGATCGAAATCCAGGCCACCGCTGGCGGTCGGTTCGGCACTTCCCAGCGCCACCGTCCGCGCCCCACCGGTATCGCCGGCCGCATTCAGATCGAGATCGAAATCCAGCGCGACCGGCTCGGCGGCATGCGCAGACTCACCCTGACGAGACTCTCCGGCCACCACCTGATCGATCTCGTCCATGCTCGCATACTGATTGAGATCGCCGGGCAGCGCCCAGGTATCCTTCAACTGGGACGGCGACTCCAGCGGATCTTCATTGCCCGGGCCGAGCTCATCCATCGCGGAGGCCATTCCGGCACCCGCTGCGGCAACGAAGCCCGCCGCGCTAGCGCCGGCGATGGTCTGCGGCCCGAGGGACGACGGCGGAACAACCGGCATCACGGACGGCGCGCCCGCGACCGGAACGCGATAGAGCGGGCTGTCCGGATCCACCTTGCGCCCGATGGCCGCCGCTTTCTCCCAATCCTGCCCGTTACCGCCGGTCAGTGAGTACAGCTCGGTCGCCGTGGTTTCGAACTGCTTGAGATTCTTCCGCTGCGCATAAATCTCGAGGAGCTTGAGATGCACGCCGGTTCGCCCGGGGTCGGTCTTGAGTGCATCGAGGAGGATTTCCTCCGCCTGTGCGTCACGCCCATAAGCCATGTATACGTCGGCTTCGGCCACCGGATCGACGCCCTCGTCGGTATCGATCGAGGAGAGGCCGGACTGGCTGAAATCGGTCTGGATCAGGCTGCTGCTACCGGTATCCACACTCTGGCCGCCAGCACTGCCGAAAACCGAATTCGAACCTTCGCCAAACTCCGACATGGCCGGAGTCGTGGTCGGTGCGCCCTGCACGGAGCGCCGCTGGTAAAACTTGTAGGCACCCCACCCAAGCAGCAGCGCGAGGATGCCACCGCCGCCGAGGAGCAGCGAAGTGTCATCCAGCGCCGGCGGAGCTGCCTCGATGGGCTTGGGCGGCTCGGCAACCGGCTTGGGAGGCTCCGGGACGGGAGGCGGGGCCGGTTTCGGCTCCACCGGCGGCGACGGTTCGACAGGCGGCTCGGCCTTCGGCGCCTCCGGTGTCGGGGCTGCGAGCGGCGCTGCCGGCGCTTGGGCCGGCGCAGGCGCAGGCGCAGCAGGAGGCGACGCCTCGGATTGCACCTGGGCCATCCCCTGGCTCTTCAGTTCGACCAGACGCTGGAGTTCCCTGATGCTCTTCTCGAGTTCCACCAGGCGAGTGTTTGCTTCCCGCAAGGCCTTGTCGCGGGAAACGAGATCTTCTTCGAGTGCCTGCAGACGGGCGACCGACTTGTCCCCACCGGCCACACCGGAACGGGAGGCGTCTTCACCCTTGGACACCTTCAACTGATCGGAACTGCCCGCAGCGACCGGCGCCCGATCCTCCACCCGCGCCCCGATCCTGCCACCACTCCCCTGCATCGCCGGGGTTTCCTTGGCCGGCGCAGCGGCAGCCTGCTCGGCCAGCTTTTGCCGATAACGACCAAAATCCGCGGCATGGGACACGACCTGCCCCCGCCCGCCTCCGCTGCTGCCGAGACTCTCGGCATCGGGGATGCGCAGGATTCGGCCTGCCTGCAGGCGGTTCATATCGTCGCCATCGAAAGCCGCGCGGTTCCCCTGGAAAAGGGCCAGCAGCATCTGCTCCATGGAGACGCCTTCCGGGCGGTTCTCCATGGCAATGCGATTCAGCGTATCGCCCGGCCGGACCAGATAAGTCCTCCCGGCGGCAGATCCCGGCGCGGCAGAACGCGCCACCCGGGCTGAAGCGGCGCGCCGGACCGGCGGCGCGGTCTCGACGCGCTGGGCATAGGCGCTGGGGCGGACTTCAGGCGCCACCACGGCGGCACGGCTGGTACCCGTGTCGGGCGGATCGAGCAGGAAGGTGTATTCGCGAATGAGCCGACCGGCAGACCAGTTCAACTCGACCAGCATATCGACGAAGGGCTCGTTGATCGGTCGCTCGCTCGTAACCTTCACGACCGCCCCGTTCCCTCGCCGTTCGAGCGACATGCGCAGACCGCTGACGGCAGCGGAGAAATCGACACCGGCCTGTCGAAAGGCCTCGGCCGACGCCAGCCTGGCACTCATGTTCTGGATTTCATCAGGCGTGGCGGCGATCTCCACCTCGGCACGGAGGGGTTGCCCCAGACCGCTCAGGACGGTGATCCGCCCGAGCCCCGCCGCATTCGCGCCGAAGGAAAGCGCGCTGATGGAGGCCGCAATCAGGCTGCGTTTCAGCCGGCTATTCAGGAGATTCTTATGCACGAGGGCGGGCCATCGAAATCGAGTTGTCGATGAACATAACATCATGGGTTTGGCGAGGCAAGTTCAAGCACTGTTTGAACTTGCAGGCAAAAAACACCCCGGCGATAAAAAAGGCGGCCAGGGCCGCCATTTTTATCCGATCAATCCGCGAGCAGCACCCGCAGCATGCGTCGCAGGGGTTCGGCAGCCCCCCACAGCAACTGGTCACCAACGGTGAAGGCGGAGATGTACTCACCCCCCATCGACAGCTTGCGCAGCCGTCCGACCGGGACCGTCAGCGTACCCGTCACCGCGGTCGGCGTCAGATCGCGCACCGACACCTCCCGCTGGTTCGGAACGACCTTCACCCAGTCGTTGGCGGAAGCCAGCATGCTTTCGATCTCATCGATCGGGATATCCTTCTTCAGCTTGATGGTCAGTGCCTGGCTGTGACAGCGCATCGCGCCGATGCGCACGCACAGGCCGTCGATGGGCACCGCCGGGGTACTGAAGCCTTCGCCGCGACCGAGAATCTTGTTGGTCTCGACGCCGCCCTTCCACTCTTCCTTCGACTGGCCGTTGCCCAGATCCTTGTCGATCCACGGGATCAGCGAGCCGGCCAGCGGCACGCCGAAGTTGGAGGCCGGGAAATCCTCATCGCGCATCGTGCCGGCCACTTCGCGGTCGATGTCGAGGATCGCCGAAGCGGGATCGTCCAGCAGTTCCTTGACCGAACGGTTCAGTTCGCCCATCTGGGACAGCAGTTCGCGCATGTTCTGCGCACCGGCCCCGGAAGCCGCCTGGTAGGTCATGGATGTGGCCCACTCGACCAGATCACGCTGGAACAGGCCACCGAGGGCCATCAGCATCAGCGACACGGTGCAGTTCCCGCCGATCCAGTCCCGCCCGCCCTTGGCGAGGGAATCCTTGATCACGTTCATATTGACCGGATCGAGGATGATGACCGCCTTCGGATCCATACGCAGCGCCGACGCCGCATCGATCCAGTGGCCGTTCCAGCCGGCGGCGCGCAGCTTCGGATAGACCTCGTTGGTGTAATCACCACCCTGGCAGGTGATCACGATGTCCATCGCCTTGAGCTCGTCGATGTCCTTCGCGTCCTTCAGCGCCGGGGCTTCCTTGCCGAAACTGGGCGCCTTGCCGCCCGGATTGGACGTCGTGAAGAACACCGGATCGATCAGCGCAAAATCGTTTTCCTCGCGCATGCGCTGCATCAGCACGGAACCGACCATTCCGCGCCAGCCAACCAGACCCACTCTTTTCATTTTGATCCCCGATCAGACTTGAATTGCTTGTTGCGATGGATTACAGCGCTGCGATCACCGCGTCGCCCATTTCCCTGGTGCCGACGCGGCGGGTGCCCGGCTCGTAGATGTCCCCGGTCCGGTAGCCGGCGGCGAGCACCTTCTTGACCGCGGTTTCGATACGGACGGCCTGGGCTTCGAGGTTGAAGCTGTAACGCAACATCATCGCCGCCGACAACATGGTGGCCAGCGGGTTGGCCAGGTTCTTGCCGGCGATGTCCGGCGCGGAGCCGTGGCTCGGCTCGTACATGCCCTTGCCCTCGGCGTTGAGGGAGGCCGACGGCAGCATGCCGATCGAGCCGGTGAGCATCGAGGCTTCGTCGGACAGGATGTCGCCGAACATATTGCCGGTGACCATCACGTCGAACTGCTTGGGCGCACGGACAAGCTGCATCGCGGCGTTGTCGACGAGCATGTGGGTGAGTTCGACGTCCGGGTAGTCCGCCGACAGCTCGATCATCACGTCACGCCACAACTGGGTGGTTTCGAGGACGTTCATCTTGTCGACAGAACACAGCTTCTTGCCGCGCTTGCGAGCGGCTTCGAAGGCGACCTTGCCGATACGCCGGATCTCGGACTCGGCGTACACCATCGTGTTGAAACCGACGCGCTCGCCGTTTTCCTCGCGGATACCGCGGGGCTGGCCGAAATAGATGTCGCCGGTCAGCTCACGGACGATCAGGATGTCGAGACCGGAAACGACCTCGGGCTTCAACGACGACGCGTTGGCGAGTTCGGGGTAAAGGATCGCCGGACGCAGGTTGGCAAACAGCTTGAGCTGGCGGCGAATCCCGAGCAGGCCAAGTTCCGGGCGCTGCTCACGGGGATAGCTGTCCCACTTCGGACCGCCGACGGCGCCGAGCAGCAGCGCATCAGCCTCGTCGGCCAGCTTCGAGGTGGCTTCCGGCAGCGGCGTGCCGGTGGCATCGACGGCAGCACCGCCGACAAGCGCGAATTCCGCTTCGAAATTGACGCCGTCACCGCGCAGCGCATCGAGCACGCGCAGGGTCTGATCGATGATTTCGGGACCGATGCCGTCACCCGGCAGAACACAGAGTTTCATTGTTTGTTTCCGTTTTATCGTTGGTCAATTTCTGGTCGATGCGGACATGGCCCGCGCTGCCATCCAGTCAGGCGAACAGCCAGGGCTGCTCGATGCGGCGACGGGCCTCGTATTCGCGGATCTTGTCGGCATGGCGCAAGGTCAGACCGATGTCGTCCCAGCCGTTGAGCAGACATTCGCGGCGGAAGGCATCCACCTCGAAGGACATCACCTTGCCGTCCGGGCGGGTGATGGTCCGGGCCTGAAGATCCACGGTAAGCCGGTAGCCTTCAGACGCCTGGCACTGGACGAACAGCGCGTCCACCTCGTCGGCAGCCAGCTTGATCGGCAGCAGACCGTTCTTGAAACAGTTGTTGAAGAAGATGTCGGCGAAGCTCGGGCCGATGATGACGCGGAAGCCATAGTCCTCCAGCGCCCACGGCGCATGCTCGCGGGAACTGCCGCAGCCGAAGTTGTCACGGGTGAGCAGGATTTGCGCGCCCTGGTAGCGGGGCTGGTTGAGCACGAAATCCTGGTTTTTCGGACGATTCGAGTTGTCCTGGCCGGGCTGGCCGACGTCCAGGTAGCGCCATTCGTCGAAAAGATTGGGGCCGAAACCACTGCGCTTGATCGACTTGAGGAACTGCTTGGGAATGATCGCGTCGGTGTCCACGTTGGCGCGATCCATGGGCGCCACGAGCCCGTCGAGTTGGGTGAATGGGTTCATTATTGCTTGGCCTTTTTCTGGATGGCTTCACCACCCTTTTCGAGATCCTTACCGAAGCCTTCCATCGTGTGGCAGCCCGTAAGAAACAACACAGTGAGGAGGCCGAATACGGCGGCAATCTTGCGCATCGGGGCTCTTCCTTTCCGTCAGGCGGCGTCGCGGACATCGGTGAAATGCCCCGCAATGGCAGCTGCCGCAGCCATCGCCGGGCTGACGAGATGGGTCCGGCCGCCGGCGCCCTGACGCCCTTCGAAGTTGCGGTTCGACGTCGACGCACAACGCTCGCCCGGCTCGAGCCGGTCGGCGTTCATCGCCAGACACATCGAACAGCCCGGCTCACGCCACTCGAAACCGGCCGCGACGAAGATCTTGTCGAGGCCCTCGGCCTCGGCCTGGCGCTTGACGAGGCCCGAGCCCGGCACCACCAGCACCAGCTTGACGTTGTCGGCCTTGCGGCGACCACGCACGACGGCGGCGGCCGCACGCAGATCCTCGATGCGCGAGTTGGTACAGGAACCGATGAAAACCTTGTCGATCGCGATGTCCTTGATCGGCGTGCGCGGCGCCAGGCCCATGTACTGCAGCGCGCGCTCCATGCCTTCGCGCCGGACCGGATCCTTTTCAAGCGCCGGATCGGGCACGCTGGCATCGATGGGTGCCACCATCTCGGGCGAAGTGCCCCAGGTGACCTGCGGCTGGATCTGCGCCGCGTCGAGCGCGACGACCACATCGAACACGGCCCCGTCGTCGGAATGCAGCGTGCGCCAGTATTCGACCGCACGATCCCACTGCTCGCCCTTGGGCGAGAATGGACGGCCCTTCAGGTAGGCGATCGTCTGCTCATCGACGGCCACCAGGCCGGCACGGGCACCGGCCTCGATGGCCATGTTGCAGATCGTCATGCGTCCTTCCATCGTCAGCCCGCGGATCGCGCTGCCGCCGAACTCCATTGCAAAGCCGGTGCCACCGGCGGTTCCGATCCTGCCGATGATCGCCAGCACCACGTCCTTGGCGGTGACGCCGGCGCCCAGCGTGCCATCGACGCGGACCAGCATCGTCTTCGACTTCTTCTGCAGCAGGCACTGGGTGGCCATCACGTGCTCGACCTCGGACGTACCGATGCCGTGAGCCAGGCAGGCGAAGGCGCCGTGGGTCGAGGTGTGGGAATCGCCGCAGACGACGGTCATGCCCGGCAGGGTTGCGCCGTTCTCCGGCCCGATCACATGCACGATGCCCTGACGCGGATCCTTGAACGGGAAATAGGCCAGCGCGCCGACTTCACGGATGTTGGCGTCCAGCGTTTCGACCTGCTGGCGCGACACGGGGTCGAGGATGCCCTGCTCCCAATGATCGGTCGGGGTGTTGTGGTCAGCCGTGGCAACGATGGAATCGACGCGCCAGGGCTTGCGGCCGGCGAGCTTGAGGCCCTCGAAGGCCTGCGGGCTGGTGACTTCGTGAACCAGGTGGCGGTCGATGTAGATCAGCGCGGTGCCGTCATCCTCGACGTGCACCACGTGGCTCGACCACAGTTTTTCGTAGAGCGTCTGCGCTTGCATGGGCAAATGTCCGGGCTGGATTTGAACCGGAAGGGGCGGAAAAACTTTTATTATTTCACAGGGCTAGTGCGCTGAGTAGCTTGCTCATAGAGCGGCATCACCCGCGCGGCGTAGTCCTGCAGATCCTGCTGTCGCGTCTCGTTGGACGGGTGGGTGGACAGCCACTGGGGCGGTCCGCCGTTGGACGCTTTGGCCATCTTCTGCCAGAGCACGATCGCAGCACGCGGATCGTAGCCGGCGCGGGCCGCCAGTTCGACACCGATGCGGTCCGCCTCGGTTTCGTGTTCGCGGCTGTTGGGCAGTTCAAAGCTGACCTTTGCAACGGTGCCGATCAGGTCCGTTCCCGCCCGTCCAACCCCCAGCGCGACCCCCAGCACGGCGACGCCGATGTTCGTCACCATCGCCTGGGAAGCCCGTTCGCGCGCGTGCTCCCGGAGGGCATGGGCGATTTCATGGCCCATGATCGCCGCGACTTCGTCGTCGCTGAGCTCGAGCCGTTCGATGATGCCGGAGTAGAACGCGATCTTCCCGCCGGCCATGCACCAGGCGTTGAGCTCCTTGGAAGTGAGCACATTCACTTCCCACTGCCAGCCCGGGGCGTCGGACCGGAACGCCCCCGTTACAGGAATCAGGCGGCGCGCCACCCCACGCACGCGCTCCACCTGCTCCCGGTCGCGGTTCAGCGCATTCTTCTGGCCCGCCTGCTGGAGGATCTGGTGATAGCTCTGCGACGAGGCCTGGGCCATCTCCTTGGACGAAACCATCATCGTCTGTCGGCGCTCGATACCTACCGCTCCGCCCTGGGTCGTCTGCACCGTCTGGCACGCGGCAAGCACGCCCGCCGCAATCGCCACCGGCAGCAGGCCCCGCAACCGGTCGAAAACCTTCTTCATCTCGATACCTGAACCTATTCGTTGATTTCCGGAACCGCCCCGCGGTTCCGATGCACCGGCCAGCCGCCAAGCAGCACGAAGAGCCCGACGAGGGCAAAAAGGGAAGCAAGGGAATAGGTCCAGGCGGACCCTATCCATTCCCAGGTGTAGCCGCTGATCAGGCCACCGATCATACCGCCGGCACCGAAGGAAATGCTCCCGTATAGCGCCTGGCCACGCGCCTGGTGACGACCGCCGAACCAGTCATTGACCGCCGCGACGGCAGCCGCGTGGTAGGCGCCGAAGGTCGCACCATGCAGCAACTGCGCGAAAAGCAGCACCGCGAGCCAGTCCGCCCCCCAGCCGATCAGCGCGAAACGCAGCACCGTGGCGAGGAAACTGAAGACCAGGATACCCCGCAGCGAGAAGGCCCGCAGAATGCGCGGCATGCCCATGAAGACCAGGATCTCGGCAACAACACCGAGGGTCCACATCCAACCGACCAGCGACTTGCTGTAGCCATGGGCGACCAGATGCAATGAGTAAAAGACATAGAGCGCGCCGTGGGCCGCAGACATGAAGAAGCACGCTGCGAGCAGCGCCCGCACTTCCGTGCGGCGCAGTATCTCGCCGAGCGCCACCGGCGCCTCGGGTGCGTGCCGTCGGCGCGCCTCGGGGATGATCAGCGCAAAGAACAGGATTCCGGCCAGCGTTGCCATCGACACCCACAGGACCGTGCGGACCGGTAGCGCATCGAGCAGGTAGCCGAGGCCCAGCACCGCGACGATGAAGCCGACCGAGCCCCACACGCGGATATTGCCGTAGCGTTCGGCCCTGTCGTCGAGATGTGCAAAGGTCAGCGTCTCGACCAGCGGCAGCGCGGCGCTCCAGAAGAAAGCCAGCAGGGCCATGCTGGCAAACAGCGGAGCAAAGGCCTCGCTCAGCAGGAAACCGGTCAGTCCAGCCATCGACAGCAACGCCGACAGACGCACGATCGGCGTACGCACCCCCGTCCGGTCGGCCAGCCAGCCCCACAGTGTGGGCGCCACCATGCGCATCACGGACATCAATGACATCAGCACCGCGATCTGCGCCGGGGTACTGCCGATGGACTGGAGATACAGGCTGAAGTACGGGGAAAAGGCGCCGACGAAGGCGAAGTAGAAGAAGTAATAGCCCGACAGGCGCCAGTAGGGAATCATCGACGCGATTGTATCGCCCAGCGAAAAAAGAAAAGAGCGCCCGCAAGCGCCCTCCTGCCGCCAAGCCGGGATCGATCAGTTGATCGACTGGCCCTTGAGCATGCCGTAAATCTCGTCCTTCAGCTTCAGACGTCGCTTCTTGAGATCCTCGAGTTCAAAGTCCGTCGCCAGTTCGATGTTGGTCTCGACGCTCACCACGTGGCGATTGACATCGTGATACTCGTCGAAGAGTTGCGCAAAGTGCCCACTCGACGTCTTCAGCGCGTGAATCTGGTCCCGGTATTCGGGGAATTCGTGGTGCAGGTCATGTTGCTCCATGGGTGCTCTCCCGGTTCGTGAAGGAATTCTGGAAACGCGTGGAATTCACTCTACGCCGGGGGCGGGCGCGTCAGCTTGATCCCGATCAACCCTCTCCGACGGTCGGCGACGGGACCGCTTGCACACCCGTCGGGGCCAAGCCGGCGATCCTCGGCGTCGGGCAGTGGACGTCCGCATTCTGCGCGCGATGCCGCAGCGCATGATCCATCAGCACCAAGGCCAGCATCGCTTCCGCGACTGGCGTGGCGCGAATGCCGACGCAGGGGTCGTGCCGGCCATGAGTGTTGACGACCACCGGTTCCCCGGCCTTGTTGATCGTCCGACGATCCAGGCGCGTGCTCGAGGTCGGCTTGATCGCCATACTGACGGTCACGTCCTGGCCGGTGGAGATCCCGCCGAGCACGCCGCCGGCATTGTTGGACAGGAAACCCTCCGGCGTCATTTCGTCGGAATGCTGGGTGCCGAGCTGGGCCACGCTGGCAAAGCCGGCACCGATCTCGACGCCCTTCACCGCATTGATGCTCATCATCGCGTAGGCGATGTCGGCATCGAGGCGGTCGTAGACGGGCTCACCCCACCCCACCGGGACGCCGCTGGCCACAACGTTGATGCGCGCCCCGACCGAATCGCCGGACTTGCGCAGCTCGTCCATATAGCTTTCCAGCTGGGGCACGATGGCCTGATTCGGCGCGAAGAAGGCATTGCCGTCGACCTCGCTCCAGGACACGAAGGGGATGTCGATCGGCCCGAGCGCCGCCATGTAGCCGCGGATCACCACGCCGTGACGCTCCACCAGCCACTTGCGGGCAATTGCGCCGGCCGCCACGCGGACCGCGGTTTCCCGCGCCGAGGAGCGACCTCCGCCGCGATGGTCGCGGATACCATACTTCTGCCAGTAGGCATAGTCGGCATGGCCGGGCCGGAAGCTCTCCGCGATGTTGCCGTAATCCTTGGAACGCTGGTCCTGATTGCGGATCAGCAAGGCGATCGGCGTGCCAGTGGTCACCCCTTCGAAGACGCCGGACAGTATCTCCACGCTGTCCGGCTCGCGCCGCTGCGTGACGTGGCGGGAAGTGCCGGGCTTGCGTCTGTCCAGCTCCGCCTGAATGTCAGCCTCGCTGAGCGCCAGGCCCGGCGGACAACCATCGACCACGCAACCGATCGCAGGACCGTGAGACTCGCCGAAAGAGGTGACGCCGAACAGCGTGCCGAGCGTATTACCGGACATGGGAACTCCCGCAGGGATGGAATGAGGCGGCGCCGGCTTACTGGAAGAACTCGTCGAGACGACCAAAGACCGGATGCTCGGAACCGTGCTGATGCACGTAGAGCACGTCCTCGAGCTTCTCGACCTGCTTGATCATCTTCTCGAGACGCTGGTCCTCGAAGACGAGCAGCCAGATGCGGCTGGTTTCGCCGGTGCCGACCGGCATGCACAGGATGCCTTCGACGTTGAAGGCACGCCGGGCAAACAGGCCACAGATGTGGCTCATGACTCCCGGATGGTTGGCCACGCCGAGCTCCAGCACGACCTTGTGAAAACCGGTGGTTTCCGGAACGTCAGGAATGTATTCGGAAAGCTTGGTGGTCTGTTCGGACATCGTTTCTCTCCTCGGGCTCAGCCGATCATCTCGGAGTTGGCGGCGCCCGGCGGCACCATCGGATAGACGAACTCGTTCGGATCGATCGTCGCGTGGATCAGGCAGGGGCCCGGCGAATGCAGCGCTTCGGCCAGGGTCGCCCGCGGGTTCGGCGACGGATCGAGATCGACCGCACGCATGCCGAAACCATCGGCGATCTTCAGGAAGTCGGTCGGGCGCTGATAACGGGACGCCATGATGCGCTTGCCGTAGAACAGGTTCTGCTGCTGATGCACCAGCCCGAGGGACTGATTGTTCATCAGCACGATCTTCACGTTGACGTTTTCCTGGGCGGCGGTGGCCATTTCCTGGATGTTCATCTTCAAGCTGCCGTCGCCGGAGAAGCACACGACGGTGCGGTCCGGCGCAGCCAGCGCGGCGCCGATGGCCGCCGGGAAGCCGAAGCCCATGGTGCCGAGGCCGCCCGAGTTGAGCCACTGGCGGGCACGACGGAAGGGATAGGCCTGGGCGACCCACATCTGGTGCTGGCCGACGTCACTGGTGATGATCGCGTTGTCGTCCAGGCAGCTGGCGACCGCCTGGATCAGGCCGTAGGGCGAGCGCGGATCATCCACCCCTGGCATGGCCAGCGGGAAACGCCCCTTGAGGCTCTCCACGTGGGACAGCCAGCGCTTGCGTAGTTGCGGCTTGACCCGCGGCAGCAGTTCGGAGAGTACCTGGCCGACGTCACCGGCGATGGCCACATGGGCGTTCTTGACCTTGTGCAACTCGGAACGGTCGATGTCGATGTGGATGATCCTGGCGTTCGGACAGAACTCGGCGGTCTTGCCGATCGCCCGGTCGTCGAAGCGGGCGCCGACGCAGATCAGCAGATCGGCCTCTTCCAGCACGTAGTTGGTGTAGCGGGCGCCATGCATGCCGAGCATGCCGAGGGACAGCGGATGGTCCATGGGCATCGCACCAAGGGCCATCAGCGTCATCGTGGTCGGCAGCGAGGCCTGCTCGGCGAGCGTGACGGCCATCTGCGAGGCACCGGAGTGGATCACCCCGCCCCCCAGGTAAAGCACCGGACGCTCGGCGGCTTCGATCATCTTCGCCGCTTCCTCCACCGCGGCCAGGTCGAAGACCGGCGGCGCATCAGGAACCACCACGTCGGGGTACTCGTCGAAGCTGACCATCTGGTTCTGCACGTCCTTCGGCACGTCGATCAGCACCGGCCCAGGCCGGTCGGACATCGCGATGCGGAAGGCCGACGGGACGACGGAGAGCAGTTCCTTGGCCGAGCGGACCAGGAAATTGTGCTTCGTGATCGGAATCGTCAGTCCGTAGGTATCGACCTCCTGGAAGGCATCGGTGCCGATCATCGACAGCGGCACCTGCCCGGTCAGCGCGATCATCGGAATGGAATCCAGCTTGGCGTCGGCAATGGCGGTGACAAGGTTGGTCGCGCCAGGGCCGCTGGAAGCCAGGCAAACCTCCGGTCGACCGGAAACCCGGGCCATGCCCTGGGCAATGAAGCCGGCACCCTGCTCGTGACGGCACAGCACGTGGTGGATCGTTTCGCTCTTGGAGAGGGCGTCGTACATCGGCAGGGCTGCGCCGCCGGGCACACCGGCGATCGTGCTGATTCCTTGCCGTTCGAGCAGCTTGACGATCAGGTCTGCTCCAGTCATTTGCATCATCGAGGTTCTCCTAGTGGCTTGAGAGCCGTACTGCGGTCCGGGCCGGGGCACAACAAAATACAAAACCCCCGCCGGTTGCGCGCCGGCGGGGGTCTGAATTCCTAGTCGACTTGCTGGAGACCCTTACGACGCGCGCTTACCTACGCTTACTACGCGTACTACGACGTCGACAGGCAGGCAGGTGGCGAAGCGGATCATCGGGTCACTGAATTCATCAGGTCATCTACATGACTGGGCGGGATTATTCTCACAACGCCCCGAAAACACAAGCATTTTTTGCAGCGCATCAGCCGGGGGGATTGCAGCCTCAGGTCGCGGGCGGCGAATCGCGCAACACTCTGCGGAGAATCTTGCCCACATTGCTCTTGGGCAGTTCATCCCGAAACTCGACGAATTTCGGCACCTTGTAGCCGGTGAGACCGGCACGGCAGTGGGCGATCAGCGCGTCGGCCGTCAGGGCGGGACTCTTCCGCACCACGAAGACTTTCACCGCTTCCCCGGAATGCCCGTCCGGCACCCCCAGCGCCGCCACCTCCAGGACATCCGGATGGGTCGCCACGACATCCTCGACCTCGTTCGGATACACGTTGAATCCGGAAACCAGGATCATGTCCTTCTTGCGATCCACGATGCGCACAAAACCGTCGGCATCGATCGTCGCCACATCGCCGGTCCGCAGGAAACCATCATGGGTAAAGGCCCGCGCGGTATCCTCCGGACGCTTGTAGTAGCCCTGCATCACCTGCGGCCCCTTCACGCACAGTTCACCGGGCGTGCCCGACGCCACCTCCGCCCCCTCATCGTCCCGCAGGCTGATGTCCGTAGACGAGATCGGCAGACCGATGGAATGGTTGAAGTCGGGCAGATCCAGCGGATTGATGCACACCGCCGGGGAAGTCTCGGTCAGCCCGTAAGCCTCGGCAAGAGGCTTGCCCGTCACTCTCTTCCAGCGCTCCGCGACAGACTGCTGCACCGCCATGCCGCCGCCCAGGGAAATCTTGAGCGGGGCGAAGTTGAGCGAGGCGAACTCCGGGCAGTTGAGCAGGGCATTGAAAAGCGTATTGACACCGGTGATCACCGTGAACGGGTACTTACCCAGTTCCGCGACAAAGCCGGGAATATCCCTCGGGTTGGTAATCAATACGTTCGTGGCGCCGATCTTGAAGAAGGTCAGGCAGTTCGCGGTCAACGAGAAGATGTGATAGAGCGGCAAGGCCGTGATGATGATCTCCTCGCCTTCGCGCACGTAGGGCTTGATCCATGCATGAGCCTGCTGCAGATTCGCGACGATGTTGCCGTGAGTCAGCATGGCGCCCTTCGCAACGCCCGTTGTGCCACCGGTGTACTGCAGGTAGGCCAGATCACCGTGACGAATCTCGATCGGCTTCAGGGGGTGCCTTGCGCCACGGGCGAGGGCATCCCGAAAACCCACCGAACCAGGGAGGCTCCAGGCCGGCACCATTTTCTTGACATGGCGGACGACGAAGTTCACCACCATCGATTTCGGGAAGCCGAGCAGATCGCCAAGTCCGGTCACGATCACATGGCGCAGCGCGGTTGCGTTGCCGATGACTTCCTGCAGCGTATGGGCAAAGTTCTCGACGATGACGATCGCCTCGCAGCCGGCATCGCGCAACTGATGCTCCAGTTCGCGGGCGGTGTAGAGCGGATTGACGTTCACCACGACATAACCGGCCCGCAGGATGCCGAACATCGCGATCGGATATTGCAGGCAGTTGGGCATCATCAGCGCAATGCGCGCCCCGGGCGCCAGTCCGAGTTCGCCCTGGAGATAGCCCGCGAACCGGGCCGACATCTGCTCCAGTTCGCGGTAACTGATCGCCTTGCCCATGCACACATAGGCAGTGCGGTCGGCGAACCTCCGTACACTCTTGTCGAACAGATCGCTCAGGGACGAGAACTCGCCGACGTCGATTTCGGCGGGAACACCAGAGGGATAGCTTTTCAGCCAGATCCTATCCATGAGAATTCCTTTGTCTCGGACAACCAGGTCCCGCCATCACTCCGGACGCCACTCGACCGCCTGCCGCGTGGCAAGCGCTCAGCCCCGTGCGGCCGCCCGAAGGGACGGGACGCCCCCTCGGGGGGCAGCGAAGGCACTGAGCGTGGGGGTCGTCATCCTCAGGCCTTGTCCTGCTCGGCGGGCCAATTGCGGATGTAGTTCTTCAACATGCGGTTCTCGAAGCTCTGCTCCTCGAGGACGGCCTTCGCAACGTCGTGAAAGGACACCACGCCCATCAATGTCGTGCCATCCATCACCGGCAGGTAGCGCTGGTGATGCTCAACCATCTGGCGGCGCAATTCGTCCATCTCCATCGTGACCGCCGCCGCGACCGGATTCTTGAGCATTGCCTCCTCGATGGGCAGGGTCTGCCACTCAGCCCCCGCCCTCTGAGTCGCCAGAAGCACTTCCCGGAAGGTCAGGAGACCGACCATCCGCCCCTTATCGAACACCACCAGGGAGCCCACGTCCTGCTCGGTCATGACCGACACGGCCTCGGCAAGGGGCTTGTTGGGAGAAATCGTGAAGAGAACCTTTCCCTTGATCGCCAGAATCTCGCTAACCAGCATTTTCAATCCTTTAAGCGGCGTCGGTGCGCCGGAAAGCAAACGTCGGTGGATGGTATTCGATCGCCCGGGCGCCGGGAACCCCGGCCGGGCTCCCACCACGGGCCTGCCGCGGTGGGGGTGTTCAGCGCTCGAGAAATTGCAGCTTGTCCTTTACCCCGCGCCACTCATCCGCGTCGGCCGGAGGCTCCTTGCGCTCGACGATGGGTGACCACTTGCCCGCCAGTTCGGCATTGAGGGCGATGAAGGCCTGCTGATCGGCCGGGACATCATCCTCGGCAAAAATCGCCTCGGCCGGGCATTCCGCAACGCACAGGGTGCAATCGATGCACTCATCGGGATCGATCACGAGAAAATTCGGACCTTCGCGGAAGCAATCCACCGGGCACACATCGACACAATCGGTGTACTTGCAGCGAATGCAATTTTCGGTGACGACGTAAGTCATGATGCGCTCCTGTTCTAGAAGCCGTCGGCAGCCCTGGGGCCGACATCGACAGCTCGCTGGGTGATGGGGTCAAGGCTCCGGAATATACTCCATTCGCTCCAAGGCATCGCGGCCGACGCCATTCACTCGCCCGACCTGACGAACACGGCGATCCCCTAGCCGGGCACCGGCGCAATGCCACGGCTGCCGTGACTCGGCTAGCACAGAATCGACCGGCTGGCGAGAAAAGCGCTTTTCTTGCCGGAGAATATTCGCTAGCATCGCGGCCATCTGCATCTCGTTGCACGGGCTACCCGGTTTCGCCAATCCCGGAAACCTGCCCCCCTCCCCGGCAACGCCACCCAATCCCCTGAATCTGCGAGGAAGCATGAGCGAACATATTCATTACGTCACCGATGCGAATTTCGAAACCGAAGTTCTGCAGTCCACCAGCCCGGTTCTTGTCGATTACTGGGCCGAGTGGTGCGGCCCGTGCAAGATGATTGCCCCCATCCTGGACGACGTGGCGAAGGAATACAACGGCAAGCTCAAGGTCGCCAAACTGAACATCGATGAAAATCAGGAAACGCCGGCCAAGTATGGCATCCGCGGCATCCCGACCCTGATGCTGTTCAAGGGCGGCAACATTGAGGCGACAAAGGTCGGTGCGTTGTCGAAGTCGCAACTGGACGCCTTCATTGACAGCCATCTGTAAGCAGGTTAGATTCCTTCCGCCTCACTGACGGCATCGGGTTCGTCACCCCGATGATGCCGATGCCGTATCGTACAGTCCGAGCACTTCTGCTGCTGTACCGCCTGTAGCGACTCCGCGCCAGGCCCTACTTCTATCTCTCCTTCCCCCCTCTCCCCACTGCTGCCAGCCATGCAACTCTCGGAGCTCAAGTCTCTCCACGTCGGCCAATTGCTCGAAATGGCCATCGCCAACGAAATTGAAGGCGCCAACCGTCTGCGCAAGCAGGAACTGGTCTTCGCCCTTCTCAGAAACCGCGCCAAGAAAGGCGAACCCATCTATGGCGACGGCGTGATGGAAATTCTGCCGGATGGCTTTGGCTTCCTGCGTTCGCCGGACACCTCCTACCTCGCCGGCACCGACGACATCTACGTTTCCCCCAGCCAGATCCGGCGCTTCAACCTGCACACCGGCGACACCGTGGAGGGCGAGATCCGCACCCCGAAGGATGGTGAGCGCTATTTCGCGCTGGTGAAGGTGGACAAGGTCAATTTCGAACCGCCCGAGGCCGCCAAGCACAAGATCCTGTTCGAGAATCTCACCCCGCTCCACCCCAACCAGTGCCTGAAGCTGGAGCGGGACATCCGCGGTGAGGAGAACATTACCTCACGCGTGATCGACATGATCTCCCCGATCGGCAAGGGCCAGCGCGGCCTGCTGGTTGCGCCGCCTAAGAGCGGCAAGACGGTGATGCTGCAGCACATCGCCCACTCGATCACCTCCAATCACCCGGACGTCGTCGTGATCGTCCTGCTGATCGACGAACGCCCCGAAGAAGTCACCGAGATGCAGCGCTCGGTGAAGGGCGAAGTCGTGGCCTCCACCTTCGACGAACCGGCCATCCGCCACGTGCAGGTCGCCGAAATGGTGATCGAAAAGGCCAAACGTCTTGTCGAGCACAAGAAGGACGTGGTGATCCTCCTCGACTCCCTGACCCGCCTCGCTCGCGCCTACAACACGGTCGTACCGGCCTCAGGCAAGGTGCTGACCGGCGGCGTGGACGCCAATGCGCTGCAGAAGCCCAAGCGCTTCTTCGGCGCGGCCCGCAACGTCGAGGAAGGCGGTTCCCTGACCATCATCGCCACCGCGCTCATCGACACCGGCAGCCGCATGGACGACGTGATCTACGAAGAGTTCAAGGGCACCGGCAACATGGAAATCCACCTGGATCGCCGGATGGCCGAGAAGCGCGTCTACCCTGCGATCAACGTCAACCGGTCGGGCACCCGTCGCGAGGAGTTGCTGCTCAAATCAGACGTACTCCAGAAAGTATGGGTGCTTCGCAAGCTCCTCTACGGCATGGATGACATCGATGCGATGGAGTTCCTGCTCGACAAGATCAAGGCGACCAAGAGCAACGGAGAGTTTTTCGACGCGATGCGACGGGGCTGACGCCCTGCCCCGCGCCTGACGAAAGGCCACCCGCTTCACGGGTGGCCTTTTTCACGTGCGCCCAGCCTGGACGCACTCCTGCGGGTGTAAGTCCCTTTGTGCGTTGATCACCACGAACAAAGTGAAGCGCAACTGCGTGAGGACGACCGAACCAAACCCAGTTTACAATATTCGGTTTTCCGGCTCACCGTGCCGGACGCCACTGAACATCAAAGGAATTCCATGGCTCTTCAATGCGGCATCGTCGGCCTGCCAAACGTCGGCAAGTCGACCCTCTTCAACGCCCTCACCAAGGCTGGCATCGCCGCCGAGAACTACCCCTTCTGCACCATCGAGCCCAACGTCGGCATTGTGGAAGTGCCCGACCCTCGCCTCAAGGCGCTGTCCGAGATCGTCAAACCGCAAAAGATCCAGCCTGCGATCGTCGAATTCGTCGACATCGCCGGTCTCGTCGCCGGCGCCTCGAAGGGCGAAGGACTCGGTAACCAGTTCCTCGCCAACATCCGCGAGACCGATGCCATCGTCAACGTCGTGCGCTGTTTTGACGACGAGAACGTCGTGCACGTGAATGGCAAGGTCGACCCCATCGCCGACATCGAGACCATCGTCACCGAACTGGCGCTGGCCGACATGTCTGCGGTCGAGAAGGCCATCCACCGAGAGAGCAAGAAGGCCCGCGCCGGCGACAAGGACGCGCAAAAGCTCGTCACACTGCTCGAGAAGCTGATGCCGCACCTCAATGAAGGCTTGCCGGCACGCACGATGAAGCTGTCCGACGATGAAAAGCTGCTCCTCAAGCCCCTGTGCCTGATGACCCTCAAGCCCGCGATGTACGTCGGCAACGTGATGGAAGACGGCTTCGAGAACAATCCCTATCTCGACCGCCTGCGGGAACACGCCGCCAAGGAAGGTGCCCCGGTCGTTGCCCTGTGCGCCAAGATCGAAGCCGAACTCGCCGACCTGGACGACGATGACAAACTCGCCTTCCTGGCCGACTTGGGCCTTGACGAACCCGGCCTCAACCGCCTGATCCGCGCTGGCTACCAGCTTCTCGGCCTACAGACCTACTTCACCGCCGGGGTCAAGGAAGTCCGTGCCTGGACGATCCACGTCGGCGACACTGCCCCCCAGGCCGCCGGCGTGATCCACACCGACTTCGAACGCGGCTTCATCCGCGCCCAGACCATTTCCTACGACGACTTCATCGCCTACAGGGGCGAACAGGGCGCCAAGGAAGCCGGCAAGATGCGCTCGGAAGGCAAGGAATACGTCGTCAAGGACGGCGACGTTCTTAACTTTCTGTTCAACGTCTAAGCCAGAAATATCAGATCACGGCACTTCAAGCCGTATCAAAACCCCCGAAAAGCCCCGCAAATGCGGGGTTTTTTACTTTCAGGCCGTATCACGTCGTTTATTGGCATCTCACCTTTTACCGGGTAGGCTTCCGGGTATGAAATTTCCTACCCGGTTTTTCCACCGGGTACAGCACAACGAGGAGCCGATCATGCTGAACGACACGCAGTGCAGGAACGCCAAACCGAAGGACAAGCCCTACAAGCTGACGGACGGCAACGGCCTGGTGCTGGAGGTGAAACCGAACGGGGTGAAGGCGTGGCGCTATCGCTTCGAGCTGGCCGGCAAGGAATCGATGTTCGCAATCGGGGACTACGCCCCCGCACCCGCTGGCGAAACCGCGGACGAAGCTGCAGCACGGCGCGGCGGGCGGCTTTTCACTCTGGCAGAGGCCCGCGAGGAACGCGCCAAGGCCCGCGCCCTGGTCAAGCAGGGTATCAACCCGGCCCACGCCCGCCAGCTCGAGCAGATCAAGCGGGTACAGGATGCGGCCAACACCTTTGAAGCCGTGGCGCGGGAGTGGGTGGCGCTGCGTGACTGGGAGGACGTCACCAAAGCGCGGCGGCTGGATATGCTGACCCGCGTGGTGTTCCCCAAGATCGGCGCCATCCCGGTGAAGCAGATCACCCCTGCCCACATCCTTGACGTGCTGACGACCGCCCATGAGAAGAACGGCCCGAGCGTGGCCGACGAGGCAAAGCGCAGCATGTCGGGAATCTTCGAGCTCGCAATCTCCACCCTTCGTGCCGACCGCGACCCTGTGCAGCCTGTGCGCAAGGCGCTGCCGGCGAACAAGACCCAGCACAAGCGCCCCCTGGAGGTTCCCGAGATCGGCCAGCTGCTGCGCGATGTGGATGGGCACGGCGGGCGCCACGAGACGCGCGGGGCGTTTCTGCTCATGTGGCTGACGCTGTGCCGCCCATCCGAGGCGGTGGAAGCGGAATGGGCCGAGTTTGACCTCGACGCTGCGGTGTGGCGAATCCCCGAGGAACGGATGAAGAAGCGCAAGGCCCACACCATCCCGCTGCCGGCCCAGGCGGTGGCACTGCTGCGCGGCCTGCGTGGGATCACCGGGCACCTCACGCACGTTTTCCCCGGGCGGGATGACCGATCCAAGCCGATGGCGGTGGAGTCCTTCCGCCAGATGCTCCACACACTCAAATGGTCGGGCAAGTACAGCCCGCACGCGACACGCACCACGGGGAGCACTCGCCTCAACGAGATGGGATTCCCGGCCGACTGGATCGAACGGCAGCTTGCCCACATCGAGCCAAACGCAGTGCGGCGCACCTACAACCACGCCGAACACCTGGAAGACCGCCGCCGGATGATGCAACAATGGGCGGACATGCTCGACACGTGGAGGCAGGGCGCGAAGATCGTGCCGATCAAGGCGGCCTGATGAACGCGCAGAACTCTGCACGTTCATTCTGTCCCCTGTCCCCTGTCCCCTGTCCCCTGTCCCCTGTCCCCTGTCCCCGCAAGAAGTGAAAAAAGTAGACTTCCCTAAAATTTAATGATGAATGAATATACTTCTCTCACCCGCGGCCGCCCTTGGCCGTGATTTTTCTTCACCCTAGCGTTTTTTCGCGGGGACGGCGGGGACAACGGGGACAGCCAGTAACGGCGCGGGTTTGAGGCGTCCCCGCTACCTGTCCCCGCAGTGGGGACAGTGGGGACAAACCGGCGGGGACACCCCCAACCGGCAGGGAGTCCGCAAGAAATTGCGCGTTCGCCCTTAACCCACTCAGCGTGGGCCTTGGTCAAGCGGGGAATCAACCCCGCCCCTGCCGGCCAGTTGGATCGGAGCGGGATGATGCAGTGGTGGGCAGACCTACTGGACAAGTAGAACCGAAGCACAACGGAGCCCCCAAAAGCAAAAACGCCGGGGAATCCCCGGCGTTCGCAACAAGCGCCTCCGTCAGGCTGCCTTTTTATGCACTTCGCCTTGTCGATCTACATCTTTTGCCTCAACTTCACTGGCCTGCTCACGGACAATTCGCTTCATCTCGCACTCTGCAAACCGGTGCAAAGCCTGGCGCATCAACGGCTGGTAACCAAGGCCGTGAATCGTCGCGATCGCCTTAAACGTTTCAATCAGATCCACTTCAAGCCGGATGGAGATGGACTTGAGGCCGACAGCCGCATTCACCTCATCTTCCGGAATGTCTACAACCCGAACGCTTGATGCATCAAGACCCAGGCGTCCCTCTTCCCAAGCCTCGTCGCTAGACTCCACACGCTCCACATGGTCAGACATATTAATACCCTCTTTCATTGTATATACGGACAGCTTCCAACTCAGGACCGTACGCTGTCCTGATAACGAAGTTTCCGTCTCTGTATATAAAGACAACCTTCAGGCTCCTGCCCGCGTTCGTCTCTGCGATAAACCATAGAGTGGGTGGGTCGGATCGATGCTCCTCGCGATCATCAGCGAGAAATTTGCCTGTTCGATTAGCGATGCACTCGCGCACTTCACGTTCACTTACCTGATGCTTGGCGTTCAGTTTTTCACGAACTTGTCTGCTGATGATCAAGGCCACTAAGCGATCCTCCTTGCTCTCATTGTATATACACACATTTTCCAACGCAAATCTTGTGTGCAAAAAAATGCACAGAAGAGTGAGGAGATATTTCGGTTCGCTTGACACCGGCCCCACGTCCGGCGCACTCTGTAAAAGCCCTGATACAGAGGGGCGCGGGATTGGCGTCCTGTTCAGTTCTGGCCGATGAGGCCGCGTACGACGCGGCTTTTCTACGTCGGTTGCATGGTCACGCGATTTCTATGGCGGGGCCGTGTGGTGGAGCCTTCGGGCTCGCCGGTTCCAGAACCCGGTACGCCAACGCCGCACGGTTCCTGCCACCCCCATTGGCGTGGGGACGCAGGGAAGAAGACACCTGTTCTGGAGCTCACCCATGCACCGCTCGACCTTGGGCACCCTCGCCCGCCTCTCGCTCTACCGCGCCCTGCGCCGCTTCGCCGGCCCCGCCCTTGCCTACCGTCTGGCCTTCTCCGGGAGGGCTGCAGCATGAGCGCGCCCGAACTCTTCTCCTGGCTGAAACCTGATGCCCGATACCTGCCGGGCGCCCAGCACACCGAGAACACCCACGACGCGGCCAACGGCATTGCGATGCTTCTCGAGATGGTCGAGGCGTCGGACCTCGCAGCGGAAACCGAGGACGGCCCGAGCATGGCGCCCAACGAGCGCGCAACGCTGATCCGGCTGGCGATGGTCACGGCACGGATGCTCCGCGACGAAGCCCGCCAGCACATCGAATGGCTCAACACCCACGGCGCGCGGCAGGCAGCCAAGGGTTAACGTGAAAGAACACCGGCAAAAGGCGAGCCGGTACCGAGCGTAACGCGATGCCTGTGCGAAGGGGCAGCGGGAAGGCGGAAGGGTTTAGTCGTTGGCGGGGAGGTAACCGTGCTTGGCGAGCAT
>Ga0213919_1000182_pt1 | contig 33469 bp, 46 predicted proteins | sample McNCre317MG_FD_161056 | JGI IMG/M metagenome (GOLD analysis project Ga0213919, IMG submission 161056) | Freshwater microbial communities from McNutts Creek, Athens, Georgia, United States - 3-17 MG | ecosystem: Environmental > Aquatic > Freshwater > Creek | place: USA: Georgia | collected...
GGTGGCCGGCAACGCCTGGGTGGACGGCGATGCCCAGGTGTCCGGCAATGCCCGGGTGTACGGCAATGCCCGGGTGTCCGGCAATGCCCAGGTGTCCGGCAATGCCCAGGTTTACGGCGATGCCCAGGTGTACGGCAATGCCCGGGTGTCCGGCAATGCCTGGGTGTCCGGCAATGCCCGGGTGTACGGCAATGCCCGGGTGTACGGCAATGCCCAGGTGTCCGGCAATGCCCAGGTGTACGGCGATGCCCAGAAAACTCCCGTGCTAATTAGTGGTTTGCGTTGGTATGTTACGATTATCGACACCGAAATAAAAATTGGCTGCCAGGTTCACAAAATAGAAAAATGGTCAGAGTTTACGGACGATGAAATAAAAGACATGGATTCAGGAGCGCTTGAATTCTGGAGAGAAAATAAAGAAGTAATTATGACTTTGGCCAATAATCACAAAGTTAAATAGGTAATTTATGGAAGACCTATGGGTTTTAACTGAGGCAACGCGGAAAGACCTAGCGCGTCACATTATGTCGGTAAGCCTTGATCAGCCGCTAACCGTTGTAATCAGCGACAAGATGGCCAGGCGCAGCGAGTTGCAGAACAAATACCTATTTGGCTGGGTTTACCGGCAGCTATCTAGTTCGCTGCAAGATGCAGGCATTTGTATTCGAACAAACGGCGGCGATATTCCGTGGACTAAGGACACGCTGCACGAGGTGTTTAAAGTCAAATTCCTGCTTGAAAGCGCTATTGAATCCATAGGCGGAAAAACCCTGCATATTTACAAATCGACAACTCAGCTAAACAAAAAAGAGTTCAGCGAGTTCGTTGTTAACGTCAAAAACCTATCGCGTGAATTCTGGGGAATCGACATCCCAGAGCCTCCGGCTAAATCAATTTACGATGCGTGGCGGGAATGATGAAAGATCAAATAATTAGCCCAAAAAGGCCAAGGCACGATTCGTGGAGATTGGTGCGAGAGTTGGAGAATATTGACGGAGGCACTGTTGAATGCTGGCTGCACAGCTCTGGCATTAGTGTTTTTTCCTCAGTTGAAGCGCCAGAAAAAAGCCTTGGCCCTGAATACCATGTTTCTGTAACAAAGTTTGGTAAGCGCTGCACATCAAATGAGGGAAATTTTGCAATTAAGGCTTTTGATATGGAGAGTGCCGACGAAGACAACCACACGCGCATAGCTAGAAATTATTGGCGCCCAGTTGCTGATAATCTTGCTGAGCATGTTTGCGAGTGCAAAAATACGGAGCCAAAAATTGTTATGGACAAAGGTGACTTTATTTATCGGCCAATAAATGATTAAACAACGAAAAAGAAAATGCGGATATTGCAGAACTCCGTTTTTGCCGTTTAACTCGCTTGTGAAGTGGTGCTCAATTGAATGTGGAGTGCAATTATCGAAGGATAAATTAGCCAAGAAGCAAAAGGACGACTTCAGAGCAAAGGATGTTAAAACCCTGCGCAGGAAGGCTCAGGAGATTTTCAATAAGTACATCAGGTTGAGGGATTCTGATGACGGCTGCATAAGCTGCAGGAAGCCTAAAGATTGGGTAGGGCAATGGCATGCAGGGCACTATTTGACCGTAGGTGCTAACCCGGAATTGCGCTTTAACGAAGACAACTGCCACAAACAATGTGGACAGTGTAACTTTTTCAAAAGCGCAAATTTAACCATGTATAGAATTAAGTTAAAGAAAAAAATAGGCATAGAGCGACTGGAGGCGCTTGAAGTAAAAGGAAAGCCGATTCGGCTCAGGGCCGAGGATTACCACCAAAAAATTGCAGCATATCAGGCAAAAATAAAACAACTAAAAAAAGGTAAATAGTCATTAAAATAGGTTTTTTGGGGATTTTAACAATAGTTTTCATCGTTCTTAAGCTGACCGGATTCATTTCATGGGGGTGGATTGCCGTGTTGTCGCCGTCAATTTTAGCAGTATTGCTATGGCTTTTCGCTGTTGTAGTATTAGGCATCTATCGGCCAAAAAAAATCGTCAATCATAAAAACAACTAACCAAGTGGAAATAACATGCAAAACTTAAAAAATGATTTCTTAGCGTTTAAAGAGACGTTCATTTCCGCTCGCGAGGCCATCAACGAAAAGCTCAAGTGCACGAAAATAACGGCTGAGCAGTGGATTGTTTTGGGCAGTATAACGCCAGGCATCCACTGCTCAGAGCTTGCTAAATTGAGTGGCCTTCTGGTGCCTTCGCTGTCTCGCATGATAGTTACTCTGGAGAGCGATGGACTGATAAAAACTGCGCCGGACAAGAACGACGCCAGGCACAAGAAAATCACTTTGACGAACAAGGGCCAAAAGCTACTGGATAAAATTCAGAAGAGGGCCGCGTCATGATAGCAAAAAAGCAAGACCAGCAAGCACTAATACACGAGCTGCGCACACGCTTTTGGCATTTGTGAATATTTAAAGATCATAAGTTCCAATGGTGTCCCAATGATGTTCCTCAGCAAGTTCTTTAGAGTTACGAGAAGACGATGCAGAGCGTTTTTTAGCCGCACATTTCGCATGAGATTTTTCACACTTGGATGAATCGCTTGATTCAATTTCAAGTCGTAAAGACTCAAATGCAGCAGAATCGGCTTTCAGAATGTACCCTTCGTTGTTGCGAAACAAAAAGGCCATGCGAGCTAGTTTCTTGTAATGATCTTTCATGATTGACCCAACAATTTTTACTTTTAATACTGCGCCTTTCATTTTTGCGTAAGAGTCAGTGATATTTGAAGAGGTTTGAAGTTTCATATTAGCGGTCTCGTTTGCGTTGTTGTTGAGATAATAATAGACGGTCACGCGTGACCGGTCAAGCTATTTCAGCGCAATATGTAAAATAAAAACCTAATCTTTGTATTTAGGTAAAATATGGCATTGCCCCCGTCGAAAATTGTGAGCAATAGGTTTAGGTTTCATACTGTTAAATAATAGGTAAATTATCATGAGCATGCACATAGAAGAACCATGGAAAAAATTTAGGGATGCAAGCGGGTGTGGTTTATCTTCAATAAATGGAGATTTGATAGCAGAAGGATTGGCGGAGGTTGACGCTGATCGCATCGTGGTCTGCGTTAATAGCCTCGCTGGCGTACCAAATGAGCTATTGCAAACCATTCGCCAGGCCGATTTGCTAGCGGAAGTAACCGCCCAGAGGGATGAGCTGCTTAACTACATTTTTAAATGCCTTCAAGAGGCGAATTATTGTGTAGGAAATGAAGAGGGGCTATCAATTCAGCTTTGTAAAATACGATCCATAGCTGCTGAAGCCATTGCCAAGTGCGAGGTGAAGAACGAAAAAAGCCCTACTCTTTAAGCAGGGCAAGAAGCACATCATCTGAAATCGTGATAACCGGCCACTCAGGGAAGAGGTAAACAAGCGTTTTTAGGTCGTCCGGTTTAACCCACACCTCGCGTTTAACAAGGCCGGATTCCTTGCGCTGAGCCCGCAGGCGCTTGTTTAGTTCACCCTTTGGAATAGCGGCCATTACATGCCACCGCTTAGCAGCCAGGACGCCACAGAGTGCTCATAATCGTAACCATCATTTCCGGACGTGTGACAAGAAACAACGCGGCCAAGAGCATCTTTAACGGTTCGCAAAGCTACATGTGGGCGCCCTGGATTAGGGGTGGTGCGCTCAAGAGTGCAACCAAGTTTTTCCCACATTGCGTTGGGGCTTAGGTCATTCATTTTTGGCCTTTATGTAAATTTAGTTGATAAACCTTACAAACGGTAATGCTGTATGTAAGCTATGCCCCTTGCGGGGCGGGGTTGTTATCTGCTGCCGCTGCATGGAGTCCAAGGGCCGCAAGTAAATGGAGCCTATAAGCCTTTGGCGTCTGCAGTATCGCGCGGCGGTAGTTGGGGCGAGACCTTATGCCCGGCAGTTCTAGTATCGTCAACCGGACATACACGTCAACGGCTCGCCCAGGCCGGTTACCTGGCTTCGCATAGATATGGGTAAGCTGCACGAGGGAAGTCATTAGGCGCGGCTCCAAGGTTATGGCCCTTGCGGGGCGGGTTGGTAAATTAGCTAAGTGTTGAGCCATCTAAAAAATTGTATGTGCCATGGTATCCAGGGCGCGCAACTTGAGTAGCCGCCCCTGCATCAACCAGGTAGCTAGCTTCGCGCAATGCACCGTCGGCGGAGCTGTGGCCATGGGATAAGGCCTCTGCGATCGTCATACGAGAGAGCCTTTCGATTTTTGCAGCAATCCCGTAAACCTTGGCGCGGCAGATGCTGGGCGGGGTAGATTGAGCCAAAGTTTGCAATGCTTTAATAGTTTTGGTCTTAGACATAATCAAATCTCATCTTATTTCGCTCCGGGCCTATCCCGTTGCTGTGATGTAACTATAGGATAGTAACGCGTGACCGGTCAAGCACTCAATGCAAAATAATTTAAAAAATTTCCTTACTTCGAGTTCGGTGGTACAATCGAAAAAAGTCAAGGGGAATTTTTATGAAAAATCAGCACGAAAAAATCACTGGATACCGAGATTTGACGCGGGAAGAAATCGACCTCATGAACAAGGTCAAGCAGAAGGGCGTTGAGCTGGGAGAACTAATCCAGGAGATTGAAATTTACAGCTCGCAAACAGGCGGTCATGCAATTGATATGCGCTGGCTCGACATTGGCAGAACTGATTTGCAAACCGGAACAATGGCGCTAGTTCGCTCAATTGCCAGGCCAACCACTTTCTAAGGGGTAATTTATGCGCGTATCAAAACCAAGCAAACCACGGGTTAAAGAGGTAATGAATCCCAAGAAGACCACGTATTCGGGCGGCAAGCCATCAAGATCGGCGCCTACGCGCAAGGGGCGCTAATGCGATTCCTGCCGCTGCTTCTAGTGCTAATTTGCGCCTCTGTACCGGTTGAAGAGCTGTCCAGCACGCTTGAACAAGAGCTGGTGATCCGATCGGTTTGGTCATTGCTGCTTGGCGCCGCGCTTTACTCCTGCATTAGCGTCAGGCGGCTTGTAGTCATACTTTGTTGCGAGTTTTTCTCCATCGGTTATAATTTGGCCATCGCGCTTGGGTATTATTTCACTGATTCAGATTTGCGCGCGTGGTATGCGCCAGTGATGATCGCTCTGCTGTGTATCGAAATAGTTGCAGTACTGCCAGGGCGTACCCGACGTGACAGCAGAAACAATCGAGGTGGTGGCAATCGTTATAATCGTCGCTCATTTATCGCTCGTAACGTGGCTCATAGTGAGCCGGTGCAGGTGGCTGCATGCAAAATATAAGCGACATTTCAAGCGCCGGGTCTGACCCCATGTGGCATTTGATCCTGCACTCAAAGGCCTTCACAGTAACCGCCACCACAAGCGCAATAACATACCTAACCGCATACAGCACCGACATGGGCCAAGCCGCCCAAGCAGTCCCCCAAGTAATTAATTTTATTGGCACCCACGGGCCGATAGAGGGGAAAAGCTGGGCAGATGTAATGGCCTTTTTCTCGTTCCTCCTGGTTATCACCAATCTATTTATTGGCCTTCAAAAAGTTTTTTCAACTTTCGCCTGTTGGTGCCGAAATTTACGTTCGTGGCTCAAAAAGCCCAAGCGCAAGGGACGCAAATGAACGCAGCCGCAATCCTGGCCGGGTTATCCGGCATCGCATTCATTATCTGGTGGGTGGCTAAATGGCCAGCTTTGACATAGCAATCACTAAAACTCTCGCGAATGAGGGCGGCGCAGCGTACACAGAAACCCCCCGCGATACTGGCGGTTCAACCAAGTACGGAATAAGCCAAAAATATTACCCGACGCTTAATATTAAGTCTCTCACCGAAGCTGAGGCCAAGGCCATTTACAAGCGCGACTACTGGGACAAGATAAAGGGCGATTTGATTGCCGACCAAGACATTGCCGAATCAATTTTTGATTTTGCAGTAAATTCTGGTGTTGGCACAGCATCAAAACTTGCGCAAACTGCCGCATGTGATGTATCTGGAGTAAAAAGAGCTGCTAGTTTTATTGATGGTGTTGTCGGCCCAACTACCGTTGGGATATTAAACACGCTTAATTCAAATCATTTTCTGGCAGTCTATTCGCTGCTTAAAATTTCGCATTATGCAGAGATATGCACCAAAAACCGAGACCAAAGCAAATTCCTCCTTGGATGGATTAACCGTACATTGCATGAGTGGATGCCATGATTTTTGACCCGCTAAGCCTGCTATCAATCGGCACCAAGTTAATCGACAAGCTGATACCAGATCCGGCCCAAAAAGCAATCCCTGAGCACTTGTGGACAGTTTTCGGCTTTGTAATGGGTGGCTATATTGGCGGTCGCACATTAGAAAAAATGAAGGGCATAAAGTGATCAAAAACCGCGCATATTGTCGCCAAAACATAGTCGATAATCGCGACAGTACCGAAAAACACGGGTTTATAGGGGCTGCTAATCAGTGTTATGTTATAACGTGTAATCCTGAAAAAATCCTTTTATGACTGAGAAGAAAAGTCACCTATTTTCATCAGAGAATCAGCCAGCCAACTACCGAAAGGGGGTTAAGAACGGCCGGACGCTTTTAATTGAGGGGTTGAAGCGCCGCTCGATGAGCGAGGATGATTTTATTGATAAGCTATGGGATATGGCATTGGGCGATGGCGGCGGGACTTACATGGGCGAAGTCCTTCAACGGTACATGCCAAAGGCCAAGTCAACACTGGAGCCGGTCACAATCTCAGGGTTTGATGAGGCGGCCACCCCATTGGCAAAGGCCAATACAATTTATAATGCCATGGCCTGGGGCGAAATCCCGCCCGACGTTGGGCAGATTTTCATCGACTCGATCAGCAAGCTACTCGCAATCGAGGAAATCACAGAGTTAAAAAAGCGCCTTGATAAATTAGAGGCTATCGTCAATAAGAATTAAAGGGCAAAAAAATGGCAACTTTAAGCGCAGGATCAACAACTTCAGTTAGTGTTGCAGTTGGTGAAACTCTCCGAATTTCAGGAAATGCAGAGGTGTCCGTGGTTGCGGGCATAACTACAAGTGTGAGCGGGGCGGGATCGTTTGGCCCATTTGGAGCAATTACACCAATTTCCGTAAAAGCTATTTCTAATATTCAGTATTCATCTGAATTGGAAGAGACTTCGAGGCCGTTATTATTTCTTGACTCTAACGGAGACGCGCAGGGGATTAGAAATAAGGATGGCACTGCAACTCGATTTCAGGGCGTGGCGCAGTACTACAAATTTTTCATTCCTGGGCAGCAATTCATTGGTTCTGGAGATGCTAAAGATAAAAGCGGAAACGCTGCCGACGCTACACGTCTTGCATCATTAACAGACGCAGCGGCATGGGCTAACCCTGGTTATATAACATCTGGCGCGGGGGCAAATTTTGGGTTAACTATCCCTGTTGCTAAATTCTCATTTGACTTAGCTAGTCAGTCTGTAATTTTATCGTTTCGATTAAAAAAGGTTGGCCCTGTTGGTTCGGAATCGATTATTGGATGCGGTGATGCCGCAGCAGCACAGGGGTTTTACCTTTCGATGCGTGCTGCATCTGGCAGCGTTTCAAAAATACGCCCAATTCTTAATACCTCGGGAGGCGTAGTTTCTGGGCTAGCCGATTCCCTGGCAACATTTGGTGAGGCGGCAGCAACAGATCACGTAGTAACATTAGCTATTGATGGCATCACCAAGGGCGTTTTCCTATATTGTGACGGAACTCTGTCAAACAGCTATACGGCAGCTTTTACAGGCGGCACAACAATCGCTAATGCATTTGGCATTGGGTCAAATACTGGAAACGTTGGCGCGACGTCGGTGGCTGGTCAGTTTTCAGGCATTCACTTTCTGGTATTTGATGGTGTCCTGCCTGCAAATATCGGTATTATTGCGCAAAAATTATCGGCAAACCCGCACGTACCTCTATCTGATTTTGATATGGAGTTTTAATTGTGATTAGGCGGCGTATAGCGAATCTTATTGGCCAGTCTAACGAGGCCGGGTCAGGAGATACCTCCGACTTCACAACAACCTATGGTTGCCCTATGCGCGACCCTGTTGGCCCTAACGGGAGCGCAACTAGAAGCATGTGGCCCTACTTGGGCGAGCTTATGGGGCGTCGCGGTACATGGCTAACCGTTAAAAATACAGCGGTTGGATCAACAAGTGCCGCGCACTCATGGTGTGGATATATCCGAACATGGCAATCTGGAATTTTGGTTGCTGTTGGTAGTTATGCGCTTTCCGGTGGAAAAACGTGGAAATGCACAGCGGCCAGCACGACAGTTAACGCTAGCACTGTCGTTCCAGCGGCAGGACTTCAGGCGGATGGCGTCACATGGGCAGATATGGGCGCATCCACCGCCACTGATATCGTAGGCGTATGCTCAGCATCCAACCCACGATTTGACCCCAATGGGTATGTAGCAACTGCATACGCCAGCATTTCATCGGCAGTCGGTTATGACGAAAAATGGTGTTTTATTAGCATTGGACAGGGTGACAAAACTTTGGGAGTTGTCCGCGCCGATTATTCTGCTGCCTTGATTATTTTAACAAATTATATGCTGAGCCTAGGCGTGAAAGTGGCGATAGGGTTTACCTGCGCAGGAAATACTGCGGGACTAGAGGCGTGGTATCAGTCTGATTTATTGCCAGGCTGGGCGGATTCGGTAAATTATTTCAAAGGCTACCCAAATGTAATTCAGGGGGCAAATCTACGAACTGTGTTAGGGCCTTTAACTACATCGCCGGCATCCGGCCCAGGATTAAAATCCGATAACTTACATATGAATGACGCCGCATATAAATTGGCTTCTGAAGCGTGGGCCGAGGCATTAACGCGAGGCGGTTGGTAAATGTCCGCCCGCCAATCCCTAGCCAGGCTTTCAAAACTTGAGGAAGAGATTAACGAAAGCACTGGTGAAAAATACAGTACTGTTTTCGGTATTGTGTCGGCGCCTGGGGAGCTTATTCGCAGGGTTAAGTATTCCGGCAATTCGTGGATAGAGGTAGACGAAAAGCCGGAGATATACATTGCTGAGCGGCTGGAGTGCGTTTTATACAGCAAAAAGCGGATGGTTATCGTTATCGGTGGCCGGGGCTCTGCGAAGTCCGTAGGTGTGCACGACATAGTTTTGAGCCGGGTGCGTGATCGCGGCGATAAGGCGATGTGCATGCGGGAGTTTCAGGCCTCCATTTCGGATTCGGTTCACTCCCTGCTTGCAGAGGAAATAGACCGCTTGAGCATGAGCGGCTTCGACGTTCAGGAAAAGAAAATACTAAGCGACAGCGGCGGCAGTGTCAGGTATCGGGGACTTTCTCGCAATACAAGCGGTGTAAAGTCAGCAGCCGGGTTCAATATATTCTGCGTTGAAGAAGCCGACAACCTAAGCGCAAATTCAATCAAGACTCTTACGCCGACGGCCAGGAACAAGGCGCTGTTTGGTACGCCTGCGGAGATAGAGGCACAAATTAATGCCGCAAACGATGAAGAGGACACGTTTCAGAACGTGCAGATGTTTTTCATCGCCAACCCGAAGTCACAAGCTGACCCGTTTTCGCAGCGCTTCATAAATCCGTACCTAGATGAGCTAATCAGCAAAGGCGTTTACGAGGACGAGCTGCACCTGATCGTCATGATGAATTTTGACGATAACCCTTGGTACAGATTTTCAGGCCTCGAGGCAGAGCGCGAGCACGACAAGGCCAATTGCGCCCCAGCCATGTACCGTCATATCTGGGAAGGCGACTTCTTGGACGAGGTGGAAGATTCAATTATTAGCCAGGATTGGTTCAACGCGGCCATTGATGCTCATGTGAAGCTAGGCTTTAAGCCGACTGGCGCCAAGGTTGTAGCATTCGACCCCGCCGACACAGGAAACGACGCAAAGGCCATTACATACCGCCAGGGATCGGTAATTCTGGATGCCAGGCAAACCAAAGACGGGGATTTTCACACCGCAACGCTTTGGGCTTGTGAACTCGCTAGAGAGGTTCAGGCCGATCACTTTGTGTGGGACGGCGGCGGCATGGGTGCAACACTGCGCAATGAGATTACCCGGCAACTGGCCGGCACTCGCATTGAAGTGTCGATGTTCAACGGTGCCGCCGGTGTTCGCGCTCCCGAGGCCGTCTATTCGTTTGAGAATAAAGGCGTTCCGATTCAGAACAGCAAGCCCAACAAAGACACGTTCTCAAACCTACGGGCACAAAAGTACTGGGAGTTGCGCGATCGCTTCTATGCAACCTATAGGGCAGTTGTGCATGGCGAATTAACCGACCCCGATAAGCTAATCAGCATAAGCTCCACCATTGAAGATTTAGACCTGCTGCGCGCTGAAATGTGCCGCATACCTCGTGACCGCGACCCGAACGGCAAAATTAAGATCATGGGCAAGGATAAAATGCGCGAGAAGAAGCTAAAAAGCCCTAATATGGCCGACTCTGCTATGATGAGCCTTGACATACCGGATATAATGAGAGCAAGAACGCCAACGGCGGCACCTCGCCCTATCCAGAGATTCCCGACGCGATGAAAAATGAAAAGATGCTAAAAGAGCTAAAGGAAGACTTCGAGGCGGACAAGGAATATAACAGCGACACGCGCCAAGAGGCACAAGACCTACTGCATTTTTACTACATCAGTCACTACACGGAAGAGTGGCGCAATTCGTTGCCGCTGAAATTCCAGGGCCAGTTCGACAATATTAAAAAGGCCGGACGTAAAATAATTTCCGACTTGAGCAGCCAGGATATTCAAGCCGATTTTGCTCCAAAAGATGGCACAGATCCAAGCCTGTCAAATGTCATGGATCGCCTGTTTAGAACTGACGCCCGCAAGAACTCATCCATTGAAGCTTTTTACAACGCCACTCTTGAGCAGGTTCCTTGCGGAATTGGTGGCTGGCGCTTGGTTAACGAATGGGAATCAGACAAGATTGGCGATCGCAATCAGTCCATTAATCGCATACCTGTTCACGAATTTAACTCATGCGTGTTCTTTGATTCATCCGCGCGCATGCAGGACAAGAGTGACGCCAAGCGCTGCCACATTGTCAGCGGTTATAGCTGTGAGGATTACGAAGACCTGCGCGAAGAGTTGACCGGCGAAGATGACGAGGATGAGGAAAGTGAATCTAAAACTGGGCCTTCGCCTGTCACTAGTTACGGCACAATAGTAAACAATGGCAAGGACGTTTACATCGTTGAGAGCTATTACCGGGAGAAAGTGAACCAGGTCGTTGAGTTTTACAAAGACGAAGATGGCAAGGTATACGCCTACGAAAAGGCGGAGGCCAAAAAGTTTGCATCCACACTGGCGGAAGAGGGAAAAACCTTTTTTGACCGCAAAACAATTAAAGTCTGGAAGGTAAAAAAATACACCTGGACGGATAAAAAAATTCTGCAGGTGTCCGATGTTGTTGGCCCTAATATCCCGGTTGTTCCGCAATACGGCGAGCGTGTTTATGTAAACGGCGTTGAACATTACGAGGGAATCACCCGCGCCGCCAAAGACGCCGCCCGCCTGCGCGACTTCATGTATTCGTACATGGCCGACATTGCAACCAGTTCGCCGCGAGAAACACCGATCTTTTTCGCTGAGCAGATTGAAGGCTTAGAGTGGCAGTATCAAGAAAACGGCGTTGATGGTGCCCTGCCGTACAGAACTATCAACCGAGTGGCCGCAGATAGCACCCCGCTTCCTGGTGGGCCAGTTGGCACGCTTCCGCCTCCACAACTTCCGCCTGCACTCATCGCGGCGATGCAGGGCATTAACGAAAGCCTGACAGAGACAACATCTAGCGGTGCTCCTAACTCAATTGCTGACGTGTCGATGAGCGGTAGCGCGGTAAGCCAAGTTCGTGCAATGCTTGATGAGAATTCAATAATCTTCAGGAATGGGGCAAAGATCGCCAAGCGCCGCGATGCAGAGATTTGGTTGGGAATGGCGCCCGAGGTTTACGGCGTTAAGCGCAAAGTTACCCTGACGAATAAGGACGGAACAACCACTGAAGAGTGGCTGCAGGAAACCGAGTATGACTTGGAGACCGGTGAAGAGCGTGTAATCAACAACCTGGCCGAGGCTGATTTTGATTTGGCCGTTGACATAGGCGAATCATTCGGAAGCCAGCGCCAGCAGTCGCGCCAAGAAATAGGCAACCTTCTGCAATCGCTACAACCTGGAACAAAGGAATACATGATGTTCCTGCATAAGTATATTTCTCTGACCGACGGTGAGGGTACAAGCGACATTCGCAAATATGCGCAAAAACAGCTTTTATTAATGGGCGTACGCGAAGCTGAGAGCGAGGAAGATATAGCCGCGCTAGAGCAAGCGCAGGCAGAACAAGGCCAACAAGCCGACCCTGCGCTTGAGCTAGCCAAGGCAGAACAGATGAAGGCTCAGAACGGAGCGGAGAAGCTAAAAATCGACATGTACAACGCCGAAACCGCCCGCATGAAAGCCATGCAGGAAGGCGCGAAAATACAGGCAGATGTGGAGAATCTGCACACTAAAACTGCGGGCAACCACATTGATAATGTGCAGAAGGCTTATGGTGGGCGGGCTAATTAATTGTTTTTAATACTGGCAACGTAACTCCGCTTCTTAGCATTCAACACCGCTTCGCGCACACCAATTTTAATTCCTATTTCCGAATTGCCGCCTGGCAAGCAATCTTTTAGTTCGTTATAGGCTGTCAAGCACTTATTTGCGAAAATATCAAGGACGTTATAACATAACGTTACGCGGCGGCGGTGTCACGCAAACCCTACCGGAGGGCACCCGGGTTTATCGTTCATAGCGAGTAAAACTATGTCAGACGTGCAGTCATTAGAAGAGCTAAAGGCTCAAAACGCAGCAGAAGAGGCGGCCCAGGCTAAACAGCCAGAAGTCGAAGAAGTTGAGGCGGAAGAAGCGACCGAGTTAGAAGCAGAGCAGCCGGAGACAACCGAAGGCGGCGAGGTGGAAGAATCGGAAGAAGATTGGCTCAAAGAAGACAGCGCCGAAGAAAAAAAGCAAAGCGATTTAGTGCCCGCTGCAGTTTTAGCGGAAACGCGCCGAAAGTTGCGCGGCCAAGTTAGCGAGAAAGACGCCGAGATTCAGCGCCTAAAAAGCGAGTTGGATCAAGTAAGGGCGAATCCTGCGGCCACAAGCTCGCAAGATTTAGAGCTTGAGGTGGCGGTCGAATCCTGGGAGTACGAGGGCGACAACTACGCACGCTATAAGGCCGAGCTAGACGCACGCAACGCACGCAAGATCATGCAAGCCGAGAGTGCACGCGCACAGCAAGCCCAGCAGATCGAGCAGCAACAGCGCGAAATTGCCGAGCAAGTAGATCAACACTATGACCGCGTCGAATCGTTGGTTGCCAGTGGAAAAATAACGGTTGAGAAGTTCAAAGCGGCTGAGGCCAATTTGATCGCAAAGCTCGACCAGATGACCGGCGCAGGTGAAGCGGTGATGAAGAAATTCATTTCGAGCATTGGCGTAGGGTCGGAAAAAGTTGTTACCCACCTAGGCACCAACAGCGCAGCGCAACAGCGGCTAGAGCAAGAATTAAAGCGCGACCCATCAGGCATTGCAGCAGCAATTTACCTGGGCGGATTGCGGGAAAAGTTCAACTCTGCCCCTGTGAATAAACCCAAAACAGCCCCAGCCCCCGATGTACCGCTAAAGGGCAAAGCACCTGCAACGTCGTCGCACTATAAAGCCTATGAAAAAGCCGTAGCTGCAGACAACCCAACAGCAATGCTAGAAGCCAAGCGGAATGCCAGGGCGGCGGGAATAGACACGTCCAAATGGTAGGTAAAATTTTATGGCTACATTAAGTGCAGGCAAAATCGTCGCAACTTATTTAGAAGAGGCGGCAAAATCATTCGAATCTCAGCGCGGCATGCTTGATTACGTTAAAGTGATGAGTCCAGACCCAGCTGAAATGCAAAACTCATCCAACAGCGTGCTTCGTCGCGTTAATCAACAAGGTGCTTCAATCGCGGGTTTTGATTTGACTGGCCTTGAGACCGGCTTGATCCAAGAGTGCTATGTCGCTGGACTTGGCACCCCAGATAACGCCTTCGTAAGCCTTCGCGCTGACGACCTACGCGATATTAGCTACATCCGTGATCAGGCGGTTATCGACGGCGAGAAGCGCGCAAGTGTTCTGAACAAAGCCATCACCGATTCAATCCGGTTGACCGGCTCAATGTTCTACCGCACCAACGTAACCTCTGGCTATGACGCAATCAGCCTTGCTCAAGCCGCGATGAACAAGCGCCAAATCCGCAAGTCAGGCCGCATCATGGCGTTGAATGACAGCGATTTGCAGTTGTATAGCAAAGACCTGGCTTCGCGTTCTAACTTGGTTGGCCAGCCTGAAAAGACTTACCAAACTGGCCAATTGTTCAAACAAATAGCTGGCTTTGAGTCGGTAATTGCAAACTCGTCTCTGTCTGCCCTGGCTGGTGGTACTGACCCTGCGACTACCGTCACCGGCAACCAGTCGTTTTCACCAATCCCAGTTGGCACCGTAACTGCTGCAACCAATACCGTGGTGAACGCCGACTACCGAACCGCAACTATCCCTGTTGCCGCTTCTGCGTCTTACAACGTGGGCGACCGGGTGAATTTTGCAAACGGTGGCGTGACTGTTAAAGCTGTTGGCCGTGATGACAAAACCGTGACCGATGAGGCTATGAGCTTTGTTATCGTATCCAAGCCAAGCGGCACTTCTATCGAGGTGTGGCCTAAGCCCATCGCTGCTGATGACCCCGCGCTGTCAACGCTTGAAAAGGCGTATGCAAACATTAACACCCGCATTTTGAACGCGGCCACGGTTAACCGTTTGAATACTGACAATAGCAATCAGCCCAACATTTTCTGGCAAAAAGATAGCATCGAGGTTTTTGCTGGCACTATGCCTGTTGAGAAGTTGGCTGAGTGGGGCGGCATGAAAACTGCCCGCGAGCGTTTGACTGATGACTTGTATATATACATGCTCTATGATGCAAACATCGCAAGCCTGCAAGCCCGCTGGCGTATGTTCGTTTGGTACGGTGTCAACAACGCCCGCCCAATGGACAACGGCGCTTTCGTTAGCTTCTAATTTCCCCAGGGGCTTCGGCCCCTTTTTTTGGATATTCCTATGCCTATTCATGTTTATAAGCCAGGCGATACGCACGAAGTTGACGGTCTAAAATGTGAGATAATCACATGCGAGATCGGAGACTACGAAGCGCACAAATCCGCTGGCTGCGTTGACGATGTTCGCGATCTTTACCCTGATTTGTACAAAAAAATGGATGCTGAAGAGCTTCAGGAAAACGGCTATGAGCCAGAAGAGCAAATCGACTTGTTAGATGCGCCCGAGTTTTTAACTCAAAACATCCCGGTTGATAAGGCCGACAAAAGCAAGAAAAAATAACCCAGAGGGGCCGCTGTGAAGACAAAAATCGAGCTAGTGAATGGTGCGTTTGCTGAGCTTCGGATCAGCGGCCTTACTTCTGCTACTGATGCAGAGGATATTGAATTAGGGCTGTCTGCGCTTGAACGCATCATGCACAGCGCCAAGCTGCCACTGCCGTACAATTTTGAAGATATTCCCGACCCAAACACAGAGTCCGGGCTTCCTGAGCATGCAGTGCTAGCCATTGAACTCAAGCTTGCCCAGCGCCTCGCGCCTTCCTACAACAAGCCTTCCAACATTCCAGGGCTCAGCTATGAATGGTCGCAGTTAATCTCACGGCTAAATCAGCCCCGCTACCTGCAGCCATCAAACCTAATGCCTATTGGCCGTGGTAATTATGGCCAATTCAACCAAACCAACTACATGCCAACGCCGGTTTTATTGCCGCCCGGAACTATTGAGCTAAACATTAACGATGCCGGAATGTATCAGGTTGAGTTTGGCGATTATCTGCAGCCTGGCGAGGTTATTAGCTCCATTGTTGATACAGCAGAGGCTGGCATAACCGTTTTGAGTGATTCCATAACCGGCGACTCTTACAGCCTTGAAGTGCAGGCAGGCTCATCAACCGGGCTAACCCGCATTAAGTTGGTAATGACCGGCGACATGGGTAGCGCCCGCACGCGCTATGTGTATTTCAATATCGTTGATGGATTATCTGCCAATGGGTGAGCTAACCATCCCAATCATTGGAGGCGACCAGGTGCTTGATAACGCCGATTACGCCGACGCTATACCCATCAACATGTTGGCCGTCATTCGCGACATTAAGGGCAACCCCGGCTATTTAATTTCGCACGATGGATTAACCCAAACGCACACCGGCCATGGCGTTGACCGTGGCGCGTTATTCAATGAGCGCTGGGGCAGATCGTTTCGTGTGTCCGGAGAAAATCTGATTGAAATTGTGGGCGGTGCGGTTGTTGTCATTGGTGATATTCCCGGCGCTGACCGAGTGCGCATGGCATACGGCTTCAACTCAATAATGATCGTTGCCAGTGGCAGCACATATCGATACGACGGCACCACATTAACGCTAATGACTGACCCGGATTTCGGCGCACCGATTGATGTTATTTGGATTGATCAGTACTACCTTTTTACCGACGGCGAAAACCTTTACCACACTGATATTGGCGACGAAACAAGCATTAATCCGCTTAAATTTGCCACCTCTGAATTGAGCCCAGACAAAACCAAAGCCGTTGGCCGCACCCAGGATAATTTGCTGATTGCTATCAACCGATACACGACCGAGTATTTTGTTGACCAGGCAAACGAGAATTTTGCATTTACCCGCATCAACCAAAAAGCCGTTAATTGCGGCATAGTCAGCACTGGCGGCTGGATTGAGATAGGTGGCAGGGTGTACATGCTGGGCGGTGCCAAAGGTGAGCCAGTCACATTTAAGCTTTTGGGCGCTGGGCAGGCCGAGACTGCGGCCACAGATTATATTGAGCGCATCATCAACAGCTACAGTGAAGCAGAGTTATCCACAGCTTATTTAGAGGGACGTTCTCGCGCCCGCGATCAGCTTGTTTACATTCAACTGACAAACCATACGTTACTGTATAACGTTTTTGTGGCCAACAAATTTGGCCCGCAGTACGCATGGAGCGAATTGCGCAGCGGAGAGGATGCCTGGCGGGCATGTAATGGGGTTTATGATACGAACTTGGGCCAGTGGATTTATGGGGATAAGCTGTGGACAACTATTGGAAAACTTGATGATACTCTGGCCTCGCACTATGGCGATTCAGTGACCTCGCAATTTCAAACGGCTTTAATTACGATGGAATCCGTCAGCGTTTCCGATCTTGAACTAAATGTTGTCAGCGGCTACGGCGAGGACACCGCGCTTTTTGTCAGCACCACGCAAAACGGCAGCTACCATGGCGCCGAGTGGACTAAATATATCGCCATGGCACTGATGTACAACTACCGCTATATAGTCCGCCGCGTTGGCTATGTGCGCAAACAAATAGGCTTTAAATTCCGCTCGCTCAATAAGTCAAAAATAAACGTATCAGGCTTGAAGGTGACACACGATGGTGGATAAGGCTTCGCAGTATTACGTCAGCGATACAGACATTGCGCAGCTAATGGCAATCAGCGGCCTGCCTGCCAATTTTAGACAGCTATTTGCCCGCGATTATTCAGCATTAAAACGGGACGTTGGAGGCGACAAAGACGCAATTACTGCCCTTGAAGAGAGGGCTACCGATGCCGAAGATCGCCTTGATGCTGCCGAGGGTCAGATAGACATTATTGATGCCCAGATAGTTGATATAACTTTGCGAGTAACTACCGCCGAGGGCGATATTTTAGACCTGGCCCTGCGGGTAACTCAGACCGAGAGCGATATAGCAGACAACCGCGCAGATTTTGACGATCACGTTATTGATACGACTACGCACGGAACAACCGGTGCGATAGTTGGAACCGGAAATTATGCGACAGGCGCTATAGGTGGGACTGTTTTATTGGCCGCTGCGGTGGCCGATGCAGTCGCTAGCTCCGCCAATGCCGCCCTAAATCCTAATGCTGCCGGAGTGGTATATTTGCAAGCAGACGCGGCTACATGGGTAGCGATGCTGAACGAGCACAAAACGCAAATTAATTTGCTAAAAACAGATTTAAACCTGGCAATCACCCAGTTAAACGCGCTGCTCGCATCCGAGCGAACAGCCAAACAGCTAGCGCCGTGATTAGAGACGCCACGCCGGATGATTTGGCCCACTGCCTTGACGCAGGCATGGTTAAAAATACAGGCGTACAGTTAAAAGATATTGACAAGCCAATGCTTTGTATTGAGCAAGATGGATACCGGATGTGCGCGCTGGTGTATACTTTAGGCGCTGATGCAGAAGTGCATTTAATGAGCCCAAAAGTATCAGCTATCAAATCGCGAGACCTGGCAAAAGAGCTTATAAAATACCTCGACAATATTGGCATACAACGAATTTACACGACAATTGGCCCACAGTTTAAACGGGCCGAAAATCTAGCAAAAAAGCTAGGATTTGAAAATATAGGCGGTGAAATATGGCTCTTGTAGGCGCCCTTTTTGGGGCTCAGGTAGTAGGCGGAAATCAGGCGGCTAAGGCGCAAACAAATGCTGCCAATCAGGCAACTGCGCTTAGCCGTGAGCAGTATCAACAGGGGCTTACCAAGACCGCTCCATTCCGAGAGCTTGGAATTAGTGCTATTCCTGGGTTGCAGGCGCAAATTAACCAGCCAGTGACGCCTTTTAAATTCCGTGACGCCAATTCATTTTTAACCGACTATTTCCATGGCCCGGAATATAGCGCGCTGAACACGCAGGCGCAGGATCAGATATTGCGCAATGCTGCGGCAACTGGTGGATTTAGAAGCGGCGGCACTCAAGCTGATTTGGCTATGATAGCGCCAACGCTTGGCATACAGGCATTGCAGCGGCAAAACTCGCAGGATTTGCAGGAGTATGGTACCAATCAAGCGGCTAACTCAGACCGTTTTAATCAGCTTTATGGAATTACAAACCTTGGTGCCAACATCGCCACCGGCAACGCAAACGCCGGGGCCAATTTCGCCTCTCAGGCAGGGCAAAACGCAATGTATGCCGGTAACGCAAAGGCAGCTAATTACATGAACCGAGCAAACGCGCTAACCGGACTGGCAACCGACGCGGGCAGCTTGTTGATTAAGGGGTTGATCTAATGGCCGGGATAGTAGGCGATATAATAAGAAATGTTCAGGGTTTGCAGGGTATCGCATCCATGAAAATGCAGATGGACGAAAACAAAGCGGCTCAAGAGCGGCAGAAAATCGGCATGGATGCTCTCAATAAATATCGAGAAAGTGCTCAGCTTGGAAATCCGGATGATAACGCTTTTACAACAGCGGTTATGAACGTGCCCGATGCAGCTAAAAACGTCTTAGCGTCAATTGGCATTAAAGACACGATGCAAAAAAAGGACGCCGCCAGCTTTGCGCTAAAGGCCGCGAATATAGTTGAATCACCTGATCAGTTTGTTGGCGCTATTGATGCGCGTATCAAATACCTGCAAGACGCGGGACGCGACCCAAAGGATTCAATCGCCTTGCGTGAGCAGTATTTGGCCGGGGATAAAGAAGGCGTGAAGCGTAACCTTAAAGGCGTTGCTGCCGCACTCGTTGGCGAGGGGACTTTAGCCCCTAAAATTTATGAATCCACGTTTGGCGAACCGGATAAAATGAGCGAGTACCAGCGCCAGCAAATTGACCTGCAAAACCGTGAGCTAAATTTGCGTGGCCAGCAATTAGCACAGCAAGCTAAAGGCCCGGACTCATATTTCACATTTGGCCAGACTGCTGGCGGTATCGTTCGCCAAAACGCACGCACCGGCCAGGTCGAGCTTGCCACCGATGCGCAGGGCAACCCAATCATTGGCGCCGCAGCAGATCCTACTTTGCAGGGCAAAATAACTGAATCAGAAAAAACCGGTGCGCTAAATGCCGAGCGGTTCAGCGACACCAAAAAAGCGATAAAAATGAATGACCAGATTTTGGAGTATTCAAAAACTGCAGAGAAGCTATTACCGGTGGCTACCGGCTCAGGCGTAGGCGCGGCAGTTGATGCGGCAGGCCGTTTAGTTGGCGTCAGCAGCAAATCATCCGAGGCCGCAGCAAAGTTACGCACTCTGTCAGGCTGGTTAGTTTCAAACGTGCCGAGGATGGAAGGGCCTCAGTCAAACGTTGATGTTCAGAATTACCAGAAAATGGCCGGTGACATTGGCAATGAACGCCTGCCAATTGCAGAGCGCCAGGCGGCATTAACCGCCCTTGTCGGACTTATTAAAACTCAAAAAGACCTCAATTCGCAGGTTATTAGCGGAAAAATACAAAGCGTCTACACGCCCGGGCAACAACCGCAAGAACAGGCGCCAGCCGCTCAGCGTTATAAAGTAACAGTAAAGGGGCAGCAATAATGCCAATTTATGAGGCTACCGATCCGCGCACCGGCGTGACGATAGAGCTTGAAGGCGACACGCCGCCAACTGATGCCGACCTTGATGAGATTTTTGCGGGCTTGGCTCAGCAGCCGTCGGCCTTGTCGCTTGAGCCAGCAGGAACTCAGATTCAGGGCGCAGCTGAGCCTTCCCCTGATCGTTCGCTTGGGCAGAAGGCATTAGGTGCCATTGAGACTACTGGGTCGCTAATAACAGGCGCCATCCCTGGCACTCTTATAGGCGTTCCATTTGGAGCCATTCGCGGCCTAGGTGAATCCGTTTTATCCGGGCAATACGGCACGCAACAGGGCGCCGATTTGGTTGAGCGAAGGGCGCGGCAGGGTATGGAGTCTCTCACCTATTCGCCGCGCACCGAGGCAGGGCAGCAGTACACAGCGGCGACAGGAGAGGCCTTAGCGCCATTGGCGGCTATTCCAATCGCTGGCGGCCCTGGCGCTGGTGTGGCTGCGGCACTGGCCGCACCGGCTGCTCGTGTCGCGGGTGCCGAAGCTGCAAACCTTGGCCGTCGTGCCGGTGATGCTGCGGCACAAGCTGGGCGTTCTGTCGCTGCGGCTCCTGGGCGCTCACTTGAGGCAGTAGGACTTAGAGAGCCCGCCATTGCCGATCAATTTGCCGGGCCTGCTGGCGGTTCTGCTGCGGCAAACCTTGGCGACGTGCGCGGAGCAGTCGCGCAAAATCTGCCCGTGCCCGTTGAGCTTACCCTTGGAGCCGAGACACGCAACCCGATGCAGCTTGCGTTTGAAAAAGAGGCAATGAAAGGCGAGTTAGGCGGCCCACTACGTCAAAGGGCAGAGGATAATATCACGCAGATCAATCAGAATTTTGACGCGATGATTGACATGACTGGCAGCCAGCTAACCTCCATGGGGCCAGGGGCAATTGGGCGTAAAGTTGTTGACACATTGGCGCAAGGTTACGACATAGCCAAAAAACGCACCAATGAGGCGTACAAGCAGGCGGAGAATTCAGGTGAGGCATTATTGCCTGTTGATATTTCTCGACCCGTAAGCATTGGTGAGGGCGATACAGCGCTAACTACATCGCTTATAGACAACCTAAATTCATACCCAAGTGGACTGGAGACAACAAAGCTGGCCACACATGCCAAAAAGTATGCGGAAATTTTAGGCATAGCTCGCGATGATGGCACTGGAGTTTTAGTTCCACTGCCAACGAATGTTAAAACGCTCGAAAAATTCCGCCAGGAAATCGTTTCCGCCACCGGTTATGACAAGCCAGATATTCGCCAGGCAACCATATTTAAAAAGCTAATTGACGCCCAGGTTGAACCATTGGCCGGGCCTCTATACAAGCGCGCCCGCGAGTTAAGAACACTACAGGCTAAAAAGTACGAAAACCGCGCCATAATTGCAGATTTGCTGACAAATAAACGGGGAACGGATGACCGAAAAGTTGCTATTGATCGGGTTTTTAACGAGACGGTTTTAAACGGATCGCCTGAAGAGTTGGGGTTTTTGCGCGGGGTTATTCTTACATCAGGAAAAGGTGGCCGAGAGGCGTGGAAAGAATTACAAGGTGCCACTATCAAGCACATTCAAGACGAGGCCACTAAGGGGATGAACACAACATCTACCGGTGAAGCCATTGTTAGCCCAGCAAAACTACATAATGCCGTGCAGGCGCTTGATAAAAACGGAAGATTAGATTTGGTATTGGGACAAAAAAATGCAGCGCTGGTACGTGATTTAAATGACGTAGTTAAATACGTCAATACTGTACCTCCTGGGACTCTAATTAATTCATCTGGGACGGCAGGAACTCTAATGGCAGCCATGGCTGAAGCTGGCGCTACAGGTGCTCTAACTGGTCTACCGGTTCCTGCGCTTAGCATTTTAAAAATGCTTCGCCAGCAAGTTAAAAATCAAAAACTAAAACAGAAAATTAATAGGGCACTGAATTTGCGCCCAAGCCAGCAAGGGTCAGCACAATGAGCTACAGCGTTCAATTAGATGTAAACCACGCGCTAGACACCGCGCAATTTAAGGCTTTAGCTGGAGGCAAGGTTTGGATTGGCGTACCAGATGGGAGCCCTGCAACGGTTTCTGGTGATCGCATTCAAATCTATTTGGCGCGCCAGGGTTTGGCCGATTTAGCAATCGCTCAGCCACTCGAAATTGGCCCAGGCGGCCAGGTCATGTACAGCGGAACGCCTGCACAGATTAAAGTCCTTGTGCCGTACTGCGTTCAGATCATGAATTCTTTTGGGATCCAGAAATACTATACGCCAAAAAGTAATGGATACATTGAAAAGTTTATTTCTATTGACGCGTCAATAGCATCATTATCTACAGCGGTAAAAACTGTATCAATATACGCCGATTTATCGACTGCATTAGCATCGGCAACGATTGGTCAGCAATTATCTCTATTAGGTCATACATCGCCAAATATCGGTGGAGGTATATTTGATGTAGTTAGTTCTACCGGTTTAACTCCCGACACAGGAACCACTGTCGTAAACGGTGCCAAGGCCGCAGTGCGCCAAAACCAGTCGCCACTAACGCCTCAAATGTTCGGCGCGCTTGGAAATATCGCTGGGCCGAACTATGCAGATGTAACAGCAGCGCATGACGATACTCAAGCGTTTAAAGACATGTTTGCAAAAAATATGGCTTGGGAAATACCGTTGGTGCCGTATGGATACAAAATCACAGATAAACTATCGATAAATTCAGATGGGAAATGCTACGCAAATCTACGCCCAACAACTGCAATAGGAGCGCTACCTAACGACTATGACCGTTTTTGCGTCGCGATCGAAGAGTCTGGATACCCAGTAAAGCGCCGCATAGAGGGGCTAAAGGTAGAGGGTAACGTCACGGTAAGGGCAGCCGGTGTAAATGGCATTAGAAACGATTGTTATAACTCCATCCTTGTCGGATGCAGCGCACCACAATTAAACTTTGGAATTGTCGCCCGCTCATTTTCTCAAACATATTTAAAGTGCAATGCATGGCAATGCAATACTAATTTTTCGGCATATGCGCGAGACACTAGCCATGAAATAAACACACTGACGATTGACGGCGGAAACTACGACACCCCTGTTAATAAATCGGCTGTGATTGGCGACTTGACGTGGACAGACTCTATGACGTCTGGGAATTCACATGGGGTTGTAATTAATGTTGTAAACGGCGCCAATTTTGACGGCGGGGAATTTGCAATTGATAACTGCAGCGCAGTGAATATTGAAGGAATTTACATAGAAAGTTCTGTTTCAGATAAATTAATCACTCTGGGCGGAGCGTTTGATGGATCACTCAAATCCGTAACAATACATAAAAACTTTCTTAAAAATGCAAAATATGCTGTTTACTGCAATACCGCTGTAGATGACTTAAATGTTGGGCCAAACTTTGTAACTCAGGTCACTATTAATGAGGTGCGCCTATCAAGCGATATTTACGGAATTACATACCGTCCAGGCGTATCAATTGGAAGCTTTGGAAGCGGTCAAGCCATAGGAATAGCTTTTAGGAGCCTTGCCACCGCTTCAATCCAGTTTGGCGCGTTTACGATTGAGCGCGAGGGACTGCTGAGAGGTGTGCAAAATGCGGAGGCTGTGCCCGCGAAGTGGTATCCAAGCGGTAAATATAGAGACGGAGTAACAGAATATCTAAATATTTCTGCGTCAAGCTGTGCCTTCTACACTACGCCGTCAACTGGCAAAGCAGGAACTGTCGCCGGTACAAACTTTACCTTTACAACTCTTGCGGATTGTTACGCCTTTAACGGTGGAGATAGGATTGTTACAGTTCCGGCGGGTGCTGTTTATATAAGATCAGTAAACTATGAAACTGGGGTTGCTGTAATAGACGGCGGGGTTACTGCGCCAGGTGCAGCAACAATAAGCCAAGTTGCAGTGACTAAGCACGCAAAAACCATAACTCTAACCGGAGCCGCACCAGCAGCGGGAACTTGGAGCGTTGGCGACATTTGTGAAAATGGAATAGTAGCAGTTGGGACGCCAAAGGGGTGGCGCTGCACAGTTGCCGGAACTCCTGGTACATGGGTAAGTGAAGGAAACCTATAGAGTTCTAAAACCCCGAACATAAAACATTGAATTTCGTAAACCGGTATGCGTCGTCTGCGTGCCGTTTGCGCTCTTCTTGAATTTCTTTCAGGCAAACATCGTTCACGTCTTTAAGTAAACAATTTGCCTGCAGCTCCACCTCTTCTTCATACTTGTCCTTGTTCGGATACTCAAAAAACAGAGTTATTTTTATATCCCAGGTAAAGCGCATTTTTGTAAAAACCGGGTTGCGTTTATTCCTAACTAAATCAGGCGCCAAAATCCGCGCCATAGGGTTAGCGTGCGAAACTTTCGTAGTGACAACAGATCGCTCATCAAACGGGTTTAAATCCTCCCACTCAAGCGACAGGCCTTTGATCATCTTGCGCGCCCGAGTAACTTCGTTCTGATTTCCAGAATTGAGCATCTTTACGATGTTGTTCGCTATCGGTATCATTTGAACTACTCTTTAAAAGTTAATGTACTTAACATATTAGGCGCAAGACAATGTAAAGTCAATGCAGACTAACTATTTAAATCCAGCCGTTTTTTGTGTCGTATGCAATTAGCATCTGCTCAAGCCGTTCGACGTCTTCATAGAATCGAATGCACTCAGCCTGCATGTTTTTGATGTATGGCTCATCGCGATAGACGCGCTTTAAGAATGCAGGCATTCCTTTGCAGTAGCACATAAAGTCCAGCCAGTCCTCTTCCATTACCCATAGACCGGTTTGAATCTGTGCGGTGTGTTCGCTTGGCACTTTGCCTGATTCTAAAAGCTCAATCTGCAGGTCAGGCTTGCGGGTTTTAATCTCAAGCAACCCATGTTCTAGGCGGTAATCCGGCGAATACCCAACACCGCCTATGCCTTGGTGATTGATCGCAAATCCAAGCTTAGTGCCTTCATTGCCTGTTATCGTCTTGTAAAACTCAACCGCAAGCGGTTCCCACTCGTGCCCGCGTTCTGTGTCTGCATTGCCTTCCCAGTCCTTCCAGGCTTCGCCGCGATACCGTGCTGCGGCGATCTGCCTAGCGTACTTGTTGCGTGTTTTTCCTTCGCCCTTGGCAAGCACAAGCTTCATATTGCTTGCCGTTATCACCTGCGATCGCTGAAAGTCCCACTCAGCCGAATTTTGTTCGAAGTCGAATAACTCAAGCATTCCCGGCTTCCTTCTCTTTTTTTTCGGCTCCTAAAAGCCATGCTTGGGCATCGTTAAACATATGGCTTGGAACATTCTTTGGCTCACCAAGCCAGCCATAGAATTTCTCCTGATTAACCTCAGATAGGCGGTTAAAAATGGCCTCTAGGGTTTTTACTTGTCCATGTGATATAGACCTAGGCGATGACTGATTTCCGTCTTTATCGGCATCCTTGAACGTAAGGTTGAAGATGTCGCTCTGCAAATAGCGTTTAGCATACGCCCTAGAAGATGCCATACCGTGCACTTCTGTCTTGTTCACGTTCCCCTGGGCGCCCTTATTATCAAGCGGAAGGTCAATAAAATAGGTTTTGCTGTACCCGCCGATATGGGAAACCTCGCAGGTTGTTCTAAACCACCAGGCAGGAACCTTGTCCGAGTCTTCCTGGTTGAACGACAAGCAGAAACCGCCATCCGTATAAATTGGGCGAATTTCTTCAAGAACGGAGTCAAGGTCTGCATATGTAGACTTGGTTTGGCTGTTGTTTTTATTCTTTGTTATTGACTTGATTAAGCTTTGCACTCGCGTCATAGCGTGGTTGAATTCAATCTTCGACTGAATCTCAAATACTTCTTTGCGCATATCCAATACCGCACGCATTTTCTCAATGCTAACGTCCGGAGATTTTGCGAGCTCGCCAATCATCGCCAACATTGAATTCTGATCTACTACTATTAATTCACTCATAAATACCCCCACTGGCTTAAAATTTGTTTTAGTTCTTCTGGCGTGTCGATGCCTTTTGTACGTTCGCTATCTGAAACGAAGCATTCGTGACTTGATATTTCCGCGTTTGGATTTTCTGCAATAAATAAATTGCGGGAAACTAGCGCTAGAATTCCGTCAACCGATACCGCGCCGCGTTCCGCTGCAAGATCAATGTGCCTCTCCATCCGTTCGCGCACTTCATCACGCCCGCAGTGCATCTGCGAAAAGTCTATGTCATCGCTCATCTGCAAGTAACCTCGAAAAATCGCTCGCTCAGCGGCGGCGGTATGTTGTTTAAAATGTACCAGGTCACGTCTAGGCCGTTTTGGTAGTAACGGTAAGGCGTTGGCACGTGGATGTAAGGCTCAAACATCTTTAAGCGCCTTTGCTAAAAGCTCAGGAATCACACTAGAGCGCACAAGGCAGATCACAGAGTATGATTTACCTTTGAGTCCTAGAGTGCCTTTAAAGCCGGTTTCGTATGGCGTTATTATCAGTGACATAAGTGCTCCAGTGTAGGAAGTTTGCAGCCGTTTCAACAAAATGCAAAAATTGCGGAGGATCTTTAAACAAAAAGAATAGCATTGATTCTGGCGTGAAATTGGCTGCAGTCATTGATTGGCAGTGTATCGCATCGGCGTCAATAATCAGGCTTGCGTCAAGACTTGTGCCCGTATCCTGAGAGTATATAAGCGCCCGAGCGATCATGTAATTGCGCAGGCGTTGGCAGTAATCATCGGGGGATTCTTGGTAAAGATCGACAAGAATTTGGCCGAACAAATCCGCGCCAGGTATGCAGTCTTTATTGATTTTCACGGTTTTCATCCTCCAAATATGTCTCACTAAGAAGTGCTGCGAAGTACATAATAAAAAATACAGTTACCTCTGTTGTTAACAGATTAGGCGCCTTAACTTTAAAAGTCAACATAGACTAACTTTTTCTTGCAATTATTTTTTGTCGTAGTAGATTAGATACTGTTGTGAATCACCCTGGGGGACAAGTGGATACTGTTTTCAGTAGGGCAGCTATCTGGCCGATAAGCAAACGGTGGGCCTAGGGTGATTCTAAATAACAACTGGAGGATTAAATTTGTTAGTAACCGACGCAATAAAACACTTCTGCGGAGAGAAGGGAAACCGTGCGCAACTTTCACGGAAGCTAGGCCTATCTAAAGCCTCTGTATCGGCCTGGGGCGAGTACGTTCCTGAGTACCTGGCCTACAAGCTGCAGGTGCAGACAAACAACAAGCTCAAGGCTTGCCCTGAGCACTACGAGTAACGCTATGTCCTGGTGGAAAATCTCGCATACGCGGAATAGCGGGTTCGATTCCAGCCTTAGCTCCACTTAATGGGAGAAGCCGTTATGAACCAAGAATTTGAGCAGTATTGCCCAGTATGCGGAAGAACAATAACTACTGACAACGTGCAAGAATTTATCAGTGGTGATCATGACGGACTATTGTTTGTGCATGACGCTATTCCGCACGATGATTTAGATATAGCTGCTTTGAGGTCAGGTATTCAGTAATGCCATGTGTTGTTACGAAAAATTCGGTTATATGCTACCCAAAGCACACATGCGTGCATCTTAAAACATACGGCGCAAATGTTTGGATGGAATATCACACATACCTAGGCCCAACATTCTATCGCAGCGAAAACATGATCGCTCCAATCTATACGCCAAGCAAGAAAACATGGCAGGCGTTTGATAGGTGGATGAACGAGCAAACCCCTCTTGCATCCGCTCAAGTCTGAGCTATAAGGCAGATATGCACTCACATGACACCAAATGGGTACAAGAACAATTGGCCCTGATGCCGTCTCAAATGCGCGATCAGGTGCTTAAAAAGTATGAGGCCGTATATTCGCAAGTTGTAAGCGAGAATGCCGGGAAAATAGCCGCAGAAGGCCTCGCAAGGCGTGAGGCCAACACCAGGCTGCGCGAGTGCGTTGATAAATTTGGCCTTGCCTATGGTGGGCAGACTATAAGTCCGCCTAGAGTTAAATGAACCGCTGACAATGCGGTTTTTTTATGCCACAAAAAAGGGGGTTGACCTGCGAAAGGCAACCCCCTATTCTTTTGCACATTCGGGGTGGAATCCGAATCGACACGTGAACAACAAGAAGATATATCGACTGGCCCGAATATGCGGCCATATTAACTTGCGTTCATGCGTCTTTCAACCACCACCGAATAGATCGGGGTTTAATGTCACCCTGTCCCATTGCGCCGTGAATGCAGAGTAATCGCCTGCAGGAGCGAACACGGTTAGAAGTGAATGCGCGGTACCCGGTAAAACGGGATGAGGCAAACAGCGAACGCGGGTCAGGATGGCAGATGGCGGGGGTTGTGGACTTGAGGGCGGGAATCGGGCAGAGGGCGCACCCTGTTACACGCAAGCACCACTGTGGGTAACTAAGCCAGGCGGCACGTGAGATTGGCGGGAGAAGTTCCGCATGCCTATCGGCCTATACGGCGCGGTAGATCAGCCAGGCATGATGATCGAAATTACAGTGCTCAAAATAAGTAGCGGGGGTTTAGTGCCCTCTGACCTTGGTGCGTCTGTTACCGCGATTTAGTTAAATATTTTTACTTATCTAGTTGTGCAACTAAATTTTGTGCCATAGAATTGCATAAGCCAGTGTCGAAAACTGGAAACAATGAACGCAGAAGCTCGCTTTGATGTGGCTCCTGTGCCGTAATCAATCCCGCCCTCGGGTCTGCGCTTCGCGGCATTCGACCAGGGGCCACTTTAAAGCGAGCTTAATATGCAGTTATCCGACCTGCGACCACACCAGCAGAAAACAATTTCCATGCTGCGTGCCGACTGGAAAAGTCATAAAACACACCTGATCAACGCCCCATGTGGTTTCGGTAAGACGGCCCTTGCGTCCTATCTGGCCCAGGCATTCGCGGCAGCAGGACTGCAGGTTGTATTTGTCGCCCCGTATATAACCTTGGTTGACCAGACCTACAAACGTTTCCAGGAGTACGGACACACCGATCTATCGGTAATTTGGAGAGACGACCCAAGGCACGACCCGCGAGCCATGGTTCAGATAGCCAGCGCAGACACCATAATCCGCCGTGATTGGCCGTCCAAGTGCCAAGTGATCATATGGGATGAGTGCCACCGTATGAAGAAAAAACTTCTTGAAATGGTGGATGGGATGGATTTTAAAACCATTGGGCTCACCGCCACCCCATTCAGCCCATGGCTAGGCAAACATTACTCAAACTTAATCAAACCAGTCACAACCCGCGAAATGATCGATGGCAAATGGCTCACACCGTTTGAGATTTACGCCCCATGCTCTCCTGATTTATCTGGCGCCAAGATGCGTACCAATGAATTTGGCGAGAAAGACTACTCAGAGGCGTTCGCGGCTGAGGTTATGGGCGATGCCAAGATCATTGGGAATATTACCGAAAACTGGCTAAAGAACGGAGACAACCGGCAAACTATTGGTTTTGCTCCATCTGTATCCACCGCCAACGCCTACACAGTCGAATTTAGGAACGCCGGTATAACTGCAGAGGTCGTTACCGCAGAAACTCCAACAGAAGAGCGCCAGGTGATTTTCAGGCGTTTTGAGCAAGGTATCGTGAAGGTAATCTGGAATGTTGGCGTTTTGGGGGCCGGGTTCGATTCAGACGTGCGCTGCATCATTTGGGCTAGACCAACAAAATCCGAGACAGTATGGATACAGGGAACCATGCGGGGCAGCCGACCGGCACCTGGCAAAAATGAGTGCCTGCTGTTCGACCACTCGGGCACTTATTTGAGCCTTGGCGACCCGGAAGACATAGAATATTTTGAGCTTTTCAGCGAAGACGCGGAAGAGGTAAAAAATCGCGTAAAGCAAAAAGAGGAACGCCAGGAAAAAATAGGAAAAATTTGCAGCAATTGCGGATATGCAAAACAGCCTGGCGAATATATGTGTAAGAAGTGTGGGCACAAGCCATTAGCGGGGGAGTTTATCGACGGGATAGATGAAACCAGGGAGATAGTAAAAGCGACCGGTAAGGTAAAAGCGAAATCTAGAGAGGAAAAGTTTCAATTCTGGCTAGAATTAAAAGGCTATCAGCGCGAGCGTGCCGCAGCAGGCAAACCGGCAAAAGACGGCTATATTGCAAACATTTATCGCGATTGGTGCGGATGCTGGCCAAAAGACATGCCTAAAGGCGAAAAGCCTCCGGGCATAGAGGTTCGCAACTTCATAAAATATAAAAATATAAAATGGGCGAAGGGCAAAAAAAATGCGAACGGTTGATGCTGTGGTTGGTAATTGGGAGCTGGTATTTAGTCGTTACGGCCTTCCGTGGATAACCGGAAATAAGCACATTGACTGTCCCATCTGCGGTAGTAAAAAATCATTTAGGATTGACAACAAAAACGGCAATGGTACGTTTATTTGCAAGTGTGAAGCCGGTAATGGTTGGAAGTTGCTAACTTTAACTACGGGAAAGGAATTCAAGGAGCTTGCAAAGGAGATTGATTTAATACTTGGCAATGACAGCAGTCCGGTTGATAAAGTTAAAGCTGTCGTTGTCGATAAGCCTCACCGCATAACGTCTCCAAAAGCAATGGAGAGGGAGCGAGATTATTTTATCTCACTGCAAAAAATAAAAGGTACACAGGCGCAAGATTATTTTCACTCTAGGGGCATCTATTTAAGCCCTCGCGCTGGGGTTAGATATTCTCCTGGCGAGTTTGATTATGACGAAAACAGAAAAATACCATGCATTTATTCAATAGCATCTAATGAATATGGCGAGCCTGTTTTTAAGCATTTGACCTATATTGAAAATGGCCAAAAGGCAAAGATTGAAACTGTTCGTAAGATGCACACAATACAGGATTATCCAGGCAGTGTTGCCATAAAGCTGTTTGAGCACTCAAGCGTTTTAGGTGTTGGAGAGGGCATAGAATCATGCCTAAGCGCCGCACATATTTACAGGATGCCTGTGTGGTCAACTCTAAATGCAAACCTAATGCAGAGGTTTAGGGCGCCAACTGGAGTAACAGGGCTTTATATATTTGCCGACAACGATAAAAACGGAACGGGGCTTGCTGCAGCGTTTTCATGTGGCCGCGCTAATATTATGGCAAAAAACGACGTGCAGAATGTGTTCATACGATGGCCTGCAAAACTAAATGACTTCAACGACATGCTAACTGGTGGCGATGAGGTTATAGAGTGGGTTTTGACAAAATAGCTATTTCACGAATTAATTCACTTTTCGAGGATGACGACAAATGAAAAACGACAAGACACAACAAGCACAGAAGAACATATACGATATGTTAAAAGATGTTTTATACCAGGCGATAATGGTAATCGCATATCGTGACGGCGATGTTTCCAATGAAAATGGCAACTACGCAACAACCGATTGCGATTCATTAATTCGACTTGAGTCGGCACTTTGCGAATACCTCGGAACAAGCAGCGATGACATAGATATGCAGGAGGCACTCTCACGTCTCGAATCCATGTATTTCCCATATGGGGTAAATCCTGCGCCAAATATGCAGCTAATTTTGACAGCTTTAAGTCACGCAGAAACAATATGCGATAGAGTGCCACCACTTTGCCATTTGCCGAATTTGCGAGCGCCTATTGAGCTTCAGGAAATAGGCAGGCTGGTTAACTTTCAGGAGGATAGCGGGCATCATGGATATGCACTAATCAATGACGCAAAACAGCATGTTAAAAACCTAATAAAATTTTATAGCGGAGCGATTGGACACCAACTTCAGGAAGGACACGAGAAACCAAATAAAACACAGCAAAAAACTTCTGAAATAGAAGAGCTGGAAAGCTTAAAGGATGCGTATGCCGCCCTTTTTAATAAGAGAGCAATGCGAGTTCATGACCTACAGGGAAAAGTTAGAGAAGCGCTGGACAAGAAATCATGCCCAGGAATTTTTATGCAAATTGCTTCTGATGCAATTCTTGAGCATGGATGTGGTGAGCTGGCAGATACCGCATATAAATTGCAAAGGACAGAATCAGAGCGAGACGACGCGATAAGGGCAGCAGCTAAGATTGCAAACGCGTTTCAGGATTTGTACAACGACTGCGGCGAAGACCCACAAATTAAAGCGGCATACAAAAAGGTTGAAACCCTAATTTCTGACTATGCCGGACTTGAGGGACTGCGCTTATGATCATTTATCTGGAGTCAGGAAGTCGCCTCCGACATGTGGAACAGGTCGAACCCGGTAGAGTCAGCATTAGACGTAAAGGGAGTGTATTTAAACTTTTTGGCGGGAGAACTGGCTCGCTTTAGGTTGCGCGTAATGGTTACAGAGAAAGGATTAACAATTCACGAAGCATGCCCAACCGATGAAGAAACAGGCGATGAAATAGAAAGGCTTCTGAGACAGTGCAGGCTGCACACGCAAGACCTCACCGAATTTTACAAAAAACGACTGTCGCCAGCACATGGATAAAATACCCTTTGCCGAAAACCTGGCGCAGTACCTGCCGGGTAGTTATAACAATAACCTAGCGCTTTTAAACGAAATTCAAATGCAGGCCATGCACGAGGACAACCGGCGCTGGCGATTGGCCGAGCAGCGCTACCAGGAGCGGAAGGATGCCGCTAACGAGGCGGAGTTAACAAAGGCCACGCCGCCGCATCAACCGCCTGAGAGAAAAGCACAAATAGCTATTGCGTTAAGCGTAAAATGTGGTAAGGTTAGGTTAACTAATCAATAACGAGAAAATAAAATGAAGTACGAACTAACCAAAAACACAAAAACATTTTTCGGTAAAACTCTGTACCAAATTCGCGCCCTAGTTGCCATCACCGCTATAGGAGTTCAGGTTGGCGATCTTGGCGGTTACATTGAGCGTGAAAGCTGTCTGTCACATTATGGCGATGCCTGGGTGTCCGGCAATGCCTGGGTGTACGGCGATGCCCAGGTGTCCGGCAATTCCCAGGTGTCCGGCAATGCCCAGGTGTCCGGCAATGCCCGGGTGTACGGCAATGCCCAGGTGTCCGGCGATGCCCAGGTGTACGGCAATGCCCAGGTCGGCAATGCCCGGGTGTCCGGCAATGCCCG
>Ga0213919_1000183_pt1 | contig 33388 bp, 46 predicted proteins | sample McNCre317MG_FD_161056 | JGI IMG/M metagenome (GOLD analysis project Ga0213919, IMG submission 161056) | Freshwater microbial communities from McNutts Creek, Athens, Georgia, United States - 3-17 MG | ecosystem: Environmental > Aquatic > Freshwater > Creek | place: USA: Georgia | collected...
TGGCCGAAGGGCTTCCATGACATCATCCGTCATGCCGCGCTCCTGCAAATCGGTGTCGAGGTTGCGGCCGGTTCTGCGGTGATAGTCCCGTGACGCCAAAGCCCAGGCATATTTGTCCTGATTTTCCGGGGTGAACGGGGTATCTTCGCCCGCCACGTCCTTCCATGTCGTCCAGGTGAATTGGTAACGGCCCGCCGCCGATGATTTTCCGGCCGGGCCATCCTCGTAGATGCGCGGATGGCCTCCGCTCAGATCAAAGGTCTGACCACCATTCGGGCTATAGCGCACATTGTAAGCGCCATTGCTTTCGCCCGATGCAATGGAGTTCAGAAAGGCACGCTGGTAGGCGGTCAATGACGTGTTAGCGGGGTCGGGAACAGACATTCTGGCTGATCCCCGGCCACTGTCCCGGCCGCCGCCGCCATACTCGCGCGATCCATCGCCGGAACCAAGTTCCGCCCAGCGAAGATCGCGCTCCGCTTGGCGATCCTGAAAGAACCGATCATCTCGCTCCTGCATGGCCTTGCGGTCCCGCTGGCGAGAGAACCCATTGGAAAAGCCGGTCAGGAAACTTCCCGCTGCACCGCCGCCCATTATGCCGCCTCCTGCATGACCGAGCGGCCCTTGGCGATCTTGTCCACCTTGGCCGAAAGTTCCTTGATTGCGCCCATGGTGGTGCCGATAGCGTCAATCACGTTGATGGAGCGGCCGTCACCGTGGCCGGTCTGCTTCTTGAAGTCCTGCGCATAGGTGCCGACATGGCGCTGACCGTCCCCCTGACCATCCTTGTAAGACCATTCCTCCACCGGCATCTTCTCCACCGCCTTGAGCAGGCTGCGGCCAGGCTTCTTGATGTCGGTCTTGATCTTCTTGTCAGAGGGAAATGCCAGACCGATGATCGACCCAATCCCGCCCATCAGGCTGTTGTTTTGATCCTGATTGGCCTGATAGGTCCGCATCCGGGCGTCATATTGGGCCTGCAAGAGGTTGCCTTGCTGTCCGTATCCGCCCATGGCACCGCCAAATCCGCCAGATGCGGCGCTGTTGGAAAGGCCAAGGGAGGTTGCCGGGTTTACTTGCCCGCCAGCCCCAAGATTGATTGCGTTGGCCTCCCGAACGTCCGCTTCGGCGCGCACCGCCCGGCGCTCGTTGTTGATCGCCCCCGCCTTCGCAAGCCCTTCCTGAACCGCGATACTGCGTCCACCGGCCAAAGCCCGCCCCGAACGGGGATCAACGCCCATGGCGGCCAAGCTGCGCTCCCTCTGGGCATTGGCGGAGTCGATCTGCTGTTGAACCCCGCTGGCGGCCATGTTGACGCGCGCCGCCATGTTTTCCGGGCTGGCCCAAGTCTTTGCCTTGGCGATGTAAGCGTCCTCCAAAGGCTCAAACACGCTCTTATGGCGCGTCCGATCTTCGGTGGCCCAACCGTTTGAGACGGCCGCCTGATTTTTCATATAAGCGAGATAGTCTTGCCCGGTCTGGGCCGAGAGCATCGCGGCATCGCCGATGCGCGGATCAATCGCCGGGGCTTTGCTTTTCTTACCCATCTGCCAATTCCTTCTCAGTGTGCAGCCAGTGGCATTCCTCGGCAAACATCGAGGTCATTATGTCGGCGTCGCCTGTGGCGTTTCTCCGCATCCGGCCTTCGATCTGAAACCCCAGCTTGAAGGCGAGTTTCAGCGCCGGGGCATTGTCGCAAGGCGTAAGGCCGATCACGCGCGCCAGCCCCTTGAAGGTGAAGATATAGCCGAACAACTTGGTCACGATGTCCCGCGTTGCCCATCCCATTGTCCCATCGGTGGCGAAGTGCAGAACCGCCGCATCGCCGATGAATCCATTCAGGATCATCACAGCCCTGATCCGGCCGGTCCCGACATCTAGAACTCCGACTGCTTCCGCGCTCGGCCCAAAGGTGTCCGGTTCGCAGCCGACTTTGCTTACCGCCCAGGCGATAAGCGTTTCTTGCTCGGAAACAGTCAGGAACAGCGACATTGTTAGCCTTTCATGCGCTGAGTGCTGCGGAGATTTTAGCCCACTTTTCTGCGCTTGTCAGCCGTTCGCCCATTGTTCCGGGTGCGCCATGCGAGGCCGCCAAAGCCGCCCAGACGGCATCTGCAATGGCATCCGGGGTCAGCACCGGCGCAGCATCGGGTGCAGATACAAGGAAGGCGTTCGCATGAGTGATCAACCCTTCGGTGAAGGTGAAGGTATCGGACCCAGAGAGGAACGCCACGGCGAAGGTTTGGGCGGACTCGGAGAACGTGAAGGTGTCCGATCCAGTCAGGCTGACCACGGCGAGGATCGAGGCAGAATCGGTAAAAGTGATGGTGTCGGAACCGATCAGGTTGACGATGGCCTGTAGTGTCCCGCTTTCAGAGAACTCAATGGCATCCGTTCCGACCAGAGCCATACCCATCGACATGCTTAGGCTTTCGGAGAACACGATACGAGCGTCCGTATAGGAGGACATGCCTCCCGCCTTTATAGGCAGAGTCCACGATGACGGTGCCAGATGACCATTCGGAACGCCTGCCTTGTTGGACAGACCAGCCCATCCCATGCTCTGCGCAAAGCGATCCCCGGTTCGACCGGGCGTTGCCCCTCGCCCAATAGTTCCGCCTTGAGCGCCTACATAGTTGAGCGGCAGGGCTGAGAGGGGGTGTTGGTTTATGAGCAGCATTCAATCAACCCCAAGCATACTCATGGGAACCGATGAACGTGGTGTTTGCGGCAACGGCAGCACCGGCCACGAAGATAGGAACAATACAGGCACCGTCCATGATACGCGGCATGGAGGGCAGTTGGTTCACCAAGTCGCGTTCAGAAGCCACGCCAACCGTGGTAATCGGGATATGAGCCAGAACACGCGCCAAGCAGAGTGCGAAGGTTCCGGTGTTCGCGGCCGACATGGTGACGGATGCGACGTTCTGAACCCCGGAATCTCCACCCGCCAGAGGCAGGAACGGGCCGAAGTTCGTGGCAGCGGTGCCGGAATGTGCAATGTGCCCGACGATTGCCGAAGCAGTCATGGCCACGGTTGCCCCCAAGGCGCGGCCGGAAGTGCCCGCTTGGTTCGTGTAAGACAGAGCGATGTTTTGCGCCGTTGCACCAGAAGCAGCCGTTGCCACTGAAAACAGTTTCAAACCGGCACCGTTGGCATAGCGCAGCGTCGGCGTCCCGGTCAGGGTTTGTGCCGTCGCCAAGTTGTTGCTGATCCCCGGCCAGTATCCTTGCAGATCGAGAAGATAGATAGTGCCGGGAACACCCGTGGCGATCATGGTCATCGCCATGATGTTCACCAGATGCTTGGTGTCCGTGCTGACGTTCCCGCCATGGGGCATCCCGAAAATCTGCGTCCCGTTTCCGGCGCTTTCGTTGCAGGAGGTCCATGCCAGCGCCGTTCCCGCCCAGGCGTTCGCAATCGGGGAACCAGGCAGAGAACCGAAGTCGTAGGCGCGGCCTGCGGTATAGGCACTGGCCCCAGTTACCTTGTTCCAGTCATAGCGCCCGAACTTTGCATTGACCGTTATTTCGTTTACGAAATCATCCAGAGACGAGAAGCCCATAGTTCTTTAACCCCATGCAAAGTGAAGGTGGCCGGTCATAGGCACAACGGCTTGGGATGCCCCGCCATTGCTTCCAATGATTCCGAGATATGCCCCATCCATGATACGCGGCAGGGCAGGTTGATGACGCATCATGTTCTTTTCGGTAAGCTGTTGCGGTCCCGTGAGCATGGACAGGAGAGCCAAAGGCTCGACAATGACGGCTGCAAAAAAGCCACCACAAGGCGTTGACAGCGTAACACTGTTAATCTGAGACACACCGGTATCACCATCTTGAAGAGTCATGAATGGGATACGGCCAGGAGTTGCCGCCACCTTCGGAGAGTTCACCAGCCCACCCGCAACCGATTGCGCTTCGATGGTGAACATCTTGGCCTGCACCACACCTTTATCGCTGGTATAGTTGACCGTGACGCTGGCGCTTGCACTGATTGGCGTCGTGCAGACCAGCATGACTTGACCACCCGAATACCGAGGAATGGTTGCGGTATTGTCCATGATCTGATCATCGGTGCTGTCCCCGTCGATCAGGGGATAGAACATCAGATAATCAAGAAGATAGAAGATACCCCCAGCAAAGTTGGCATCCCCAATTCGCTGTTGCCAGTTGATCAGGTGCTTGGTCATGCCGGTAGGTGGTGTAGGGCCACAATAGATACCGTTGTTCCCCGATCCCACCAGGGGAGTTGCTTCCAACTGACTGCCCACATAGGCATTATATTTTGGGGTTCCCCCACCCATGGTAAAATCAGCAAAGCGATATTGGCCCCAGTTCGATGGCGCACTCGCACGATGGTAATGACTGATCCAGTCCCGGCCACTCTCCGAGATTGAATCAGCCAATTCTCGCACCGAACGGAACCCCATCTGGATCAATCCACGCTGATCGACAGGGCGCTTGCGGCGAACTGCGGCTGAACACCGGTGGACGGAATGACGGAAGCAGACAATGCCCCCCGGTCGATGATCTGCCCCGCGCCGCTGGCGGTGGTGACAATTGCCCAATAGGTAATGGGGGTCGCGCCGCCCGTCGAGGTCGGGAACTGAACCAGTGCCGCATTGACCGCGTTGTTACCGCTGACCGTAAAGCCCGTAGTGCGAGAGATCGAAACACGGGCATAGCTGGTATAGGTGGTTTCGTTGGTGATTGCCGTTCCGGTTTCGCCGGGGTCAGCCGTGTAGAGTGCGACCCAGAAGTTCGCATTCGCCGCCCAGCCGGGGGCGGTTGTCTTGAAGATGTAGTTCATCACATCATTTTCAGTGGTATCGCCCAAGGACATAGCGGTTCCCCTTTCAAGTGGAATAGGTGATCCCGACCAGATCACCGGCCGAGTAGTTCAGGTGTTTCACGGTGTCGATTCCTGGCGGGAGCGTGCCGGTCAAGGTGATGGTCGAAAGGTTCCCGTCGATGTCGTAGGCGAATGTTTTTATGGCCCCGCTGGCGTAGGTGACGGCTTCGAGCCTTCCGTCGATGTCGTAGGCGATGGACCCATTGGACGACTGAATGTTCTTCGAGACTGTCTCAAAGGAAGGGTCGATCATTTCAGAGTCGAGGATGGCCACGGCATCCGACAATGCGTCGAGTGCTGCGGTCGCGGCGGCAAGCGACGTGGTGATGGCCGCCGCATCGCGTTTCAGCTTGCCGATCAAGACTTGGAGTTCCGTGATGTCGCGCTTGCGCAGGGCGTGATCCTGCGGATCGCCGCGCTCCCCGGCGAGAACCAGAAGCTTCTGTTCCTTGATCTGTTCGGCCATGGACATCATTGCTGGGCAATCTCCGTGGGCGTGTGGGCAATGGTGACGGCGCTGATAGTCAGCGTGCCAATCACTTCGATCTCCCACTGTGTTGCAAGGAAGCCGGATGGAAGCCGCTCAACGGCATTGAAACTGGTGATGGTGGCCCTCAAAACCCCGTCCGCATAGACCTTGACCGCGTTTGCGGGGTTGGGCGCGGTGAAGTCATCCGAGTCAACCATAATGGCCCCGAAGTTCACCGGAGTTTGCAGGTTGTAAATCTTCGACCGCCAGACTTGGCTTTTGGGTGCCTGCGACAGGTCGTCCCATTCGTAAATGGTGCTGGACCCAATCAGCATGTAAAGCGCCCCACGGCCGACCTCAAAGAACATCGCAGTCGGGGCTTCGCTGGCGGTGATCAGGAATGGCTGTTCGCCTGTCAGGTCGATGATGCCGATATAGCGGCCAAGGCCATCCTCGGGATCATGCGAGAACACATAGCGCCCGATATGCTGACTGCACACGAAGGTTTCTGCATTCAGATCTGCCCATTGCTTGCGCGTAAAGAGGCCGCGAGACACCAACTGCGCGCCACCGCTGGGGCTGATGGTCACAAGCCCCTCCGTCGAGGGATAGGCTACGGCATAGCCAAGATCGACAATCCCGCGCTTTGTGACGCAAGGAAGGTTCTGCTCGATCCGCTGCATAGCCATGGCGGAAGGGTGTGTTCCCTGCACGATGTAGGGAACACCGGTGGTCAGCACGATCACGGAGGTTCCAAGCGCCGCCAGCCCGACAATCGGGTAATCGACCGTCAGGGCATATTTGGCGGGCCAAGCGTGCGGCCGGTAGGGTTCACTGAAATAGAGGTCTTTCCCAGAGAAAGCCGCCATTATGCCGTTGGCGCAGGCGATGATGCCCTTGAGTGTTCCAAGGGGCGGGTCATAGTCGAGCGACGGAATGCTTTCCTGCATCGGATCGACCGCGAGGTCATGGATATAGCTGGCCCCGATTGCCCCGGTGGCGATTTCCTTGACCAGATACAGGTCGGCGACGCCCAGAGCATCGGTTTGGCTGCGATAGAACCGATACCGGTTGATACCCCGACCGGCAGGCGGCGAGGAAAACCCGGTGAGCGTCACAATGCAGTTCGTCGAAATCGTCATGGAGTTCGACAGGGGCGAAGGCTGGCTTTCCTCGTCCAGAACCGTAACGAAGGTATAGGCATAGGTCACGGATTCCGCCGTGTCGGCGTCCACGGTGCCGGTAAAGCTTGCGGACAGGGCACTCACGGGCGGAGGAAGGGCGAGATCGTATTGCTGGCCAAGGCCGATGTCGCCCCAGACCTTCGGTGCGCCAGAGCCGGTCAGGTAGGTGCGCTCGGTTGCGACGGGTCCATCCACCGCATCCACAAGAGTCGGCCACGACAGCCAGTCGCCACCGGGGCGGCGATAGATGGTCATCGGGTTTGAGACGCCAAGGGTTGCAACGAGGCCGGGATTGCACAGCGGGACAAGCGCCCCGTTTTCAAGGCGCGTGTTCTTTGCCACTTGGGCGGCGCTATCGGACAGCAGGCGCGGATGAATGCGCGGGACAGCCCCTTGGAATCCGGCAATCCTGATCCTCACGTCCAGCCTCCAAGATCGGTCAGCGGCGGCGCAATAGGTGCGCCGAGCGTGTCAGTCAGGAACTCGGTGGACAAATCCCCGGAACCCAGAAGGGCGGGCGGGACATAGTTGGTGTCGGCCTCGTTGGCATCCCCAGTGGTTTCGATCTGGGCGGAGACTTGGAAAACGCGACCGGTGGAAGTCTTGATCGACAGATAGAGGTCGAATACCGATCCATCGACGCCACCGGCTGCATAGGCCAAAGCGCCCTTCATGGCATAATAGACCCAAGTGACGACAAGGCTTGTGGGGGCGGATGACCACGCATAGGCCCCGATCACGGTTTCGGTGGTTTCGAGCCGCGTCGAGAGGTCGATGGAATAGTCCAGGTGGGCCGCCGAAGGCTTGGAAAACAGCGTCGGATCGCCATTGACATCATCCAGCACGATCCTGCGGGCACGAACGCGCGGGAACCGATCTTCGGGGATGGCAGTCCCGACAACGGCGATTTCAGAAATGGTCAGGACGGACTCTGGCAGCGGCACGGTGTTGCCCCCTCAAATTGCTGGCGAAGTGGGTGTTCACCGCCCGTTCAAACATGAGTGCATATTCGGCGGCGCGGGCAGGATTGGTGTAAGGTTGGCCGGGAATGTTGAGCAGCCGGTTCAAAGCGCCGAAGGCGATGGTTTCCGCATGTTTGACGAACAGGAAATCCGGCACGACATTGGCGCGATCTTCGGTGTCCTCGTCATAATCCGATGGAATCACGCCATCCAGCCCGACACGCGGCTTGAGAAAGACCGAAATGAACAACTCGCCCTCGGCGAACGGCATCAGCGTGATGGTGTCAGCAGAGGTTTGCGTGATGTATTTGGGCTGACCGGCCTGTTCGCTTTCCGATGCCTGCCAGTCGATGTCGGAGAACTGCGTCGGGGTCAGGTCCATCCCGTCGATGCTGGCATTCTCGATTTCGTGAATCGTTGCATATTCAGGGGCGACCAAGCAGGACGTGGCGCGCGTGATCCTGCGGCGCGTGACTTGCCGCCAGCAGCGGGTGCGCTCACAGAACTCCGCGGCCGCGAGACGAAGGCATTGTTCCGCCACCGGCCAGGGCGCATCCGGCGCGTTCGGCAGGAGCAGAGGCATGAAGTCTGCCAGCGCGCGAGTCTCCAATGCCATCCTGCTTCCTCATTTACGCGGTTTGCTGGGAGTTGATGCCGAAGGCCATTTCCGCCTGACCTTTGATGCCGAGAGCGTTGGCGAATTGCTGATAGTGCATCTGGGCGCGGTCGGCGGCCCCGCCATACTGCATATCCTTCGAGAAGGCGCGCGAGAGGATATAGTCCATCAGCGCCGACTGATAGATCACCGGGATCGGGATGGTTTTGTCGGAATAGCTGTCGATGTCCTCGGGATCATCCCCAACGTCTGCGGCAATGTCCGCGAGGATGGTGGACATGATACATTCGATTTTCCCGGTCCCGGTGTTGCCCGGATAGACATAGAACACGCGCTGTTCCAGCGGGTCAGCGATGACATGCCGAACGGTGGCGCGGAACGGGGTGCGCGCCGGGTCGTGCCAGTTTGGGTTCTGCACGTCGAGGATTTCGCGGGCGATCTGGGTCACAGATGCGCCGCCAACATAGGTCGGATCGGTCCCCGTCATGTTGCGCGTCACGCGCAGCAGAGCGTTATAGCCATCAGGAAGTGTCTGCTTGGTGCCGGAAACCAGCGGAAACACCACAGTAGAAGATGAAACGGTCGGCTTGTGGAGGGTGATTTCCCGCAATCCCGCGTTCATCCACTTGACCAGTTCGGTGAGTGGCCAGCGAGTTGCCGCCCCGTCTTGGAGGATGATGTGGGCTTGGGAAAGGATTTCGCTGGCGGTGATGGGCATGGCCGGATCACTCCTTCGGGAGGGCTTTCAGGGCCGCAATGAGGGTCGCACGGCTGGCATTCTTCTTCGCTGCCTGTCCGAATGCCTTGGCATATTCATCGCGCAGCTCCGCATTCGAGGCGTTTGCGAAGGCGTCGGCATCTTGGGGGACCGAGGTTTCGGCCTCATCGGTCCCGGCGTCGCTTGGGTTGTCAATCGGAGCATCTTCATGCTCAACGATCATGCCCATGGCGGCCAGAACATCGCTGTCGAGCGAAAACGGAGCATAGGCCTCGGGGATTGCCAGCAGGATTTCGACGTGTTCGACTCTCGACACTTCGGCTACATGCGGCGTGTGCATCCAATGGGCCTCGGCGTCCATCGGCGCGAAGATATAGGTGTCGTCGTCAAGCGTGACGATGGTTCCCGTCTCCCGCTTGAGTTTGCATTCGATCTGCATGGCCTTCTCCTGGCGGTGTTCTGGGTGCTGAAATGCCGGGCGATCATCACCGCCCGGCATGGCGGATTTCGTCAGCGTCGGCTTCAGAGCGTGTAGAACAACAGCAGTTCGACCTTTTTGGAGGGCGAAGCGGTGATGTTCGCAGTCGTGGTCAGGCCGATGGACCGGTCATAGTCTGCCTTGGCGAACTGGAAGCCGGTTGCCAAAGACATGCGCGTGACGGCGGCGTTGATGTCGGTGGCGGAGAAGAACTCCGAACCGATGGTGCGCGCGGCGTTCGGATCGCCGACATCACCAGACATGATACCCACGTTTGCGGTGCAGACCGCGCCGATAGCGCCGATCAGAACCGCATCACAGACGTTGGCGAAGGCGGGGAGGACGCCGAGTTCCAACTTGTCGGTGGCGAAGGTAAACGCGGTCGAGAACACGAAGGGGAAGCGGGCGACCATGACGCTGCCCGACGACAGGGCGCGCGGCGGCGTCAGGCGGCGCAAGGCGGTGGAGGACTGAAAGAATGCCATGAGGTTGCTCCTGTTCTGGCGATCTATTGAGGAAAGCGCGGGCTATTCGCCCGCGCCGGTCATTCAGGCGATCACGGAGCCGCCGAATAGGTATCCACGGCAATCACGCCGAAGTCGCGGTTGTTGAACCGGGTTTTCTTCATGCCGAAGATCGTGCCCGCAACCACGGTCGGTTCGTTGCCGTAGTCGTCAACATCTTCTTCCCACATGAAGCGGTTGCCGCCCGGAACGCCGTAGGCCACCACACCGGCCTGCCGCGCCATGAACAGAGCGCGGGAGGCGGGCAGGTTCGCGCCTGCGCCGTAATCCGAGAAGCGGATTACCGATTTGTGCGAGTGCAGAATCACATTGTTGATCATGCCCAAGCTGCCCTTGAACAGCTTGTTGTCGGAACCTTCTGCCTGCGCGGCGGCCTTTTGCAGTTCAAGCCAGCCGGTCGTGCCGGTGTTCGTGCGCAGCGAATATTCCTGAAACAGCGACATCAGCAGGACATACCGCTGTTCGCCCTCGATGGAGACGGGAACCATGTTGGCCGCGTCGGGGTCCAGTGCCCGGATCATTCCCGCGTTGGTGTTGATCTTTTCGATCAGGTCGCGCGACATGATGTCGGTCGAAACCATGGAGGCCTTGGAAGTTGCCACGCCGCCATAGACAAGGTGCTGCGCATCCGGGGCTTGCAGGGCATTGGTCGCAAAGCCGGTGTAATCGGTGTCCTCGTAGAAGTCCTGGTTGATGCCACGCGCACCGGACAGATAGATGAACGTGATCTGGTCCATGTATTCGGCCCAGTAGTCCGAGAGGCGGTCCTTGGCGATCTTGCGCAGGTCATGCGCCGTGCGCTTGCGGGTCATCCGGCCACCAGCCGAAACGCTGTGACGGATTTGGTCGATGGTCACGCTGTCGGTGTAGAACCGCAGGTTTTCTTCGCGGCCCTTGATCCGGTTGTCGCCGGTGGTGGGCTTGCCCTTGAGTTGGACCGACAGGTCGAACGACACGGTGTCACCGGCGTCCGATTCCAGTTCGGTTTTCTGGTGGATGATGGCGTTGTCACCGGTGCCGATGAACTTCTTCTGGAAGTAGGACTTGGACAGAGCGTCCACGGCCAGAAGGTTTGCCCACCGTTTTTGAGCGCGCGGATCGCCAAACGGAATGACAGTCTGGGACATTTTGATACCTCATGCAGAGAAAAGCTTGAGGCACATCATGCGCCGGGGTGTGGGTGCATCCTACCACCTATGGTATGCACTTGAAAAGGGGGCAGCTATAGGTGGTAGGACTCGGGGAGTTCGCGCACCGGTTCCGATGCGCGCTCGATTTTTTGCAGGTTGATGTTGCGGTTTTCAGGGGCGGAAATGGCCAGCCGCAACACGCCTGATGTTGCTGCCTTGCAGTCGAGAAACACATCATCCCCTATGGCGATGCGATCCCCGGCTTTCAATTTCAACACCAGCATGTTGCGGCTCCCGTTGCTCGTTCAGGGTTCAGTAGATCGACGCGCCATAGGCCTCGCGCTCGGCGGGCGACATGCGCGACAGGATGGCCTCTTTCTGATCCGGGCTTGCCCGGTCCAGCATCGCATCGAGGGCCTGGGCGCGGGACTCGCCTCCAAGCGCACCGTTGTCCGCAGCGGATGGGATGCGCGCCAAGGTGATCGGCGGTGTGGGCCGCTGCGCTTGGGGCTGGGCGGCCTGCTTCTGCGCTGGTTTCGGGTCGGCCGCAGCCTTGCGGGCTGGTGCCGCAAGTGCCGGGTTTCCGGTGGCGTCGGCATAGTTGCGCGCCGCGATCTGCAACTGCCGGTCAAAAGGCAGATTTGCCATGGGGCTGTCTGCGCGCGTCACCGCCATGACGTGCTTGTTGAACGCTTCGACATGCGCGGTCGAGAACAAGACGGGATTGCTGGACTTGAATGCCGCAACAGAGGCATTCCAGCGGGCGTCCTCCTTCTTGGCGACTTCGGCGGCCTGCTCTTGCAGGATTTCCAGCTTGGCCTCCACGCGGCCAGCCTGACGGGCCACGCGGTCAATCTCGCGGGCATATTCCTCGTCGCCTATTTCCCCATCCTGAAAGCGGCTGTCCAGCGCCTCTTTTTCAGAGGCAAACGTGGCGAGTTGCGCCTCAAGCGTAGATGGGTCGCCGATCTGGACCGCCTGCGGAGCGGACTCGGCGGCGGGTTGGGCCGCGTCGCCAGTGGCATCCATCGCATCCGGGGCGTCGTCGGCCTCGTCGTCGTAGGTGTCAGGGACGGAAAGATCATCTTCGAGGAAGGCGCGTTCGTCGTCCGACAGCAGCGACGGGTCAATGCGTTCTTCGGCGGGCGGAGTGTTGTCGAGCGTGGACTTGCCTTCGGGAAGGCCTGCCTCTTGCTCGAAATCCGGCGTTTCGCCGGTGTCAGTGAAGTCAATATCAGGATTTTGGGTCGCTACATCTTGCGGCATGGGTCGTCTCCGTCAGGGTTGGGGTGGAAGGGAGGGTGAAGCGGGGTTGAAGGGGGGGTGAACGGCAGCGGGTGCCGTCTCACCTTCGGCCATTTCTTCCGGGTTGGGGTGGGCCGTCGCAAAACCGGCGTGATCCAACAGCCGGTCGGCCACGGGAACGGATTGCGGCACGGAAATGACGGCAAGGGCGGCTTCCAGCGCCGATTTCAGCGCCGACATGCGGTCCAGAGGCAAGCCCTCCATGACCTTCTGGGCGTCAGCGCCAGCCTTTTCGGCTTGCGCGGCCTTCAACTTGGCCTCGTTCTCCATCTTGGCGATTTCGGCCATGGCACCGCGCTTCTGCATGGCGTCGGCCTCGGCCTTGGCTTGCTCCTGCGCCATTTCCTCGGGAGACTTCGGAGCGTTCGGGTCTGCATCCGGGTCTTTCATGCCTGTGATCTGGCGAATCCGCTTCACGATTTCCTCGCGGTTCGGCAATTCGTCCATGCCTTCGGCGACAAGATCGAGGATTGCCATGACCACTTGCGGCTGGCCGGGGGCGACGCGGGCGACAAACTCCATCAGGGCTTCCACGCCAGCCTGCCGCATGGTTGCGTGCCATGACTGTTCGGAAATGATGAAATCCGCTTTCGTGCGGGTGATGTCGTTCTCGGGCGTGTCGTTGATGTTGATATACTGCGGGTTCCCGCGTTGATCCGTGATCCTGAACGACTTCTGCTCGGACATGAATTGCTCGGTGAGGGAGAGCATCTTCTCGCCGTGAATCTTGCGGGCGAAGCGCAGGTTGTCGAAGGGTTCGGCGGTGGCAAGCGCCCCCTGATCCTGCCGGGCCACGATGGCCTTTCCAGACACGGCATTGGTGGTGCGGCCAAGGCTTTCATCGGTGACGCCTGACTGTTGCTGCACCATCTGGATCATGCGCGACATCAGGTCCAGATGGGCAGGCGCAAGATCGCGGTCCACGTTCATTTCGAGACGCTTGCCGGGGTTCACGACGATGATCGCGTCGGGGCGGGCGGCTTCTTCCTCGTATTGCTCAAGGTCGTCAACTGCGCCCTTTTCCATGATGGTCTTGTTTGTCGCCAGCACATATTGGGCCTTGGACGCAGACTTGTTGATGTGTGTTTGCAGGTCGCGCATTCCACGGATCAAGCCATACGGAGAACCGTCAGAGGCCTTGCGGTAGCAGATGATCGGCGTGAACGGATAGCGGTTGTGGCGATATGGCGACGGCGCGAGATAGAGCAGCCCGGCAGTCGTGAACAGCGAAACGAAGGTCCGCATCTTCACACGCTTGTGGATCGAGGCGCGGCCTGCATCCACGTCGCGCAGATGCCCCTCGGAAAACTCGTCGAAAATCTCGCCAGAGAAATCCCCGCCGACGATCACGCGAGTCATTGCGGGCTTGCGGAACCATCCTTCGATCAGGCGCACGCGATCTCGGGAGGTTGCCGACATGCCGGGCGCAGAGCGGGCCGTGGAGGAGGCGGTGTTCTCCCACTCGTCCATGGCCTCGTCGCCGAATTGGTCGAGAGAGGCACCAAAGTTCAGCGAGGATGCCGCTGCGGTGGTGATCATTTCCTCTCGATCCGGCGTCAGCGCCACCGCGTTGTCGATGTCGGTCCATTTTGTGCGGAACATGAACCGGCCATCGCTAAAGTCGGGTGCGTTCGCCAGACTATCCCACAGAATGTTGCGCCAGCTTTCGGCGCGGTCATAGATCGGCTCCCCGCCTTCATCATCCGCCTGCCATCCGGCTTCCAGCCATCCAATCCCGCACTTCACAGCGGATGCAAAGGCCTGCGAGGACGCAAACTCGCTGTTGTTGGCGTCGGAGAGGTATTTCAGCAGTTCGGTCTTGCGCTCGGCGGCGGCGGAGCCTTCCTTGCGCCGCGCGAGGATCTTGTAATCCGTGCGCCCGCGCCGTTCCGTTCCAATCAACCAGTTCAGGGTGGTGGAAATCACGTTGTAGTTGGTCGCCATCTGGCCGCGCTGCGCGAGGATGAACTTTTCTTCGTCCGTCCACGGGTCGTTGTCGTAGAAACGCTCGTCCTTCGCCATTTCGGCGCGGTTGCCGGCCTGCTTGTCGAGTTCGGCCAGGTAGTGACCCAAGAGGTTGGAATGCAGCTTTCGGGACTCGTTCGAGTCGAGGTTGATCTTGCCTTGCACCCCCTGATCTGGGGCGACAACACCGCCCTGAAAGCGGTCAATCGGGCTATTGGGCCGGTTTGTGCGGGGCGCGGAGGCAATGATGTCAGACATCTTCGGTGATCCCGGTTTGGGTGATCTTGCCGGTGTCGCGGTTCACCATGGTTGCAAAGGCGACTTCCACCTGATCGACGGCAGGCATCGGCGGGCAGGTCAGCAGGTCTTGCAGGTGGTTGCGGACCAGATCGGTGATCCTGAACAGGTTGCGTGGGTTCATCGGGTCCATGCCAAGCGAAGCGGCAAAGTGAATCGAGGTCGTCGCGCAATGCGCGCCATCGCCGGTGTGTTCATCCCACATATAGGCAAGACCAAGCGGAACGATACAAGGGGTGGTGCGTTCCGGGTTGATCTGGTGGAGACTCGGGACGATCACCAGCGCCGGGCTGCGGTCGTGATGTGTCCACGTCAGATAGACCGTCAGATCGCCGTGGACGAACCGCGCGGCGGTCTTGGAGAGGTCAATCGCCAGCTTCGGCGTGTCGTTGAGTCGCATATTCATAGGACTGAGGCTCCAAAGCGGCCGGAATTGCGGCGGGTGGGACGTGTCTGGGCGTTGACCAGCGCAGGATCGAAACCCTGTGCAAGCTGGCGCAGGGCGTCGGCGGCCTCGGTGTGCGGGTTGTCCTTGTCGGGTTCATCCGACCAGACCCCGAGCGTCGAGTTCCACTTCTTGCGGTAGAGTGACAGGTGTTCGATCCCTGCCGCGCAGGCGTCGCGGTCGAACCACAACTGCGAGAAGATCGAGCGAGTGAGGTCGATCCCGTGCTGCAACACCTGAACGCGCGGGACGATGTGAAACTTCCAGTCGGGGGCGAGTTCCATCAGCATGTCGAGCGGCGAGGCGATGGTGTTTGCCATCTGCCGGGTCTGCACCGCGTCGTGAGGCAGGAACATTCCACCGAACACATAGCCCGTGGCGCGCAGCCGGTTGACGTAATGGGCGTATCCCTCGGACCAGCCCTCCATGAATCCGATGATGCGGTGCTGCATCCCGATGTATTGGTGCAGCCAGATCGCGGTGCCGTCGCCAGAACCAATATCCCAGAACGTGTTGACCGGGACGCGGGCGACATGCGGAACCACGGTGATCCGACCTTCGATGCGGGCGCGGGCCAGTTGCGCCGCGTAGAATGTCCCCTCGGTGGACCGTTGCCAGCATTCTTCGGAGGTTGACGGCCATTCCTGCCACATCTTTTCGACATCGCCGGAAAGGTCGGTTTCCCTCTTGGAGACGTAGAAAGCCCGCTGCCAGTCATCCAGCTTGACGCCTTCCGACTTCTCGATCTTGTCGAAGTAGGCGTGATCCGCCTGGGTGATGCGGACAGTGGCCGGGTCGAGGCGATATTTCGGCTCCTTGAACCACGGGAAGAAGAAGAACCGGTATTCCGCCTTGCTGAGTTGCTTGCGCTCCTGTTTCAGCGCCTCGGCTCGGCTGGCGATCTTGTAGAACTCGCCCTCCTGCCCCTCTGCGGTGGACTCGATGACCGCCACGCCATCAATCGGCACAGCTTGCAGCGATCCGGTGACAATCTCGCGCGCCTTCTTGGGGCTTTCCTTGCCGATCTTGCCCATTTCCGAGACATGCAGCCGGTGGATGGTGCCAGACCGCATCGAGGTCGCCACGCGGACAGTGCTGTTGTTGTTGGCGAAGCGGATCATCTGGCCGGTGTCGTTCGCCAGCGGGTGTTCGGCGCGCAATGACTCTGGCATGTTGTCGTAGGTGAACTTGATCTTGTCCGCGAAGATGGTTTCGGCGTCGGGAAGGGTGTGGGCAATGATGCCGCACCGCTGTTCGGCGTTGAACATCGCGTGATCGAAGGTGTTGATGCAGGCGGCGGTGGTGATCCCAAGCTGCCGCGCCTTCAACACCACGTTGCGATTGTGCAGGTTCAGCAGGAACTCTGTCTGCGATGCGTTGGGGATGAACGGCATCGAGGTCGTCGGCTGGCCTTCCTCCCCCTTGACGATGATCCGGTAAAGCGCCCCTGAAAACAGACGCCAGCGCCATGAGGCGAGGCACATCGCCAACTCGGCCTCGGTCGTCGGCACGAATGACGGGTCTATCTCGACTGGCTCGGGCGGAAGGATGCTCATTCCTGCGGCTTCCGAACGATGGGGGCCTGAGATTGGCGCACTTGGATTTCGCGCAGCAGGGCGGAAAGCTGGCCTCCCGTTTCCACTTCCACCTGTTCCTTGAGCAGCCCATACCGCTTGGCGAGGTTTTCCAGCGCCTTAGCCTGATCGGCGAGAATGATTTCGGCACCGTTGGCGGTGATCTTCACGCCCTGGAACAGGGGCTTCACTTCCGGGGCCAGTTTGGTGGTGTCGTTGAAGTGGGCATATCCCACGCCCAGGCCTGCGCATTCCGGGCAGTCAGGGTTTGGCTGTCCGGTGATCTTGTAGCCAAAGCCGCCTGCGTCATTGGGCGCAGAGTCGTCGTTGATGTCCTTCTTCGGGTTGCGCGCCTGCCATGCCTTGAGTTCATCGCGGTATTCGCGGCGGGTTTTCCACTGATACTCATGGTCGATGCCGTGGCAGTAGCGGCACGGGCCGATGCGGTATTGGGTGAGAGCGTTGGCATCGGCGGTGGCGATGGATGACCAGAGTTCCAAGATGCGCGAGGCGGGGATTTCGAGATACTTCTGTGCGATCTCCGTGACCAGTTCGGTGAGCCTGTTGGCGATTTCCGGGCGGCGGATCAGCAGGCTTGCCTTGAACCTCGCGCTTTTCGGCGTGTATCCAGCCGCAATCGCGGCCTTCTGGCCGTCGAAGTCTGCCACATAGGCGTTGCAGAACAGTTCGTATTGCGGGTTGGAGAGGGCGGGCAACGGATCGGCCTCCGGTGATGTCGTGGCCTATTATCCATCAGCGGTGGACTTTTATCAATATGTCGCAGGGAAAGCGAAACGCGGCCCCTAAATATGGGGGCCGCGCGATGTGGTTCTGGCGGTGGCTGTCAGTGGCGGGGCTTGTCGCGGTTCGCAGCGGCCTCAAAGACGCGGGCGAGAGAACCCTCACCCTCAAGCTTTGAGTCAGCGTCCGATTCATCCAACAGACGCGCCCCCATGGCGACAGCTATGGCGCGGTATTGATCCCGATCTGGCAGAAACCCCGCTTCGGTCAGGTTTCTAAGGGAAATACCGATGGACACACACGCAGAACGTTCCGCCTCTGTCAGGGTGGAGCGGCGAGTGTCGTCGGTCATTATCCTGGCAAAGATGGTGTTGGCGCTTTGCAGACTGCCAATGAGGATCATCACGGCTTTGGCGGCCTCTTGCCAATAGCCCTTGTTCTCGTCCTCGATGCTCGTCATTTCACAGATCAGGCACATTTTTGCGGCTCCTTTTTGCCAAATGCGGTGGTTGCGGCGTAGTAGCCCACAGAGAACTCGCGCAGCGTGAACCACACGGGCCATTGGGGAGGCGGTGAGGCGGGCGATGTGTAACGCCTGCCGGTGTCTGGCGCGATGCCGATGGCGGCCCATGCGGTTTCGCGGCTCTGGACCTTGTGGCGAAACGCTATGGTGTCGATCATCACGGCAATGAGCGAGTAATCCGGCTCCGCATCGCCCCACGGCTCGTATCTGAATATCTGATCAATGAGGTCGAGAGCCTGTTCGACGGTCGCGGCGAGGGGCAAAATGCCCAGCCTGATCTGTTCACGGGTTGCGGCGAGACGTTTGCCGGTCATGTCGGGGCGGGCCAGATAGGCTTGCAGGGTGATTGCCTGCCTGATCGGGTCGAGGTCGATGGCTTTGTGATCCATGGTTTTGTCTCTGTTTTTGTCAGTTGATGTCAGTTGTCGGGTTGATCATCGGCCTGCTCGGCATCCTCGGCGAGGATTTGGGCCATGCTGATAGGCTCGTCGCCACCTTCGGATGCGCGGATCATGCCCAAGAGGGCTGCGCGGACAGTTGTGCGCACTGAATTAGCGTCCAGGTTAAGGGTTTGGTCGATGATTTGCCATGCCCACGCGGGCGCGGCGCGGGACACGATCTTGTCATTCTCGGCTTCGGCCTCCTGTTCCACTTCAAGCCTGTAGTTGCCGCGGGCGGTGACGATGATTTCGTCGGTCGGCAGGTTTGCGCGGCGGGCCATGTGCAGGACTTGGGTGATCACGTCAGCGGCAGCGTCAGCCAGATCATCGACGCCGGTGAGATTTGCCAGCACCTTGCAGAGGGCGAGGCCTTCGGCGGCGCGGTGTTCGTTGGTTCTGGACTTTCCCAATGCGCGATCTTGGGCGTTCTGGGTGAGGATTTCGATGGCCGGGGCGAGGGCTGCGATGGCATCCGCATTGTCCGCGTTTACGGGCGGCAAGGTGGGTGCAAGTGGTTGCGGGAGAGGCTTGCCCATGGCATCGGCTTCGGATGCGAGGATGCCGCGCAGCTTGGCGGCGAGGGCGCGGGTTTCTGCATCGGCGCGGTCGATTTCGGCCTGCTCGAATTGAGCGGTGATTTTGGCTTGTTCGGACTCGTGGTCAGAGAGATTGGACATGGTTTGATCCTTTCGGGGTCAGAGGTATGTTGGTCTGTTCTGCGGGGTGTATGCGGGCGGGACGCCAAGAGTGACTTGGGCGATGATGCGGTCGCCCGAGTAGGCCACGCTCGACAGGGGGCGTTTGTCTTTATTTATCAGGCACTCGATCAGATCGCTGGCGCGGCGGGCTGCGGTCCATGCGGCATCTTCTGATCGGTAGATTTTGCTGATCCTGACGAGGGTGGTGGTCTGGAAATACCAGCCACCTTCCTCCGGGCCACCATAGGAGAGGTCGATGGTGGCGAAGGACAGAAACCAACCGGCGTGACGGCCTTCCAGTTTGGTGAGCGGGCAGCGGGGCGTTGGGTCTTGGCCTTCCGGGCCGATCCATTGGGATGAATGCGGCTCGATTTCGGCGTCGCATCTGGGGCAGCGGTCATTGCACTTGCACGACCATTCGTCGGTCCAGTGGGTGCCGCAGGACTCACAGGTGTAGCGATTGAGCCAAACGATGTCGGTGTCGTCGGTGTCCATGGTCATGCGCTCCGGTAGAGGGCCACAGCCTCGGCGCGCGGCATGGTGTTGAGCAGCTTGGCGCTTGGGTATTTCGCCTGCACTCCGGGCAGCAGTTTCATTGGGTCGGTTCCGGCGACTTTTGGCTTCCACGTCACGATGTTGCCGTCGAGGATGCCGATGACTTGGCGCTTGATCAGCCGGTCCAACTCCTTTCCCGCGATGTGCTGCGCCAGCAGGTCGCCGCAATGGGTTTCCAGATCAGCATCGATGGACATGGGCGCGTCGTCACCATGGTTGAACTCGATGCGCGGCAGGTTCTCCCGGCACCATGCGTCAGCGGCAGCAAATGCGGCGTGATCGCCATGGAAATCATCGCATCCTCCGGTGCCGCGATTGGACAGGTGGCCGATCTTCTTGCCGTCGATCCAGAGGTCAGCATCAAAGCATTCGGTTTCTTCGGACATGCTCGGATAGTGCTTGATGGATTTCAGTTCGATTTTCATGGTGGTGATCCTTTCAGGCGAGGGTGGTGATGATCAGCAGGACACCAAGAAGGGCGGCTGCGAGGATGATGCGGGCGGTGTCGATGCCGTCGATGTCGTTGCGGCGCGGCATGGTGTCAGCCGTAGCGGCGGGCGAGGGGGGTGCCGTCCGGTCCGCACTTGTTGGGCAGGACGAGGCGAAAGCCGTTGTTGGTGCGGTGGATTTCCACTACGGACCCAGCCTTTTTGGCGTCGTCGTAATCCCGCAGGCAGGCGGCGGCGAGGCTGTTGCGGCCCAGCAGACCGGCGTAGCGGGCGAGAACGGCGCGGGCGAGGCGCATCAAGAGGCGGGTTTGTTCGGTCATTTCGGGTTCCTCGGTGGTTTGTTTGTCTGCGTCGTCTCCCTGTATAATTGTCCATCATTTTGCGCACCGTCAAGTCCTTTTGTCCATATTTGGAGGAAAAAAAGACAGCCCCCCCCCGCCGAAGCGAGGGGCCACGTTAACAAAACCGGGAAACGTTAACAGGTGCGGGGCGATGTGTTAACTTGGCGATCCGTTAGCCTGCCCGAGGATGGAACCCAGGCTTTGACCCCTTGCGGGATTTTTATAGCGCCACGGATCAACGGCGCTGCCCTATGCGGCTTGTCACCCCACGGTTTGCGTGACGGCGCTGATCGTCGTCCAGTGCGAAGTCCAGAAACCGCTATCCCATTGGTAGCCCCCCGGATTCGAAGATGTTGTGTAGCCGGTGAAGTGGCTAGGATAATTGTCAAAGGATGGCTCGTTCGGCAGGTTGGCGCGGACCACATAGCCCCGGAAGGCGTCCCACGCGCTATGGACGTAGCCCAAGGCTTGCAGGGCCACCAACTCGCCCGCCCAGGTGTTAAGGTTACGGTAGCCAGCTGCTGCATGTGGATTGTAAAGAGATTCCGGGTTGGCGTAGTTTTCCGGCCCCTTCTTGAACCACTCATACGACCCCACGGAGTGATATGTCGGGGTGTCAGACGCAACCGTGGTGCAATTTGCAAGCAGGGTGCTATCGAATCGCGCGGGGCATCGCAATTCGTTCGTGCCAACGTCAGCGCGCAAGGTCGCCATCGCTGACGTTTGCCCTGTAACACCCAGATACAGAGCCACCGGCAGGAGGAAGCCCTGGTTTTGCCCGCCGTCAGCGGGCAGGGTTGTTTCGGCACTTACCTTGATGGCATGGTAAATCTGCACCCCATGGCCTATCAGCAAACCGGCCAGCGTTCGGCGCAACGCAATGGCATCATCGCCGATCATGGCAAGTCCAGCGGCGTTTGTTGTTTCGATCACCTCCGACCCATAGCCGTCATGCAGGGTAAAGCCGGACGGGGTGAAGCTGCGCCGGGTTTCTACTGCGCTCAATAATGCGGCGGCTGGGTTTGATCGGGCCATTCGCGCCGTCACATCGGCAATGGTTGGCCTGTCGTGTCCGACCGTAGAGTAGGACGGCAAAGACAGCGCAGATACGTCAATTGTCGGGCCTGCTGGGCGAGACGCCGGTGTGTCATATACGATGGCGGGGCACATTTCATTCGCGGCAGGGGCCGATGCCCGACAATGGATTTCCATGTAATTGAGGACGCGCACCGGGTGCAATGATGTCCCGCCGCCTGACGAATTGGGATACGGGTTGCAGCGCGACTTGATGTAACTGTCATTTGTGGCCAATGTCAGAGGCAAGGATACGGGCGCTTCATATTGGGGTGCGTTATTCACCCTTTCGTCGAATGGCTGTTTGGCAGACCGGCGATAAGGATTATACATTGCCCCATGCACCGCAAACCCTCCCCAAGTCGTGCGGGCGGGATACTCGGAGGCGATCTGCGCCCCGGTTGTCACCCAACTGCGAATCCCGTCAGGATAAAACCCGGCGGGCGTTGCCGTGGTAAATCGAACTCCGGCCCTGCCCGATGACAGGCCCGGCCAATTTGTCGGATCAGACGCCGCGCTGCTATTCGTGACCGTGCCTGTCCCGGCCTGCCCGTAGTTTCCTGATGAATCCAGCACCCAGTTTTGCGCAAACTCATAGGATGCGCCGGTTTCGCTGGCATAAATCACCCGGTCAAGCTGGCAAGTGATTGTCGCTGTGCTGCCCGCCACGGAAACTGAATAACTTGACACGTTGACCGGCCCCATCCCGCGCGTTGTCCAAATGTCGAGTTTGGATATATCGACGGTGGGGGTGTTCCAGACCTTCCCGCCTGGCAGGGTGGCGGTGATAACAAGATCGTCGGCGGGGATGACGTTGGCCACCACTACCGACGATGTAGTGGCCGCCACACCGCTAGTCCACGGCGGGGCAAGGTTTGCCCATACCGGGCTGCCGGTCTTGGTCCAAGCGTCCAGACTGCCCACGGTGTCCTGCAATGCGGTTTCGGACCCACTAAGGGTTGCCGCGCCGATCCGCGCGCCGCGCCAGTAGTGTTCCAAGGTGCAACCGCCATCGCCCGCAAAGTTATAGTCGGTAATTTGCCGGCCAAACGCACCGCCATTGTATAGCCATGCGTGCATCGCGGCAGGATCGCCGTAGCCCATGGCAAAACTGGATGCCCGGAACGTCGCTGGTGAACCAGACCCCGATTCCGACCGCTGCCCGAGCCTGATCTTGTTATAGGACGCGGGAGCGATGCCCGTGGTCGATCCTGCCGTATATGAAACAACTGCCTCGGCGTCCCGATAGTAATAGAGGCCGATGGTCGTTGTTACAGTCGAAGCGTGCCGCGTAAACCGGCCCGTGATCCGGTGCCAGCCGACCGAGGGAGCCGCCGCCGCCGTGGTGATCCGGTTAGTGGCGGACGACCTAGAGTTCATGGTGGTGGGCGATAACTCTATATACGATGTAGCTGACGCCGTATCGCCGACAGACATGGCAATGCCATTCAGGTTAGTTCCGTCATAATACATATCGAACGAAAACCACCCGCCATCGGCGGGAAGCGTGCCGCCGCCGACATCGAAGACCGCGCTTGTCTGTTCGAGATAGTCTGTCCCGCCTGAAACAAAATCCACCACATAGTCTGGTTGGATATAAGCGCTCGTCACAGTGTCGGTCGAATAGTTGCCCGCCGCGTCTTTCACGGTCAAATGGACGCGCCAAAGCGCTTCGCCCCACGCATCATCATTTACGGTGATGCTGTTAGCAGTTGCCGTTGCCGCTCCGAAACCATCTGCCGCCGCAGCAATCTCGGCCCCGGGGAGCGGCGTTGCCGAAGTGTTTTTCAACCAATAGTAAGTCCCTGCCTCGTCAGACGTAAACAGCAGTGTGTTCGTGCCGCTGTCATAGGAAACGCCCGACAGGACCGGGGCTGTGGTATCCGCAGACCCACCCCCGCCATTCCGCGTCGATAGGCCGCTCAGTCTCACCAGTTGGGCAAGACCATTAAGCACAGGACACCGCCGCAGCGGTCGCCCCGCTGGCCGAGTAGGCCCAGACATATTGCGCCGCGAGTCCCGGCCACAATGCGCCCAAGGTTTGATTGATGATGGCTCCCGGCGCGGACTGCACAACAAATCCGCCCGTGAAATCGGTAGGGGCCACATCTGCGGCGGTCCCTTTAACCCAGATCGGCGATCCAAGCGGATAGATCGAACATGCTCCGGTCGCCGCGCCACCAGTATTCAACTTTGTCCACTGGCCCTTCGGGATTGCGATGGTATCCTGCGTCGGCATGAGTGACCCCTTATGCTGGATTTTTGTCCACTTTAGCAGGACGCGCTTCGAAGCGCGACCAAAATATCCATCCGATCACGCCACGGATACCTGATCGACCTCAGAACGGAATGTCGTCGTCTATGTCGCTCCGAGTGCCGCGCGGGGTGCCGGGGTCAGGCGACTGATCATAATTCCCTTGGGCCGAACGATCACCGCTGTCGGGCTTGCGATTCAGCAGGATCAGGGTGCCATTGAAAGGGCGCAACACAACCTCGGTGCTGTAGCGGTCAGCGCCCGACTGGTCCTGCCATTTGCGGGTTTCAAGCTGGCCTTCCAGATAGACCTTTGAGCCTTTTGCCAAGAACCGCTCGGCGACATCGCACAGCCCTTCGCTGAAAATCGCCACCGAATGCCATTCGGTGCGTTCCTTGCGCTCCCCCGTGGACTTGTCCTTCCAGCGTTCCGATGTTGCGATGGACAGGTTGCAGACCATGCCGCCATTGCTGAATGTCTTGGTTTCCGGGTCGCGGCCCAGCGTGCCAATCAGTTGAACTTTGTTAAGCGATGCTGACATTTTCAGATCCTTCGTTGCGGGTGAACTTTGTGGTTTCGTTGCCCCAGACCGCCCAGCCTGGGCGGGACTGGCGCGAGAACACTTCGATGCGGCGTGCATCTGGCATCAGCCTTTCCGCCGCGAGGAATGCTTCCTCGGGTTTGCGCGAGTGTTCGCGCGCCAACCCTTCGATCACGCTCCGAGTGCCCCGCGTCGTCTTTGGCTTGCCTATCGTGCCTATCAGGAATGGCTCCCCTGCGCTGCGCAGCACATATCCGGTCCCGAAGGCCTGCTTGCCGGTGACGGTCTTTTTTGACCAGTGGCCCGCCGTCTTGAAGGTAAATCCCCAGCCCCGCAGCACGTCGAGGGCTTGCGGCAATAATGGATTGGTGGCCCAGAGCCACAGCAGGCAGTCACGCGCGCCCAGGGCCTCCCCTACGGGCAGCGCGGCAATGTCTGCCAGCGTCATGGTCTGGTAGTGCGCCTCTGGGCCTTTCTTGGCTCCCTTGGCGCTGAAATTGACGAACCGCCACGGCGGATCAGCCATGATCAGATCGAACCCGCCTACAGGGCGCAATTCGCACCATTGCCGGATGATCTGTCCCGCCGAAAAAACGTCAGGCATCCGCCCCGCCTCCCGCCATGGTTGCGCGACGATCCTGCGCCACCCTCACCGCCTGCTCGATCACCGCGACCCACGGCAGATGGTGCTGGGCAAATCTCCCCCCTGCGCGATATGCCAGCTTGCGATGCAACGACAGACGATCCATCAGCTTTTCGACGGGCATGATTTCGGACCATGTGGCGCGGGTCAGCAGCGCGGTCTTTCCGTCCAAACTGACAATGACGCGCGGATCAATCATTTTCAGCCTCACGCATCGCCGCAGCCCGCGCGAGGCTTGCCTGAATGAGTGGGTTATTCGCACGGCTTTCCCGCAACTGCCGCCACGCGGGAGAATCCTCCGGTTCGATTTCAGACCAGTGCGGCCGCCGCTGGCTGTCCTCCGCCGCCGCCTGCAACGCCTCATCGCGGCTCGATGCCATCGGACGCCTCGCTATAGCCTGCGATAGGCTCAAGTTGAAACCGGCTTTTGCGAGGATTTCGGCCGCCCTCCTGCGTTCCTCCGGGGTGCGCTCCACCACTTGCGCGGCCTCCCGAACTTCGCGCTCCATCCGGTCGCGGCGGGCCAGTTCGTCGCCAATGGGCTTCAACTCGCGCTCGGCTAGAATAACGATCTCCCCCGGCGATGGGCGGCGCTGCATCGTGCGCTCCCATGCGTCGAACGCTCGGTGCATTGCCCATTCAGGCACATGATCCAACGCCCTCACGAATGCCCACCTGACCGCAGCCCGTGTTTCCTCGTCGGACTCCGGCTCGAAATAGCAGGCGAGGGTGACATTGACCCGGCGCAGGGTTTCAGCGGCGTTCGGCGCGGAACGGATCGCGGCTTGAAGTGTCGATCTGGATTGATCCTTGATCGAGGCCAGCGGCGATTGCTTGGATGGACTGATCGAAAGCGCGCTTTCTGTCATCTTTCTGTCTCCGTGCGATAGATGCTTGGGAAGGGATGATGGGTTTCAGAGTTGTGGATTTGACCCCTGCAAGCCGCTGCATGGCCGGGGTGAAATATTTGAAACTGGACGGACTGCCGGGTTCCTTGCGGCTCCCCATGACCTCGATGACGACCGCGATCTGCTCGGACTCGGTGATCCCCATAGAGGTCCATTGACCTACAATCGCCATGTCTGCGGTTCCGCCAATCCATTGCCCCCCCTTGCCGGTGAGGCCTGATGGATCGACTCCCATGGCGGTCAAAAGTTGCTCCCGATGGGTGCTGATTTCCTCGCCCGCGCGGCTCTCACCACCAATGAAAGTGGGTGTGGATGTGGGTGTGGGTGTGGGGGTATCCGAGTGGTATCCGAGTGGTATTACCGTGGTATCGGCAGTTTCCTTTGTTTTCAACCACCTAGCCATCACGTTGTTAGATTGCCGGGTGCTGTTCCGTTTAACGAAGGTGGCCTCGTCTGTTAAACGGCCCTGCGTTATCTCACCATTTTCCACCTTGAAGAACGGCGCGAGAGTTTCCCAGATGCGCGCCCATTGGGCCGAGTTGACGCGGGCATAGCGGGCGAGAAGTTTGGGGTCATTCGGAAGGCTGCATCCCTTCGACCTCCACATCGCCATCAGCAGCAGAAGGTAGGCCCCATGCTCGATGGTCGTCAGATGAGTGGTGTCTCCGAGATAAGCATCAGTCCAGAGGGGAAGAGCCGGAAACTCCGCCATTCAAGCCTCCACTGGCTTGAGGGCCTTCACGGTGATGACGCACTTTCCTTTCGGGATCGTGGGGTCGCGCCGCACTGTGATGGCGTCCATAAAGCGATCATCTGGCGTGACGTGCATTCGGTGCAGCAGGTCGATCAAAGCCTTGTCGCGGTTGTTGATGTCGCCCGCGTCCTCGGGGGAGAGCAGCAGCATCGCCGTGTAAGGTTGATCCGCAGGAAGCGCGCGGGCGGGCTGGCTTGGCCGCTGCGCGTTGATTTCAAGCCCGGCCTCCTGCGCCCACGCGATATAGCGCGGCGAATGGGTGCGATTTGCGCCGGTCCCGACATACAGGTGGTTGGTGGATGGGCCTAGCGGCAGCAGGAAGGACAAAATGACCTCCGCTGGGCGCGCGGCGGGCACACCATCCTTCCGCATCGCATCCTCGATCTGGGCAATCCGCTCATCCAGCTTGCGGGCCTGCGCCGCCATCCTTGTGAGCATCTTCGTGTAGGCAAAGCGGGTGTTGGTGTAGGTGGACGTGGTGATACCCAATCGCGCGCAATGAGTCTGGAGTCGGGCAATGACGTTATGGGTGTGGTTTTGGACAATCATCTAAGCGGCCCCCTTGGAGTCGCCGCCAGAATGGACAAAAAGACATCGAATGTCCAGACCAAAAGCTAGGGTGTCATTTACGACAAAACGCTATATGTTATCCGGCGTGACATTTGTTGATCGCATTGATTCGGGAGAGCGCCGTGACCACCGCAGGTATAGATCGTCTCAGCTTTCGAGAGGCGATGATCGAGCGACTGGACCTGACCGGGATCACCGTTGCCGACCTCGCCCGAAAAACCGGCGTCTCCAAGGGGCTGCTCGACAAGCTGCGCCAGCGGAGGACGGAAACGCCGAATGTCTATGATGCCATGCTGATCAGCCGGTTCTTCGGCCAGACCGTCGAGGAGTTCATGGGCATTCGTTCCCGCGCCGAGAAGCGCGACGAAATCATTGAAATGTTGAAGCTTTTATCCCCAGAGCATCGCGCTATGATGATTGCTCAAATCCAGGCTGTTGCGGCCTACCGTCAGAAACCGGAAGGCCAAAGGTAGCAATCCGCAGCGCAGCAACCAGCGCATTGAGGTCGCAGTCGTGCAGGATTGAAATCATTTCATCCACCGACACCAACTCGATCTCGCTCATTTCCCTGACGCACATCGCGCACCCTCACGACCTTGACCCTTCCGGCCCGAAAGTGGGCGGATTGCAGCGGGACGACTCATTGCACCAAAAGGGCAAGTTGCGCAACTCTTGGATGCGGGAACCGTGCTTTTCCGATGGTGGCGTTTTGTCCACTTCTCTGATTGACGGTGGCGTTTTGTCTGTGTAAGCTCTGTCCTATAGTCCATACGAGGGGGCGCAAGATGCGCGACGGAGACAGCTTCCGCACACTGACCGCAGAGGAATATCGTAGCCGGTTGGCGCGGATCGGCCTTGATGAAAATGCGTCGATTGCCCAGCGGTTTATCGACCTTGGGGTGAAGATCGCCGCCCAGCGTCGGCGCGCGGCCCTTCGTCAGACCATCAGCGACTTCATCTGCGGGCGCTGGTTTGCGCCGGGGGCTATTGCCGTAATCATGTTCATGTTTGCGTGGGTAAACCGCTGACAAGCAGTTGATGGCCGGGATGGTTCCTCCCTGAACCCGGCCCAACTTGCCGCTGCGCCACCCTCCCTTGGCGCAGCGGCACTTTTCCAGAGAGACACCATGATTCGCACCCCATCATCACAATTTGAGGCCTACCGCTGGTATAGGGACGCTTTGAACAGCCTGACGCCTTCTGTGCATGATGGCGATCCGCAGCCAGGTTGGTTCAAGCGTCGGCTGGTGAAGCAAGGCCCGTGGGTTACAGTTCGCATCTGGCTCGATCAGGTCATTGATCCCGAAACCGGCGAATTGTCCGCAGATGAATTGGTCTGCTGCGAAGTGGATGGCATCCCAGCCGACCCTCGCCCGATCTGGACATTTCTCACACCCATTACCCGCGACGAGTTCAACCGGATCGCGGCCGAGCGGCAGGCGGGCGCTGACCCCCGCCAAAAAATCAACCTTATGAAGAAGGTATCTGGACCGAATGGATGATGGAAGCATGGCCGGGCTTGGCCACAACAAGCCGCCGCTGGTTGACCCTGACCTTCTGGACCAGACCGACGCCCGCATTGCGGAGTTCGCGGACAAGGCGAAGGAATGGCTTGATCTTGGGGAAATCACGTCTCAGGAGCAATCCGCCAACCTGACCGACTTCATCACCGGCGCGCGTGGTGTGTTCAAGGTGGTCGATAAAGCCCGCGCGGATGCGAAGAAGCCACATGACGAGGCGTCAAAGGCCGTCCAGGCGCTTTTTGCCGGAAAGCTTTCGACCATCGAGAGGATTGTGGACCGCGTGAAGCCTCTGCAAGCTGCGTGGCTGGCGAAGGAAAACGCGCGGATCGAGGCTGAACAGGCCGAAAAGCGCAGATTGGCAGAGGCCGCCCGGCTTGAAGCAGAGGCAAAAGCATCCATCGCCGCCGCCCATGGCGACATTGCCGGGGAAATCGCGGCCGAGGAAGCAGCCAAGGAAGCAGCCAAGTTGCAGAAGGCAGCAGAGAAGCCGTTGAAGGCGAATGCTGGGTCGGCTTCCGGGGCCGGGCGCACCATGTCCTTGCGCAAAACCCGCGTGGCCGAAATCGACAACATTCGCTTGGCGTTCATGCAGTTCTGGGACCGCACCGAGGTCGCCGAAGTTCTGACACGACTCGCAAACGCCGAATTGCGTGGAAGCCCCGACCTTCTGGAAATCCCCGGATTCAAGGTCACAATCAAGGAGACAGTCGCATGAATGATCATTTTGATGGGAATACCGGAGAGGTTATCGCCCTGATGGGCGACCGCTCCACCGAAGGGCAGAGCATCATGGTGCAGATGGCTCAAGCGGAATTGAACCAGTCTGTCACCACGGCGCGGGCTTTCCCGCGTTCGATCAAGCTGGCGGTGGATCGCATCAAGTCGCTGGCCACCCTGGACGCCGTTGCGGCGCAAGAGTGCGTCTATGCGCTGCCTCGCGGCGGCAAACCCATTCGTGGCCCGTCTGTCCGCTTCGCCGAGATTGTGGCCGCGATGTATGGCAACTGCCATGTCGGAAGCCGAGTGGTCGCGGTGGATCGCGCGGAAAAGGTGGTGGTGGCCGAGGGCGTGTTTCACGACCTCGAAACCGGCATGAAGCGTGTCGCGCAGGTTCAGCGCCGGATCAGCGACAAAAACGGCAAGATATTCAACGACGACATGATTGCCGTTACCGGCAACGCCGCGTGTTCGGTCGCTATGCGGGAGGCCGTCTTGAAGGGCGTCCCCAAGGCGATCTGGCGGTCTGCCTATGAAGCTGCGGAAATGATCAACTTCGGGAAGGCCGAGACTCTGGCGGTTCGCCGCGACAAGGCGATTGCGGCATTTGGTGGTTTTGGCGTGACCCCGGATCAAATCTTCGCCGCGCTGGAATTGGGCGGCCTGGACGACATTGGCCTTGAGGAAATTGCCACTCTGACCGCCATGTTTTTTGCAATCAAGAACGAAGAAGCGACGGTTGAGAGCTACTTTCCGCCGAAAGCCACCGATCCCCTTTCCGCCCGTGCTGCGGCGCGCGGCGTGACAAAGGCAAAACCCGCCGAATCGGCCAAGATCGGTGGTTCCGCCGCAACGGCGATAAATGCCCCTGCTGCGACCGATGACGATGCCGAGGCTGACGCGGCAAAGGAGGTTGAGGCCCAGCCCGAGCAGAAGCATGAAGAACTGGACCAGACCCAAACAAAGGCTCTGATCGTCAGCCCCAAGTCGAAGATGATTTTCGACAGCCTCATGCGCGACGTTCAGGGCATGGCCCAGGGTGACGGAATCCGTCAGTTGCGGGAGTTCTTCGCGGCGGAAATTGCGGAATTGAGGGCCGAAGCGCCCGATCTTCATGCAGAGTTTGTCTCCGCCTGTGAGGCCCGCGCCAATGACATTGCCGGTCAATAGATCGGCCAAGCCGAAAGTGATGCGGCGCACAACCGCGCCGCATCAAAATCTGGCGAAGGCGGGGATCGCCGATGTGACTGTGCAGCTTCCGGGGAGCAATACCCCCGTGGCCGGGCAGGAAATCTTGTGCGCGATCTGCAACAATGAATCGCTTCTCGTCACAAACGCCAGATCTGGCCGCAAGCCCATTGAGGCGATCAGGCAGGCCGCACACCGCGAAGGTTGGGAGTTCGATGGCTCTGGAAAGCACATCGGCCCCCGCTGCGTCAAAAAGGAGAAAGACAGAAAGATGAATGCAAAACCCAAGCCTGTCGGAGAGGCTGTGGCAACGGTTCCCGAAGCGGCCGCGCTGAAATCATTTGGCGATCTGCCTACCCCGGCCGTTCGCACGGCAGACCCAGCGCAGCGCCGCCGCATCTGGCGCGCGATTGAGGACGCCTACGACGAAGCCAACAGTCGGTATATGAGCGGCCACACCGATGAATTGGTGGCAAAGGTTCTCGGATACCCGCGCAAGTGGATCGAGGATATTCGCGCGGAAAACTTTGGCCCGGCAGGGGTCGATCCTGTGCTGGTCAAACTCGAAACCGAGTTGAATGCCCTGATCGACCGGTGCGTTGCGCAGGTCGATAGCGCCATGGCCCTCGCATCTGCGGCGGAGACACTGGAAAAAGCGGTGCAGTCCATGCGGCAGCGCGTCGAGGCCGCTATTGGTCGCGGGGCAAAGTGATGGCTCAACGCAAGAGACATTCCGAAGGCTCCATCAGCCGCGACATTCTGCTGTTTCTTGCAGGTGCGGGTTCTGCCCGCACGTCGCGCGAGATCAGCAACATGGTTGCCCTCCCGATGAACTCGATCACGGGGAAAATATCCGCATTGGCGCGCGATGCGTTGGTCAAGAGGTCCACCAACAAGATCAAGTCGCCCGCTGGCTATCGGTCCTCGCAATGGGAGATTACCGCCAAGGGAAGAAAGGCCATCGAATGAGCGGCGCGGTAAAAATTATCGAACGCCTGCGCGACTCCACGGTTCCGGTTCTTGGAGTCGACATGGATTGGCTCAAGCAAGATCTCCACCTTCGCCGGGACGCCGCCGACTACATCGAAACCCTGCAATTGCAGTTGAGGTTGCATCGGGTCGAGGCCGAAGCCCTGGCCCCGCCGCCAGAGGTTATTGAAAGCCTTTCTGGTGTTCGCGCGGCCTTCTTGGAACGGGAGCGCGTCCTGAAAGCAAAGCTGCGCGCCCAAGAGTCAAGCCTGAGCGCAAAGGACGCCGCCCTTCGGGCTTATGAGCAAGGAGTGAAGAAGTGAGCGAAAAGAAGCTGAAAGTTTACGCCGGGCTTTGCGTCGGTGGGCCTTGGGATGGTCGCGCGGTCAGCGCATATGAAAATCGCGTGCGCGCCGTCAAAATCCCAGATGGCCTTGATTTTGGGGTCATGGTTAACCCCAATGACGCGCCGGTGTCTGAGCCTAATATTGGCGAGATTACGACCTACGGATGGCATCCCGGCGTTAGGATTTCCTTCGGGAAGTTCACCACCGGGTTTTGGCTGGTCGAAGGCAGCGGGAACACTATCGAGTGGGCCATCGAGCATATCATGCGCGCCTACCATTTGAAGGCGGCATGATCATGGCCCCCAAACCCAAGAAGAAGATCATGGTCGCCTGCTCTGTGCCGGGATGCAGCACGCCCATTTCCAAGTGCCGCGCAAGCGGGTCTGGTGTCTGCTCTGTTCATCAGCACGACTACCAGTTCTGCCGCTGCTCGTATTGCCTCAAACGGCGCGGTGAGCCGCCACGGGAAACGATTGCCCAGGTTGCCAGAAGCACGCGCCTGACAGCGACGGCAGGAAGGGCAAGCACAGGTCTTTCCATGTCTCAAAAGTCGGTTCTTGCCCGCGATCACCGGCCGATCTCCCTGTCTGTCCCGCCGTGGGAGCGAGTTGAGGGCGCACGGCAATGATCATCTACCTTTGGTGGGCTATCTACACCTACGCCACAATCGGGGCCGCTGTCGCCGGATGGATTGTTTGGTTGGTGTGGAGGGACAGGAACGAGTGCTGCGACTGTAAAGATGAAAAGGAGCAGGAGGAACGCAAATGACATACATTCTTCGCACAGTCGCCGCTGATATGAAAAGCCGTGGCGGTTTTATCTGGCCGGAAAGCGGCCCGGTGTCGTGTCCCGATTGGGATGCCACACCCGAATGCGGCAATGGCCTGCACGGGTTTTTGTGGGGCGAGGGTAACGGATCACTCGCCAACTGGTCAGACGATGCAAAATGGCTGGTGGTCAAGGTTGACAAATATGTTGACCTGAAAGGCAAGGTCAAGTTTCCGCGCGGCGAAGTTGTTTTCTGCGGCACCCGCAAGGGTGCAACAGATGAAATAATCAGGCTCGGAGCCAAGGGCGCTGTTATTGGCGCAATAGCAACGGCGGGCGACTATGGCACCGCAACGACGGGCTACGAGGGCACCGCAACGGCGGGCCACTATGGCACCGCAACGGTGGGCGACGAGGGCACCGCAACGGCGGGCGACGGTGGCACCGCAACGGCGGGCGACGGTGGCACCGCAACGGCGGGCTACAGGGGCACCGCAACGGCGGGCGACTGGGGCACCGCAACGGCGGGCTACGGTGGCACAGCAACGGTGGGCTACAGGGGCACCGCAACGGCGGGCTACAGGGGCACCGCAACGGCGGGCAACTATGGCACCATCATCATTAAATACTGGGATGGCGCGCGGTATCGCCTCTGTGTCGGATATGTCGGAGGGGACGGCATAGAGCCAAACCGCGCCTATAAAGTCGTCTCTGGAAAGCTGGTGGCAGCATGACCTACATTCTTCGCACAGTCGCCGCTGATATGAAAAGCCGTGGCGGTTTTATCTGGCCGGAAAGCGGCCCGGTGTCGTGTCCCGATTGGGATGCCACACCCGAATGCGGCAATGGCCTGCACGGGTTTT
>Ga0213919_1000184_pt1 | contig 33309 bp, 18 predicted proteins | sample McNCre317MG_FD_161056 | JGI IMG/M metagenome (GOLD analysis project Ga0213919, IMG submission 161056) | Freshwater microbial communities from McNutts Creek, Athens, Georgia, United States - 3-17 MG | ecosystem: Environmental > Aquatic > Freshwater > Creek | place: USA: Georgia | collected...
GGCCGATGTGAAACGCATCAGCAACTAATTTTTAGAACAAAGAATTTCTCTCAGGAGCTAAAGCACCATGTCCTTCTATACCGCACTCACAGGTTTGAACGCCGCTACCGCCCAAATGGGCGTGACGTCAAACAACATTGCCAACGTGTCAACCACCGGTTTCAAACGCAGCCGTACTGACTTTGGTGATATTTTTGCGACATCACCTTTGCAAAAAGCCTCGGCCACGATTGGTCAAGGTGTTGCGTTGAAAAAGGTAACGCAAGAATTTGGTCAAGGTAACTTGGTGTTCTCATCGAACACCCTTGACTTGGCGATCAGCGGTGACGGTTTCTTCCCTCTGAAGTCTCAAGACGGATTCCAAGACATCTTCACGCGCAACGGTGTGTTCATGATGAACGATCAGAACAACGTGGTGAACTCAGCAGGACAAAAATTGATGGCGGCGTCAGTCGACTCATCCGGCAAAGCGAACTTGGACGACATGAACGTGTTGACCATTCCGCAAAAAACCACCGGCATGGCCGTGCAAACCAGTAAGGTGCAGTTGGGTTTGAACTTCCCAGCGGATGCTACGGTGATTACCAAAGACTTCAACCGCAACGACCCTACGACCTACAACAAGAGCACGGCGTTGACCGTGTATGACGCGGGTGGTAACTCTTACTTGGCTTCGGTCTACTACGTGAAGACTCAAAACGCGAGTCAACAAACGCCAAACAACAAATGGCAAACCTATGTGTACGTGGGTGACAAATTGGTCAATGCCTCTTTGCAACAAGCCACGAACAGCTTGGGCGAAGAGATGTACGTTAACAAGTACGGTGAACTCAAAGCCAAGAGCGACTTTAAAACGCCAGAACAAATTGCTGAATTGAACAGTAGCTTCTCTAAGAAAACCATCAAGTTTTCATTGGACCAATTGACCGATGTGCGTGTGTCTAAGCCTGCCACCGTCAATGGCGGTACAGCCAGTGACTTGGGTACCGGTTCTAACGACGGCATTGACATTAGCAATTACTTGAACATCAGCAAATCTGATTTGCTGCGTCAACAAGGTAGCAGCGCTGTCACTTACGCCTTAGATGCCAACGTCACAGGTGCCCGTTCCATTGAATTTGGTCCAGATGCCGCACGTGTCACGGTCAATATTCCATCGACAGGTTCAACGCCACCAACGCCTGAAGAAGTCGCTTCCGCGCTGAACCTCAATGCCAGCTTTGCTTCCACTTATGTTGCACAAGCCGCCAAGCCCTCTGTGTCATTGCAAGGCGTGAACTTCGGCGCGACAGTCACAACCAACCCATTTGCCAGCTTCAGCGTCAATATTGGCGGCAAGCAAATGGACTTGACCTCCTTGTCGGTAGCTTCTGTAGACGGCACACTGACCGCTGCCGAATTGCAAACCAAGCTGCGTGCCATGGATGAAGGCAGTGACAATATTTCAGTGGTTTGGAATGACACAGACAAGTCCATCACGATTACAGATGCTGCACAGCGCAATATCACGGGTGCAACTCTGACCAAAGTGACAGATGCAGCGAGTGATGTGTCGACCGGCAGTGCCATTAAGTATGGCGATTCGATTTTGAAAATCACGGCCTTAGACCCCAACGTGTCTGCTGATGAAATCAAAGGCACACTGTCTGCCAAAGGCGTCGTGGTAACGCAAGGTACAGCCACAGTGGCTGCCGTGACCAAGCCCACACCTTACCCACGTGCAACCGCCGCATACACCTTTGACCCACTGGCTAAAGGCTATAAAGCGACGTTTGGTACAGCGACCCCACCCTTGTATGAAGAAGCTGCATCGGGCACCGACTTGCAAGACAAGCTCAACAAAAACGCCACTTTCTCGGCTGACTACATTGCCAGTTTCTCAGCCGTCACTCAGCAATTGACCATCACGGCCAAAGATCCGTCTAGCGCCAGTGCCACTGCCATTGCCAACTCAGTGAAAGTGCTGCAAAGCATGGCTGATGTCGCAGGTCCTTTTGCTCAGATTGATGATCCAGCCACACCGAACCCACTGCTCACCGCCGGTGTTCAATCGGCATTGAACAGCAGCAAACGCAGTATTGATGATCTGAAAAACTTGTTCACTGTCAACGTCGATAACTCTATCGATCCTGTGTCTGTGGGCTTGGACCATTTGGTGGAAGCCATGAGCAAGCTGCCTGCGACGGCCAGTAAAAAGCTCTCAGGTACTCAGATTGCAGCTGAATTGACCAACGTCATTGCCCGTGCCTATGGCGATGAAAAACCATTCAACTTCTCGACCGTGGGTACACCCACCTTCTCGTTGTCATTGACACGTGCAGACAAATCAACCTTGCCCAAGTTGGCGATTGATTTGTCCGCATCCAAAGACATGCGCAGCGAAGACATGGTTCGCGAAGTGCAAAAGCAAATCGATGCCGATCCGCAATACAGCGGTAACGTGATCGTGAGTTACGACACAGCCACTCAAAAGCTGATGTTCACACCGACTGAAAACGCCAAAGTCACGGTATCGAGTGAACAAACCGCCATGAACTTGGCCGATCCTTTGGTGCAAGGCGTCAACGACACCTCCGTCGGTTTGACCCTGTCACCCTCAGTATCGACATCACCTTTCCGCGCACTCAATGACCAACGCTACGGCATGAAGGTCGAATACGACGCGGTGAAACAGTCCTTCGTGTTCCAGTCCGGCACCACAGGTGACAACTCTGGCTTGTCCATCACCGGCATCCGCCCTGGCAGCTTGGCCACACAAATCTCCAAAGGTTTGGGCATGACAGGCGACCCCGCAAACTACATCGTGGCACCTTCCACCGTCGATGCGCTGCGCGGTATTGCCTCTACACCAGCCATGTTGACCGGCAACCCCATGGCTGTGAACGTGGACAACAACTTCTCTGTGGACAGCACCAACAACCAGTTTGTGGTGTCTGTCAACGGCATCACCGGCACTGTGGTCATTCCACCCAAAGACACCTACACCTTGGGTACGTTCATGGAAGCGCTGCAAAACGGTATCAACAACTTGCAAGGGCCATCTAAGAACGGCCTCACGCCTGACTCGGTTAACGGCGTGAAGGTGAGCTACAACAGCAAGAGCAACGCACTTGAATTCACCACGGGTACGGCTTCTACCAGCTCGTACGTCAAGATCACCGGCGATGCACGTTGGGGCTTGGACGGCTTGGACGCCAAGTTCGGCACCACCACCACATGGATCAAGCCCACACCGTTCAAAGACGACAAGGGTGCTACTGTCTACATCGACGGATTCGGTGCTGAGTCCTCCACAGCCTCTGGCTTCGACACGTTGCCTGCTTGGTCACCGGTCTACTTTGACAAAGGCGAGCTGACATTTGACACCGCTGGTAACTTGGTGTCACCCAAGCAAGGCGCGCAGTTGGATACGGTTTACTTGCCAAACGGTAAGGGTGCTTTGACCATCAACATCGACTACTCCAAGTCAACCCAGTTTGCGTCACCGTTCTCGGTGTTGTCACAGTCGCAAGACGGTGCACCTGAAGGTGACTTGGTGGGCTTGGCGATCAAAGATGACGGTTTGGTCTCTGCCAGCTTCTCCAACGGCTCACAAAAATCATTGGGCAAAGTCGTGTTGGTGAACTTCTCCAACCCCTCTGGTTTGCGCCAGATTGGTGACACCAACTACTACAAAACATCTGACTCCGGTACACCTAAGTACGGTGAGGCGGGTGCTGCGGGTTACGGCACGGTGCGCTCAGGCGCCACCGAACGCGCCAACGTCGACTTGACCCAAGAATTGGTGGACTTGATCACCGAGCAGCGTAACTTCCAAGCCAACGCCAAGGCCATGGAAACCAGCACCTCGATGACCAACACCATCATTCAGATCCGTAACTAATCAGTTGCATTAAGAGCCTGATATGGACCGCTTATCTTTTAACGCAATGGCGGCGATCAACGAAGATCGTCTCATTCGACAACAGCTGTCGAACGACATTGCCAACGTCACCACCGTCGGTTTCAAGCAAACCTTCGAAGCCACGATCCAACCGCATCAAGCGGTGGGTGAGGGCTTTGACTCTCGCTTGCAACCCCGTCTGTACACCACAGACCGTGTGCGCTTGGATGCGGGTCCCTTGATGGTCACAGGTCGCGACCTGGATGTGTCTTTCAACCATAAAACCGTGTTGGGCGTGACCGGCAATGACGGAAAACTGGCATTCACGCGCCGGGGTGACCTTCGCGTCAACCCCAATGGCGTCTTGGAAACAGGTTCTGGCCACATGGTGCAGGGCGCCGATGGCGGCCCGATCACCATCCCCGTCGGGTCAGTGGTCAACATCACCAATACGGGCCAAATTTACGCCTCAGACCCCACACAGCAAGGCGTGCCGCAAGAACAGCTCATTGGTACCTTGCTGCTGCGCGATGCCAGCACCACCCACTTGATCAAACGCGAGGATGGTTTATTCCGCGTTGACGAAAAACCACTTGGCACGGACTTTGCAACTGGTCCTGAGCCAGTTTCTTTGACACCGAAGGCCCTCGAGGGCAGCAGTGTCAATCCAATGGCATCGATGGTGAAGCTGATTGAACAGAGTCGCTCTTTTGAGCATCAGATTCGAATGATCAAAGAAAGCAAATCGAACGATGAGTCGGGCGCCTCAATGATGAAGGTGTCCTGAATTTGACAGATTAAAGGGGGCGATTAGCCATGGACGCATCATTGTGGGTAGCCAAAACGGGTCTTGACGCGCAACAAACGCGTATGAACGTCATCTCGAACAACTTGGCCAACGTGAATACGACTGGCTTCAAACGCGACCGTGCCGTTTTTGAAGACTTGCTCTATCAAAACGTCAAGCAACCGGGTGGTCAAACCACCAACAACACACTGTCTCCCACCGGCTTGATGCTGGGTACGGGTGTGAAGATCAATGCCACAGAAAAGCTGCACTTGCAGGGCAATTTGATCAACACCCAATCGCCACTCGACTTGGCGATCATGGGCAACGGCATGTTCCAGATTCAAATGCCAGACGGCACCACGTCGTACACACGCGACGGTAACTTCAAGATCAGCAACACCGGTCAAGTCGTGACAGCATCAGGCTTTCCGCTGATTCCTGCCATCACCATTCCCGCCAACACCGCCGCTGTGACCTTTGGTCAAGACGGCACCGTGTCAGCTGAATTGGACGCAGGCGCTGGCTCGCAAAACATTGGCCAAGTACAAATTGCACGCTTTGTGAATCCAAGCGGCTTAAAGCCCATTGGTAACAACTTGTACGAAGCCTCACAAGCCAGCGGTGTGGCTCAAATTCTTACGCCAGGCCTCAACGGGGCAGGGGCTTTGAAGCAAGGTTCGCTCGAAGCTTCTAACGTGAACGTGGTGGAAGAAATGGTCAACATGATCGAAACCCAGCGCGCTTACGAGATCAACTCCAAGGCCATCTCGGCGGTGGACGGCATGCTCAAGTTCTTGAACCAAAACATCTGATCGAGGTTCATCATGATTGCTCTTCGCCTTCTCGCTCTCGTCGCCATTGTTTATTTGTTGCAAGGCTGCGCCGCCGAACCCGTCGATTTGGTTCTGCGTCCTTCACCAGAATTCCAGCCGGTGTATCCCCTTGCCGCTGACCGGCAAAAAGTTGCCACCGGCGGCATCTACAGCAACCGGCAAAGTGATGCCTGGTTCGGCCGTGGCCGCAATTACCAAGTGGGCGACATCATCACTGTTTTGTTGAATGAATCGACCCAAGCCGCACGCACCCAAAACACCGATGTGAGCCGTGAGTCCAAAAACTCATTGCCATCGGGTATGAATACCAAGATCGGCGCCATGTCACCTTTCTTGAATGGCATTGATGTCAACAACAACAACAACAGCTCAAAAGGTGCCGGTAAGGCAGATCAACAAGCGTCGTTGTCGGGCTCTGTGGCCGTGACTGTGGTTGAAATTTTGGCCAACGGCAACTTGATGATCCGTGGCGAGAAAAAACTCGGCCTGTCTGAAGGCACAGAAGTGATTCAAGTCTCTGGCGTGATTCGTCCAGAAGACGTGGGCCCCAACAGCACCGTGCAATCACGCCGTTTGGCTAATGCACAAATCGCATACCGCGGTTCAGGTGATTTGGCCAACGCCACCAAAGCCGGCTGGGGTACCAGCTTGATGCATAAATACTGGCCGTTTTAATCATGAACACGATGTCTACATTACTGCGTATCGCGTTAGCTAGCCTGTGCCTCTTGGCCACAGGTGCTGCGCAAGCCGATCGCGTCAAAGATTTGGCCACACTCGCTGCCCAACGTCCCAACCAATTGATTGGTTACGGTTTGGTGGTCGGTTTGCAAGGCACGGGCGATGACGCCTCTGTGCCGTTCACCACACAAAGTATGAAAGCCATGCTGTCGCAAATGGGTGTGCGCATTGACGGCCCATTGACCGACTTTGAGCAAGCCGCTACGGCTGCACGTGTGGACATCAAAAACACTGCCGCGGTGTTGGTGACTGCAGATTTACCTGGCTTTGCCAAGCCCGGTCAACGCATTGACATCAACGTGTCTGCCATTGGTAAAGCCTCTAACTTGCGCGGTGGTAGCCTGATCATGACCGCCATGCGCGGTGTGGACGGTGAAATTTATGCCTTGGCGCAAGGTGCTTTGACGGCCACGGGTATTGATGCCAGCGCTGCTGGATCCAAAGTACAAATTGGTGTGCCGACTTCAGCCCGCATTCCTGGTGGCGCGATTGTGGAGCGCGTGGTGGACACGCCGTTTGAAACATCGGAAAACGTGATCTACAACATCCGTGAGAACGATTTTTCGACCACGACTGCTATCGTCAATGCGATCAATAAAAAATTTGGCGGTGACGTCGCACAAGCCATTGACGGTACTTCGGTATCGGTACGAGCTCCCCAAAACTTGAATCAACGCGTTGCTTTTATGAGCATGGTGGAAGGCTTAGAAGTCACACCAGGTGAACCACCTGCACGCGTGGTCATCAACTCACGCACAGGCACGGTGGTGATCAACCGCTCCGTGCGCGTCACGGCTGCCGCTGTGTCGCACGGCACGATCTCGGTCGCCATCACAGCGACCAACGAAGTGTCACAACCCAACATGCTCGCCGGTGGTCAAACCACCGAAGTGCAAAACGCTGACATCAAAGTGGCCGAACCGAACAAACCCATGTTCTGTTCCAGCCGGGTGTTGAATTGCGCCAAATTGTGGATGCGGTCAACCAAGTGGGCGCCACGCCTTCTGCTTTGATCGCCATTCTTGAAGCTTTGAAAAGCTCCGGCAGCTTGCGCGCCGAGTTGGTCATCATTTAATCGAGTTTTGATATGAGCAACCCCATCGATACCTCTTCCTCGAAGTCCTACATGGACTTTTCGGGCCTGGGCGAATTGCGTGGCAAAGCTCAGCAAAACCAAGACAAGGCTCTGAAAGAGTCAGCCCAACAGTTTGAAGGCCTCTTCATCCAAATGATGATGAAGTCCATGCGCGAAGCCAATGCACCCATGAAGGATGAGGACAAGCAATCCCATGCCATGGAAACATTCGAAGGCATGTTTGACAAAGAAATTTCTTTGCAAATGTCCAAACGTGGTGCCATGGGCGTAGGTGCATACATGGAACGTGCGGTGCGTCAGCAAGGCACACCTCAACCCAGCACACAAGCATTGCTCAAAGCGCGCAGCCCTGCGATTCCTTTGAACCCTAAACAAGTACCCATGACACTGCCCACGGCGGCCGACATGGCTCGCGGCATCCTGATGGAAAAACCCGCACCGCTCAAGAGCTTGCAAGAGTTCAAGATGCCATTCTCTGGAGGTGCTAAATGAGTGACATGCTCGGCATCAGCAGTGGTGCAATCGGCGCTTATCAGCGCGCACTGACCACGGTCAGTAATAACATTGCCAACGTCAATACCGAAGGGTATTCACGCCAAGACGTTGTCTTGGCAGACTCTGCACCTAAAAAAATGGCCAGCATGTACGTGGGTACTGGGGTCATACTGCAAACCATCAAGCGTCAGTTTGATGCGTTTGCTGAATCTAACTTGCGCAACAGCACCAGCGATTTGTCGAGCCAAAAACCCATGGTCGATTACGCCAAGCGCGTGATGGACATCATGGGTGACAAGAGCATCGGTTTGAGCTCTGCATTTGACAACTACTTTGCAGCAGCCAGTGCTTTGTCGGCAGACCCAGCGTCCACCGTGCAACGTACCAGCTTCATGCGCAGTGCTGATGGTGTGGCCTCTCGCTTTGGTGAGTTGAATACCCAGCTTGACCTGATTGCCACAGAAACACGACAAGGCTTGGAAGGTGCAACCACCCAAGTCAACACGCTCACCAGCCAGTTGGCGTTGATCAACCAAAGCATGGCCAAATCGCCCACACTGGAAGGTCAACCCCCGGAGTTATTAGACCGCCGCGATTTGACATTGCGTCAGCTGTCTGATTTGGCGCGCATCAAGACCAGTTTCAGCCCCAACGGCACGGTCACCGTCAGTATGGGAACCACCATGACACAAGGTGTGGTGGTGGATGGCAACAAGGCCCGCCCGATTGGTGTGAACAGCGCCGTGAAAGACAAGGTTGAATTGATTCTTGATCCCTATGGCAAAACAGAATCACTGGCCAGTGCCAGTGGTGGCCAAATTGGGGGTTACCAAAGTTTCATCAGCCAAGTGTTGGAGCCTGCTCAGAAAAACCTGAGCGCCTTGGCCCAGACCTTTGCCAAAGAGGCCAACGGCATTCAGAAGAATGGCATCGATGGCTATGGCCAAATGGGCCAAGATTTGTTTGCCTTCGATCCAACAGCCAGCAGCCCTGCAGCCGGCATTCGCATGGCCATGAACGATGGCATGCGTGTGGCCACAGCGTCGCAATTCCGCGTCAGCGAAGGCAATACCAACATCACGTCCACACGCGCCAGTGTGCGCTTTACAGGTGAAACGCCGACCACTGCGTTGAGCAACCCCAACTTGGTGAACAACCCCAACGCCACAGCAGGCGTGACCTTCAAGGTCGACGGTGCACAGGTGTACGCACCTGTCGCTACCTTGTCTGCTGGTGTGGGTGCGACGTTCTATTTAGATGAAGCCGAGCCTGGTCAACAGCTGCAAGTCATGACGCGCGATGGCCGTCAGCTTTTGGGTCAGACCTTGAGCGAGACTGAAAAGTACCAACTCTTCACGCCGCAAAATGGTTTTGCAGCCAACGCTACCTACAGCGACCAATACTTGAACAAGACAGGTACAAGCGCCTATCGCAACCTTGATTTGTTCTACGGCGCTAAAGCGAAAGTTTTGTACGGTCAAAACTTTGATCAATACGGTGCAGCTGGTGCGCCTGTTCCCCTGCCTGCGGTGATGGAAACCGATCGCATCCCCGGCACAGGAGACTACATTCCTGAAGGCGCCTTGTCGCTCAACGGCGTGAAGCTGGGTGAATTGAAAGCCAAGGCCTCACCTTCTGATGTGGCCGATTGGATCAACCAAAAAACATCGACCACCAATATTCGCGCCGAAGTGTTCAGCGAAATTCGCGTGCCCACAGGTCAGATTGATCTGAGTAAAAACCTCACCATCAATGGTGAAGTGATCAGTGGCTACAAAGACCTCAAGGGTCTGGTCGACGCTGTCAATCACACGCTCAACCCTGACAGCAGCTCATCATTGGATGCCAGCAAACGTGTGGAGGCGTCGCTCACCTCATCGGGTGAATTGATTTTGCGCAATGCCAATGGTGAACCGATCCAAATCAATGCCAACGTCGGCACATTAGAGCCAGGTGCCAACGCATTGAACATGCAACTGGGCACCTACAACGGCCAAGTGCGCATGACACAAATCGTGCGTGACTTGCATGTCTCCAGCGGCAATTTGCAATTTGGCAAGCCTTTGCAAATCAATGGCGTGAACCTCAATCAAGCGTCTTACGGTTTGGGCGACAGCACGTCCTACAACGTGAGCTTTGGTTATCCACAACAAGACTTTGTGGGCACACCTGCGCAGTTGGTGGCGGCCATGAGCGACCGCACACAAGCGGCCATCTCGGGTGTTAACTTTGGCACTGCAGCTGCTGCAGATGCCTTCAGCTCATTCAGCATGGAGGTCGATGGTGTCACGCTCAACCTCGATAACCTGAACCCTGCGACGCCAGACTTGGCAGGCATGGCCGCTGAGCTGGAAGCCCGTTTGAACGAAGCTGATGCCACACGCAACGCTTTGCATGTGACAGTGGCTGGCAACAAGTTGGTCTTTACCGACGATTTGCACCGCAATTTGAACAAAGCCACTTTGACTGCCAGTGAGGCAGCGGCACAGTTAGGTGCAACAACAGGCACGATGGATCAACGTTTTGGCGATGAGTACACCGCCGAATACGCCAATGGTGAATTGACCATCAAGGCCTTCGACCCCAAGATGGCTGATGCCGACATTGCCAACAAATTCAACATCAAAGTTGGCAACAGTACCGTCGATGCCAAGCCCGGCATGTCCTCGATCACTCAGTTGATGGATCGCATCAACAGTCAACAAGGTTTGACAGGTGTGGTCGCAGCTTTCGACAGCAACCTCGATTTGAAATTGAGTGTGACGGACGAAAAAGGTGTGAAGAGCATCTCGATCGGTCCGGGTAAAAACAGCGATGGCACATACACGAGCAACGCGTTGAGCTTGGAGCCTTTGGACTACACAGCCACCGAGCGTTTGACACGCATGCTGGCAGAGGATCCCACAAAGACTGACATTCGTTTGTCCTTCAGCGCCTACACACAAGGTGACCCTAAGCTCGAAACATTTGGTAACCCTGCAGACTTAGCCAAGTTAGGTTTACGCACGGGGGCGTATATCGAAGGCGGTAGCCCTGATGACTTGATGTTGTTTGTGACTGGCAAAGGTGTGGCCAAAGTGGCCACCAGCTTCAGTGGCGAGCCTGTGAACAGCCGTGACAACTTGCGCAGCCAATCGTTGCTTGTGAAGTTCACCGCAGCAGATCGCTACAGCATCATCGATGCCAAAACAGGTACTGAATTGGCTAACCGCCAATACGATGCCAATGCCTTAGAACCTGTGATTGATTTCCAAGGCTTGAACATCAAGCTCACACATGCTGCATCGGTGGGTGATAGCTTCACGGTGGATGGCAACTTTGATGGCTTGGCCAACAACGTCAACATGCTCGACATGGTGGACTTGAATAAAAAGCCGGTCACCAATGGCAAAACCATTGCCAACACCTACATCGATCAAATCAACAGCGTGGGTAACTTGGCCCAACAAGCCATCATCACGCAACAAGCGTTGACCGTGGTGAACGACCAAGCTGTGGCTGCGCGCGACAAAGTGTCAGGTGTTAACTTGGACGACGAGGCTGCGGCTTTGATTCGTTACCAACAGGCCTACCAAGCATGCGCCAAAGCCATGCAGGTGTCAGGCGAACTGTTTGACACGATTGCGCAAATCCATTGATAGAGGACAAGCATTATGAAAATCTCAACCACCCTCTACTTTGACCGTGCGACCCAACAGATGGGCAACATCCAAGGTAACTTGTCTAAAGTGCAAGAGCAGATGTCAACGGGTTTGCAAATCGTCAAACCCAGTGATTCGCCAGACAAAGCGGCCTTGGTGACCCGTATTGAATCCGAATTGGCACGTCAAACCAGCTACCAAGACACCTTGAAAGCCGTCAACGTACGTTTGACCGCACAAGAAACCGCATTGACCAACACCAGCGATGTGTTGGGTCGTATCAAAGAGCTGGCCACGCAAGCGGCCAACGACACACTCAGCACCGCAGACCGTCAAAGTGTGGCGATTGAGTTGAGCTCTTTGCGCGAACAAATCATGAGCTTGGGCAACACCCAAGACAGCAACGGCAATTATTTGTTCTCAGGTAGCAAAGCCGGTGTGGCGCCTTACACCAAAGACGCGAAAGGTGTGGTGACTTACCAAGGCGACCAAGCTCGCATGCAAGTCAACGTGGGCGACAGCCGTCGGATGAACCTCAACATGCCGGGCTCCGACGCTTTTGTGCGTTTGGTCCGTGACGATGGCAAGGGCGGTAAAACAGGCGTCGATTTTTTCCAGGCCTTGGATGATTTGGTCACCGCCGTCAAAAGCAGTGACCACACCAACATCCAACGTGGTTTATCAGAAGTGGATGGCATGCAGCAGGGCGTCAGCGATGGTTTGGCCAAAGTCGGCACTGATCTGAGCGTGGTCGACATGCAAAACAGTGTGCTGGACCAAGTGGTCTTGCGCCTGAAAAGCACACGTTCTGATGTGGAAGATTTGGATTACACCGAGGCCGTGACCCGTATGAACAAAGACCAATTGGCTTTGCAAGCGGCACAGAGCAGCTTTTCCAAAATTTCGCAGCTGAGCTTGTTCAACTTCATCAAGTAAAGACGCTCAAGTTTTTGCTGCCATTGCCGATCTGACCCTTGATTAGCGTCTAAAGAATTCAAACACCATGGCCACCACCGCAGTTTCCTCGACCAGTACGAGTGCCAGCACCACGGCAACTAAAAACAGCGCTGCCAGCGTGGCTGCTGCGACTGCGGCTGCCAACCGTTCTGCAGCACAAAAGCTTTTGACCTCGCTCAATGCAGGCTCTGGCGTAGACGTGGCGGCCTTGGCGCAAAACTTGGTGGATGCGGAAACTGTGCCGCAAAAGAATGCGATCAACGCCAAGATCACCAAGAACGAGGCGCGTATCTCAGGCTACGCGGCCATTTCGTTTGTGATGTCTGATCTGAACACCGCGTTCACGGCACTCAAAGACCAAAACAATTTCAGCTCGCTGCAAGCCAGCAACAGCCAACCCAGCGCCTTCAATGTCACCACCACAGCGTCGGCCGTGGGCGGCACACATGACATTGAAGTGCTGCAATTGGCCAAGGCCCAACGCAGCATCAGTGCGGGCTTTGCTTCAGGCGGCGTGCCCATCAACGGCGGTAACGCCATGTCGTTGACGCTGACCGTGGGCGGCAGTGCCAAGCCCGCCATCAGCTTGGATGCAGGCAAAGACACGCCACAAGACATCGTCAACGCGATCAACGCCGCCAAGACGGGCGTGACCGCCACCTTGGTCAATACCGGTGACGGTTCTGCTTCGCCATTTCAAATTGTGCTCAGTGGCGCCAAAGGTGCAACAGGCAGTTTTTCACTCGCGGCCAGTTACACCCAAATCAATGGCACAACCAGCAGCAGTCCCAACTCCGGCTCGCCTGGCTTGGTTTTTGGTGGCAATGCGGCAGACCAAGTGGCCACCGATGCCAAGGTCAAAGTCGACGGCATCACCTTCACGCGCAGCACCAACACCCTCACCGATGTGGTCGCAGGCACAACGCTTGATTTGAAAACCACCACCATTGGTGCAGCCAATGTGAGCTTGGTGCGTGACACCACAGCCATCAAAGACAAATTCAAAGCCTTGGTCACCAGTTACAACGATGCATCCTCGATGATGAACGTGGTCACTGATCCCAAATCCACGGTGGACACCTATGGTGCCACCTTGGTAGGTGACTCCACCGCACGCAGCGTGAAAGCGCAAATGCGTGCGCTGATTCAAGGTGAATCCAACACACCCGGCACCAAGATCAGCGCCATGTGGCAGTTAGGTGTCAGCATTGACCGCACAGGTGTGATGACCTTGGATGAAACCAAGCTCGATGCCGCGTTGAATGACAACTTTGACGACGTCGTCAAAACCATGACGGGTAATACCAATGGCCTCAGCGCTTACAGCGCACAGCCTGCAGGTTTTGCCGGTGAGGCCATGCGCAAGCTGTCCAAACTCATTGGCCCTAACGGCCCGTTGATGACCAACACCCAAAACGCGGATACACAAAACGCCAAGTACAAAGACAACTTGGCCAAGCTCGATACCCGCATGACCGCGTTATTGGCTCGCTACAACAAACAGTTCACCAGCATGGAAAGCCTTGTCGGCAGCGTGAACAGCCAAAAGACCAGCCTCAAGTCCACCTTTGACGGCATGATGGCTGTGTACACCAACAAGGGCTAATTAATTTTTCGAAAAAATTTCTAAAGTTCCGTCTGCTCGCGCCGATTTAGGGCGAAACCCCACATTTGTCTGGGGTAAAGGCGATTCTCATGGTCCAAGAAATTCAACCCAAAGTGCCTCAGCCAGCATCTGCTCGGCCTGAGGCTGTTGTCGTTGGTGCAAAGGCGCCAGGCGGATCGCCTGCGCCTACAGATGTCAAAGCCCCAGTGATTGCACCTATTCCCAAAGCTGAAATTAAGTTTGATGCAGATGCTGCACGCAAGAACTTAGAAGAAGCCATCCAAAAACTCAACGAGATGATGAAAGACAGTGGTCGCACACTGAGCTTCAGCATGGATGTGAAGTTGGGTCACCCTATTGTGTTTGTCAAAAACATGGCCAATGGTGAGGTGGTGCGTCAAATCCCCAGTGAAGTGGTGGTGCGTGTGGCGCATGGCATAGAAGACTTCAAAGGCTTGTTGCACAACGCAGCAGCCTAAGTGCACTGCTTGCATTCATATAGAGATATAGATGCAAGTAATTTCGTAAAGATTTTGTTTTTTTTCAAAAAAACGCTCAAGTAAAAACCAACCCTTCCGATTCACTGGCTATCAGGAACACAAATTCCTGTTTTATTTAACCCCTGTGACGGATCTTTAGGAGAAACACCATGACCGTAATCAACACCAACGTAAAAGCTCTCACTGCTCAAGCTTCTTTGAGCAATGTGGAGAAATTGACTGCTACGACCATGGAGCGTCTCTCCACAGGTCTGCGCATCAACAGCGCCAAAGATGACGCTGCTGGCTTGGCCATCACCAACCGCATGACATCGCAAATCCGTGGTTACGCAGTTGCCATCCGCAACTCTAACGACGGCATCTCGATGGCTCAAACTGCTGAAGGCGCGATGGGTCAAGTGACCAACATGCTGCAACGCATGCGTGAACTGTCTGTTCAATCAGCCACTGGCTCTTTGAATGCTGATGACCGTAAGTCGATCCAGCAAGAAGTTGACCAGCTCAAGGCAGAAATCGACAACGTGGCTAACAAGACCAACCACAACAACATCAACTTGCTCGACGGCAGCGCCGGCAAAATCGTGTTGCAAACTGGTGTGAACGCCAACGACACCATGAACATCGCTTTCGGTTCTGTGAAGACCAAAGACATCGGCATGGGCTCACGCGCTTCTTTGTCTTCTGTGGCCACTAACTTTGCTGCTGGTTCAGCCCCTAGCCTCAAAGACGGCGACCTGATTTTGAACGGTGTGGTGGTTGGTGCTTCTTTGGCAACTGACGACAACAAATCTTCTGCTGCCAACGCTGCCAGCGCCATTGCCAAAGCTGCTGCGATCAACCGCGTGGCTGACCAAAGCGGCGTGCACGCTACAGTGGGTCAAGCTGTTGCCTTCGGTTCGAAGATGACTGCTGCTGCTTCCAATGGCACATTGAAAATCAACGGTGTTGACACAGCCACTGTGTACACAACTGACGATGCTGAGTTGTCTCGTGCTGCTGTGATGACTGCCATCAACAACATCTCTGGCCAAACTGGCGTCAAAGCTATCAACACACACGACGACAACCAAGGTGTGGTGTTGGTTGCTGCTGATGGCCGCAACATCGAACTCGACTTGGGTTCTATGACATCCGCTGCCACTGGTTTGGGCGCAAGCAATGTGTACGCTGGTACGGTTGAACTCAACACCATGGACGGCAAGGCCATCAATGTGTCTAGCAACGTGTCTGGTGACATCACCAACTCTGGCTTGAACTTCGGTTCATTCAAAGCGGACACAGCACAATCTGTGAGCTTGAAGCGTCATACAGCTGCTGCAGCACCTGCTGCTGCAACGACACCTAACAGCACACAAACTGGTGTGTTCAACGGTAACACCTTGGTGTTGAATGGTGTGGGTATCGATGCTGCTAACGCGAACGATGACCAAGCTTCCAACACAGCTGTTGACTCTTCTAGCAAAGCTGCCAGCGCTATCGCGATTGCTGCTGCCATCAACAAGAAGACAGGCATGACCGGTGTGACTGCCACTGCAGAGCCAAACGTCATCAACGGTTCTGGCTTTACTGCTGGTACTGTGACCAAGTTGAACTTGAACGGTGTTGACGTTGCGATCAGCTTGGATGCCAACTCTAGCCGTGATGACGTGATGACAGCGATCAACGCTGCACAAGGCAAAACAGGTGTGGTTGCTTCAGCATGGGGCGAAGGCATCACGTTGACTGCAGCTGACGGCCGCAACATCTCGATCAGCTCTGATGCAACTGACGCAGCTGCTCTTGGCTTGGGTAATGTAACCATCGGTACAGCCGGTGACACGACTGACGCTGTGACTCAGTATTCAACTGTCAAGTTGAGCTCTGACAAAGCATTCACTGTCGAAAGCGGCTCTGAAGGTAACGACAACTTCGCAGCTCTGGGCTTCCGCCGCGGTAGCTTCGGTGGTTCTGACAACGCTTTGAAAATCGCTGACTTGGACGTGACCACACAAGCCGGTGCAACAGATGCCATCAAGGCCATCGACGCTGCATTGAACACTGTGGCCGCTGACGAAGCCCGCGCCGGTGCCTTCCAAAACCGCTTGGAAGCTGTGGTGTCTAACTTGACTGAGTCGAACCAAAACATGTCTGCTTCACGCAGCCGTATCTTGGACACAGACTACGCCACTGAAACCAGCAACATGGCTAAGTCACAGATCATTTCGCAAGCCGCCACAGCAATGTTGGCACAAGCGAACCAGTCTGCCCAATCGGTTCTGTCACTGTTGAAGTAATCACAGGCCCGATACCCCAAGCAATTGGGGTTAACAAAAAAGCGAGCCGAGCGCTCGCTTTTTTGTTGATCTTCAAAAACTTTTTACTTTTTTTGATCAAGGCGCTCAAGTTTTCAAACTTCGTGCCGATCTACATGAGACGAATCCCTGTAAGGGCAGAGTATTGCTGAGCGATCTCTGCCGTTGCAAGCCCTCAATAAATGAGTGAAAAGAGCGAATCATGGCCACGATCAACAACTTAAGTACTGGTTTTCAATCGAATGCATTGATCACCTATGGCGCTGCGGCGGCGACTGCCACCAAGGTCACGGCCACGACCGATATTTCTGGCTTTGATGCCACCAAAATCAAGGCCATGTCAGTGGCCGAAGCTGCGGCGCTGACCACCGAGCAAATCTCTTCCATCAGCACTTCGGCGATGGCGGGTTTGACAGCCGCTCAGTTGGGTGTGCTGAGTGTTGCCAACGTGGCTGCATTCACAGACCAACAGATGGCAGCTTTTGACAAAACGCAAATTGCGGCGTTCAAAGCTACTCAAGTAGGTGCGTTTACTTCATCGCAAATTAATTCGATGACGACAGCGCAGATGTCTGCGTTGACAGTGTCCCAGGTTGCATCGCTCAATGTCTCACGTATCAAAGACATTGACAGCACACGTCTAGGCGCCTTGGACTCCAAACAAATTCAAGCACTGACCACCGACCAAATCGTCAACTTGATTGGCGATCAGTTGGGCTCTATGAGCACCACGCAAATTGCGAGCTTGAAGGTGTCGCAAATTTCCGCCATCGAAACACGTGACCTGGCTGGTTTGTCTACCAGCCAAGTGGCTGCGATGGGGGTGAACCAAGTCAAAGCCTTGAGTGCTAACCAGCTCAAAGCGTTGAGCACAGATCAAATCAAAGCCATTGAAACTGCTGATTTGGCGGGCATGACAGCCACGCAAATCAGTTCTTTGACGACTGCACAAGTGAATGTGTTGAGCACGTCTCAGCTCAATGCTTTGACGGCCACAGAGCTCAATGCGTTGTCTGACACGCAACTCAAAGCGCTGAGCACCACACAAGTGAACAGCCTAAGCGCTGCCAACACAGCCAAGCTCAAATCCACACAAGTGGCTGCGCTCAGCACGGCACAAGTGGCTGCACTCAGCACAGACCAAGTCAAAGCACTGGCTGTGTCATCTGTTACTGCGATGGGTTCGAACCAGATCAATGCGATGACCACTTCACAAGTGGGCGCGTTGACTGCGGCGCAACTCAAAGGCTTGACCAACGACACCTTGGCTGTGATGGGTACCACTCAAGTGGCCGCATTGACGACTGATCAAGTGTCAACTTTGACGGTTGCTTCAGTGGGCGCTATGACTTCCACCCAAGTCGCTGCGATGACCACCTCGCAAGTTCAGTCACTCACAGCCACACAAGTCAAAGCTTTGTCAGCTGGCAAAGTGTCTGCCATGACCACCGCTCAAGTGGCGGCATTGACCAGCGACCAAGTTAAGACGCTCAGCGATACGCAACTCAAAGCATTGACCACTGCCGAAGTGGCTGCCATGACCACATCGCAAGTCAAGGCGCTGACGGACACACAAATCAAATCACTCACCACTGACGCAGTGGCCGCGATGACCACGGCACAAGTCAATGCATTGAGTACTTCGCAGCTCAAAGCCTTGTCGGCGGGGCAAGTCACTGCGTTGACATCAACCAACGTGGCAGCCTTGGCTACGTCGCAAATCAGTGCACTGACTTCGAGTCAAGTGCAAGCTTTGACCACTTCTGCTGTGGGCGCGTTGTCCAGCAGCTTGGTCAACGCCATGACCACGGCCCAAGTGGCTGCTTTGACGACGGGCCAAGTGCAGTCGTTGTCTACGTCCACAGTGGGTGGCATCTCCACCACCAACGTGCAGGCTTTGGGTTCTGCACAAGTGGCCGCACTCACCACCGCTGAAGTTGCCAAACTCAGCACGGCCCAAGTGGCTGCCTTGACGTCTAAACAAGTCAATGCCTTGACCACAGCTTCTGTGGCTGCCATGAGCACCGACCAAGTGAAGGCGTTGTCCTCCACGCAAGTGCAGGGCATCACCAATGCTGGTTTGAACGCACTGACCACTGCACAAGTGGCAGCTCTGAGCACTGCACAAGTTTCTTCACTGACAGATTCTCAAGTGGCTGGTTTGTCAACAGGCACCCTACAGTCATTGAGCACCACGCATGTGGCTGCACTCACAGACACGCAAGTCAAAGCATTGACCACCACTGAAGTGGCGGCCATGACCACAGCGCAAGTTAAAGCCTTGACTACCTCGCAGATTTCGGTCATGTCGACCGACGACATCTTGGCTTTGGGCACAGCCCAAGTCAGCGCATTGACGACATCGCAACTGCAAGCGATGAACCAAGCGCAAGTGCGTACCTTGGAATCTGCGGAAGTGGCTGCTTTGAGCACCACGCAGTTGCAAGCTTTGTCGGCCAATCAGTTCAAAGCGTTCAGCACACAAGACGTGGCCGCTTTGACCACGGCACAAGTGGCGGCCTTGACCACAGATCAAGTCAAGGCCATGTCGCCCGAAAACATTGGGGCACTCAGCACATCGCAAGTGGCGGCCATCACCACCACACAACTGGGCGCACTCACCAATGCCACGGTGGCGGGTTTGAGCAGCACGCAAGTGCAAGCTTTGACCACAGGCCAAGTGAAAGCTTTGTCTGAAGCGCAAGTCAAATCCATTGCCACCGCAGGTGTGGCCGTGTTGAGCACCGCACAAGTCAGCGTGATGAGCACCGCACAGGTCAAAGCTTTGACCACCGATCAAGTGAGCGCACTCAGCACCACAGGCGTGTCGGGCTTGAGCACCACCCAAGTGGGCGTGTTGACCACAGATCAAATCCAATCGCTCACCACCGGTGGCGTGTCCACATTGAGCACGGCTCAATTGGCTGCGATGTCGACCTCGCAAGTGCGTGGCATCAGCGCGGCAGGTGTGACGGCACTGACCAGCACGCAAACATCGACGCTCAGCACAGACCGTTTGGCTGCGTTGACCACTGACCAAGTCAAGGCCTTGACCACTGGCAATGTCTCTACCTTGAGCACATCGCAAGTCAAGGCCATGACGTCTGACCAAGTGGCTGTGTTGACCACTGCCCAATTGCAAGCCCTCAGCACGACCCAAGTGCAAGCCATCGACACCACCGATGTGGCGGCGATGACCAGCACGCAAATCAAAGCCCTCAGCAACACCGAGTTGTCGGGCATGACCACCGCACAAGTCGCTGCCTTGACCACAGACCAAATCAAGTCAGTCACCACTGTTGCTTTGGCGGGTTTGAGCACCGCCCAAGTGGCAGGTTTGACCACAGGTCAAGTGGCAGCATTGGGCAACGCGCAAGTGCAAGCCATGGAAACTGCCGACGTGGCTGTCTTGAGCGCAGCACAAGCACAAGCTTTGTCAACCGGCCAAGTGGCCGCTTTGAGCACCTCGCAAGTGCAAGCCATGTCGACTGCCGGCATCAGTGGTTTGACCACGGATGCTGTGAAGGGTTTGAGCAACAGCCAGTTGCAAGCCATCACCACTGCAGGCGTAGCAGCATTGACCACCACCCAAGTGGGCGCTTTGGGTACTGCACAAGTGGCAGCACTCACCAGCACAGAAACAGCGGCCTTGACCACCACCCAAGTGCAAGCCTTGAGCACGGCTCAAGTCAAAGCCTTGGAAGTGGGTGATTTGGCTGCAATGAGCACGGCTCAAGTGGCTGCGCTCACGACCACCCAAGTGGGTGCTTTGACAGCTGGACAAGTAAGCAACCTCACCACCGACCAAGTGGCTGCACTGACCACCGCACAAGTGAGTGTGTTGAGCAGCGCGCAAGTGCAAGCCCTCAGCACCACGCAAGTGGCTGCCTTGACCACGGGTCAAGTGGCTGCACTAACCACAGGTAGCGTGAAGTCGTTGAGCGAGGCTGATGTGCGCGCTTTGAGCACAAGCCAAGTCAACGCACTTTCTACAGCTGGCGTGGCTGTGATGAGCACTGCGCAAGTCGCAGCCCTCAGCTCAGACCAAGTGGCAGCCTTCAGCACCGCCCAAGTGGCTGCTTTGACCACCTCTGAAGCGGGCACGTTGAGTGCGGCCCAAGCCAAGGCTTTGACCACTGCGCAAGTGCAGGCCTTGAACACGGACAACATCAAAGCCTTGAATCTGACGAGTGTGAAGGCCTTGACAACAAGTCAGTTGCAGGCGATGAGCACAACGCAGTTGAACGCTTTGGAAGCTGAAGATTTCGCGAATCTGAATGATGCGCAAATCACTGGTCTGACCACAGCCCAAGTGAAGGCTTTGACGACCTCTGCTGTGTCGGCATTGACTGCTGATCAAGTGTCTAAATTCACGACCGCCCAAGTGGCTGTCGTGACGAGCACCAACGTGGGTGCATTGAATTCTGACCAAGTGGCTGCGCTGACTACCGCACAAGTGGGCACTTTGGACACCGCGCAAGTTAAGGCGATCACCACGACTTCCGTGGCAGCAATGACCACCGCGCAAGTGGCTGCGATGAGCACTACCCAAGTGTCTGCGTTGACCACAGGGCAGATGGCTGCGCTGACCGGTAACGAAGTGAAAGCCTTGAGTACATCTCAGGTGCAAGCTTTGGGTTCAACGCAAGTTAATGCACTGACCAATGCAAATGTTGCTGCGATGAGTACTACGCAAGTAGCGGCTTTGACCACAGGACAAGTCAATGGCTTGAGCACCTCGGCTGTATCTTCTTTAGGTACAGCCCAAGTCAAGGCCTTGAGCACCACGCAAGTACAAGCCATCAGCGATGCCAACGTGACAGCCCTAAGCAGCACCCAAGTGGCTGCGATGACCACTGACCAAGTGAGTGCTTTGAGCACCTCGCAGGTCGTGGCTTTGGAGACATCTGATGTGGCGGCCCTGAGCACAGCTCAAATCGCTGCGATGACCACAGCCCAAGTGAAAGTGTTGTCCACTGCCAGCGTGGCAGCGATGAGCACAGGCCAAGTGGCCGCCTTGAGTACTGCTCAAGTGGTTGCACTGACCAATGCTGATGTGACGGCCCTCAGCACATCACAAGTACAAGGCATGAGCACTGCCCAAGTGGCAGCCTTGAGCACCGCACAAGTGGTGGCAATGACGACCAGCCAAGTGGCTAGCCTGAGTGCTGCACAAGTCAAAGGCATGAGCACCGCGCAAGTGGTAGCCTTGGAGGCTGGCGACATTCAAGTGTTGAGCGCCACGCAAGTGAAAGCCTTGACCACTGCACAAGTGCAAGCCCTTGAAACTTCTGATGTGGCCAGTTTGAATACCACGCAGTTGGCTGCTTTGACCGCTGACCAAGTGAGTGCTTTGACTACAGCGCAAGTGGTGGCTTTGACCACTAGCGAAGTCAGCAACCTCAGCTATGACCAAGTCAAGTCCTTGACCACCACACAGCTCCAAGCTGTGGAAGTGGGTGATGTGGCTGTGTTGAATTCTGACCAAGTGTCTTCGCTCAGCGCAACACAAGTGCAGGCCTTCACAACCGCACAAGTTGAAAAACTCAGCACCGGCGTGATTGCAGGTTTGAGCACCACCCAAGTGGCTGGCATGACGACTGCACAAGTGGCTGCGTTGACCACAGGCCAAGTGAAGTCACTGACTGCAGGTGAAGTGACAGCCTTGACTTCTGACCAAGTGGCTGGCTTGACTGCGACACAGCTCGGCGCTCTGTCGACCACACAAGTGCAAGCGATTGAAGTGGCCGACATGGCTGCGATGAGCACTACGCAAGTGAATGCCTTGAGCACAAGCCAAGTGAATGCCTTGACTACAGGCCAAGTGGCTGGGTTGACCACCACACAGGTGTCAACCTTGGCCACAGCCAAGTTGCAAGCTGTGAATACCGCAGGTGTCACAGCCTTGACCTCTGATCAAGTGGTCTCATTGACCACGGGTCAAGTAGCTGCCGTTACCACCACACAGCTGCAAGCCTTGACGGTGGGTAGCGTGAATGCAATGACGACTTCTCAGGTTGCAGCGTTGGGCACAGCGCAAGTGGCTTCGTTGACCACTGGCACAGTGACAGCGTTGTCTTCAGATCAAATTGCTTCACTGACCACTACACAAGTGGGTGCCTTGACGACCACGCAAGTGGCTGCTGTCAAAGCTGACCAAGTGGTGGCCCTGACGACGGCCCAAGTAGCCAAACTCAGCACCACCCAGTTGGGTGCGTTGACAGAAGCCAACGTGGCTAACCTGAGCACAGCGCAGGTTGATGCTCTCAGCACTACGCAGTTGACCTCTTTGAGCAACGGTCAAATTGACTCACTCACAGCTGCTGTGGTGACAAGTTTGACAACAAGCAAGTTGGCAGCTTTGACGACCACGCAAGTGACGGCATTGACGGCCGACCAAATGGGTGCATTGACCACCAGTGGCGCAGCAGCCTTGACCACCACGCAAGTGAAGGTCTTGGGTGCAGATCAAATCCGCGCCTTGAGCACAGCATCGGTTGCGGCATTGACTACTGGACAACTGCAAGCCTTGACCACGGGCCAAGTTGCTAGCTTGACCAACAACACGGTGGCTTCGTTGACCACAGCTCAGGTGGCTGCGCTTTCGACCACACAAGTGAAGGTCTTGGCTGATTCAGTGGTGACTGGTTTGAGTACAGATCAATTGACTGCTTTGACCACTAGCCAAGTCAGTGTGTTGACAGCATCACAAGTGCGTGCCTTCACCACTACCGAAGTGGCTGCCTTGACCACAGGTCAAGTCAAAGCCTTGACTGCGACACAAGTGGGTGCTCTGGAGAATGCCGATATGGTTGCCATGTCGACTGACCAAGTGGGTGTGTTGAACACCACACAAGTGGCTGCATTGACTCTCGGTATGGTGTCTGTGTTGAGCACGGATCAAGTCGTGGCCTTGGGTACAACGAACGTGACAGCATTGACTGACACTCAAGTTCGTGCACTCACAACTGCTAGCGTTGCAGCTTTGAGTACCGCTCAAGTGGCTGCGTTGACTACAGGACAAGTCTCTGCATTGACTGCTGGCAGCATTGGTGCCTTGAGTACGGCTCAAGTTGGTGCGATTACTACTTCGCAAGTGAAGGTCTTGACCACGGCCAACATCGTGGCCTTGAGTACCGCACAAGTGGCTGCCTTGAGCACCGCACAAGTCGCGGCATTGACCACAGGCCAAGTGCAAGCCATCGCCACAGATGACGTCCAAGCCTTGACCACCAGTGCAGTGGCTGCTTTGAGCACTGCACAAGTCCAAGCCTTGAGCACTGCTGCTGTGAATGCGTTGACGACGGCACAAGTGACATCCTTGACCACCGCACAAGTGGCTTCGTTGACTACTGGTGAAGTGGCTGCCTTGAACACCTCGCAGGTGGCTTCGTTGACCACAGGTCAGGTTCAGTCCTTGACGGTGCCTCAACTGACCTCGCTGAGCAATGCGCAAGTGAGTGCCTTGACCACCACGCAAGTGGGTGCGCTGACGTCGACCCAGCTGTATGGCTTGGTGACTGCAGCTAGAAACTAATCAGTAACTGTCTGACATCACATAACAAATTTTTGAAAAGAGACCATCATGACTACCTCTATCACCAGCGTTACCAGCAGTTACTCGGCACTTGCATACGCATCGCCTGCGCCTACTAAGTCGGTGGATCAGTGGACCACGACTGAAATTGCCGCTATCGATGTGGCCAATATCAACTCGCTCAAGCCTGCGCAAATCAGCGCAATGACCACTACGCAAGTCAATACGTTGTCTACTGCTGTTTTTGCTGCACTGACTGCTTCGCAAGTTCAGGCATTGACGAATACGCAAGTGACAAATTTGTCGACCACGAATGTGGCGGCATTGACTGCCACACAGCTGAACTCGCTGAAGTCAACGCAAATTACCCAGCTGTCTTCAACGCAAGTCAATACCATTTCAACCAGCACGTTGGCTGCCGTTAAAGGCTCGCAACTGGCCTTGATGAGCACACAACAAGTGCACGACTTGGCAACCAGCAGTGTTGCGAACTTGACGACAGCGCAAATTGCATCGTTGACCACGGATCAAATCGTGGGTTTGGTGGCTGCGCAACTAGGCGCTATGGCAGACAAGGTGACAGGTTTGACAGCCAATCAAGTAGCTGCCATTGAAACAGCTGACTTGACGGGATTGACCACAACCCAAGTTGAGTCTTTGAGTGCGACACAAGTCAAAGCTTTGACCACTGCGCAACTTGAAAAACTGTCAACTGCTCAGTTTGCTGCGATTACCGCTTCTGATTTGGTCTCGTTAAATGCCACGCAAATGAAGGCGTTGACCACGGCCCAAGTCAGCAAGATGACCACGGCACAAGTGGCAGCATTGACCAAAGATGAAGTGGCTGGATTTACCACTGCACATGTGCGTGCGTTGACCACATCGCAAGTGGCCGTCATCACCAGTGCCGCCTTGGCTTCATTGACCACCGATCAACTGGCTGGTTTTGATACGACCCAAGTCAGCAAGCTGACTACGGAACAAACTCAAGCTTTGAGTGCCAAGCAAGTGGCCAGCTTGAGTTCGTCACAACTCAACGCTTTGACATCGACACAGGTGCAAGCGCTCAATGACACGCAGGTCAAAGCCCTGACGACAGGCCAAGTGAATGCTTTGTCTACCACCCAAGTCGCGGCACTGACGACAGCGCAAGTCGCAGGCATGGAATCCGTGGATGTAGCTGCTTTGACGTCCACCCAAGCGAATGCCATGAGCACCTCACAGGTTGCAGCGTTGACTGCGGCTCAAGTGAAGTCCATTAGCACTGATGCAGTGGCTGGCTTGGGTACCACGCAAGTGAAAGCGTTGACCAGTACGCAACTGGGTGGCCTGACCACGCAACAAGTCAATGCCATGTCTAGCACGGCAGTGGCTGCACTGACCACAGGTCAAGTGCAAGCTTTGAATGTCTTGCAAATCAAGGCCTTGAGCACTGCTGCAGTCGCTGGTATGAGCACCGATCAAGTCAAAGTGTTGTCTGACAACCAAGTCAAAGCGCTCACCACAGCCGCAGTGGCGGCACTGACCACAGCACAAGTTGGTGCGTTGACGACTGCACAAGCAGCCGTTTTGAGCGCCACTGCAACGGCTGCTTTGAGCACAGCCTCTGTGGCGGCCTTGTCGTCTACGCAAGTCAAGGCCATGAGCAAAGAAGCTGTGACAGCATTGACAACGGCGCAGGTGAAGGCCTTGTCCACTTCTGTGGTGGCTGCGTTGACGACCACTCAGCTGGCAACATTCAGCTCTGCTGAAGTGGCGTTGTTGAGCACAGCACAACTCAAAGCATTGAGTACCTCACAAGTGCAGGCATTGTCTGTCGAAGGCTTGGCTGCATTCAACACCACGCAAATGGCAGCACTCACTACAGACGTGGTGGCTGCTCTGAGCGCCACACAAATCAAAGGATTGACTACCGCGCAAGTGGCAGCAGTCACCGCCATTGGTACGACCAATGTGAATGCATTGACCAGTACCCAAGTGGCTGCTTTGACCAATGACCAAGTGGCTTCGCTGTCCACAACGGTGACTAAGAACTTGAGCAGCACACAGCTCAGTGGCTTGAGTGCCTCACAAGTTGGCGCATTGACCACTGCTGCCGTTGCAGCTTTGACCACCACCTTGGTCAAAGCATTGACCGCCAGTCAATTCAAAGGCCTGACTTCAGCTGCGGTGGCAGGTTTGACCACAGCCCAAGCACCGGTGCTCACAACAGACCAATTGGCTGTCATGACCAAAGCACAAGTGGGTGCATTGACCACAGCACAAGTGGCCACGTTGACTTCAACACAGGCCAAATCAATCTCTGCATTGAACTTGGCCGCGTTGACCACAGCACAGACTCAGGCTTTGAGCACAACAGCAGTCAATGCACTGGACGCCAAACAAGTGGCCGCTTTGAGCACTGACCAAGTGGCTGCCTTGGGTACATCGCAAGTGAATGCATTGTCTTCCGCTGGCGTGCAAGCCTTGACCGGCACCCAAGTGGCAGCACTGACCACCGCACAAGTGGCAGCGATGACCACAACAACCGTGCAAGCGCTTGAAACAGCAGACATCGTGTCGATGACCACTGCGCAAATGAATGCGTTGACCAGCACACAAGTGGGTGCACTCACGACATCCCAAGTCAAAGCCATTGCATTGGATGACATTGCAAGCTTGGGCACTGCGCAACTCAAAGGTTTGAGCACCACGCAAATTGAAGCTTTGAATGCCAACCAATTGAATGCTTTGACTACGACGGAAGTGGCTGCTTTGAGTACCGATCAGGTGAAGGGTTTGACGAAAACCCAAATCAATGGTTTGAACGCAACTAACTTGAAAGCTTTGACCACCGCACAAGTGGCTGTGCTGAGCTCAACACAGTTGTCTGGATTGAGTGCAACGCAACTCACTAGCTTGACTACGGCACAAGTCAATGCCTTGGGTACTAGCCAAGTGCAAAGCTTGTCGGCTAACACCATCAAGGCGTTGAGCACATCGCAAATTGCAGCCCTCAGCACGGCACAAGTGGCCGCGCTGACCACCAGCCAAGTGAATGACTTGGCATCTACCACGGTAGCTGCATTGAGCTCCACGCAAGTGAACGCTATGGGCGCAAGCCAAGTGGCAGCGCTCAGCAAGAATGCAGTGGCAGCGATGACGACGACGCAAGTCGCTGGCTTCAATACAACGGTGTTGAAAGCCTTGACTGCTGACAGCATTGCTGCACTCACCAATGACCAAGTGAAAGCCTTGACCACAGCCAGCGTGGCTGCGATGACGACCGACCAAGTGAAAGCTTTGGAGTCAGCTGACATCGCCGTGCTGAGCTCTACGCAAGTGAAAGCATTGACAACATCCCAAGTGGGTGTGTTGAATGCCACGCAGGTGAAAGCTTTGGCAACCGGTGCATTGGCTGGCCTGTCGACTGATACGGTGAAAACACTCAGCAGCACGCAGCTGAATGCGCTGCCTGCCGCCAGCGTGACGGCCTTGTCTACTGCGCAGGTGGCAGCATTGACGACATCGCAAGTGGTTGATTTGACTGCGGCTTTGGTATCTGCATTGAGCACTTCGCAAGTGCGAGGCATGACCACCGACCAAGTGGCGGCATTGACGACCACTAATGTGGTGGCATTGACAGCAACGCAAGTGGGCTCGATGAGCACATCTCAAGTGGCAGCATTGACCACTGGTCAAGTGAAGGCTTTGGAAACTGCGGATATCGCAGCCTTGAGTACAGGTCAGGTGAAAGCCTTGACCACCTCACAAGTAGCTGCCATGGAAGTGGTGGACTTGAAAGCCTTGAACTCTGACCAAGTGAGTGCTTTGACTGCTACGCAGATTGGTGCTTTGACAGCGACTCAGTTGATTGGGTTGATGGGAAAGTAACAGTAAAAACCCCTTGATGCAGATGCATCAAGGGGGAATTCTTTACCGATATAAAAACCGCCTTGCGAGGGTATCTTGCGCTTAGCGATCTCGTCTTAGAAAACCATCGGGCGTTACCGTGACCATGAGGCGAGTGTCGATATCGCGATCAATAGAAAAGCCGCTGTTATCTTTTAACCATTCGTGAACTGCAGTTTTTGGATTGTCACCCACATCCCAAGGACGATCCGAGAAGAACTTTTCTGGCATGTCTTCAACATAAGTGTCAAAAACTACACAGTAGCTACCTTGACTGACCATCGGGGCATAAGCTTGCAGTTCGCCCAACACGTGCGCATGGCTGTGCATTGAATCAAGGAAGACCATAACTTTTTGATATCCCTCCGCCGCATTGCGAACTTGCTCTACTACTTGCGGATCGATGCTGGAACCTTGGAACATCTGAATGCGACTAGCCATTGGGTGTGCTTCGATAGCTGCACGGTTATGCGGGCGAATATCGATATCAATGCCGATGACTTTTCGTAATGACTTCCGTGGATCTATGGTGGTACCTGCCGCGATTGCATCGCTCATGTCTAGAAGAGCCAGCATCGAAGCGCTCAGAATGAGAGATCCACCGTGGGCTATGCCGGTCTCAATTACCAAGTCTGGACGAACTTTCCAGATTAATTCCTGCACAGCGACCATGTCTTGTGGGTACTGAATAATCGGGCGGCCCATCCAGTCAAAGTTGTAGACGTACTTTCGGTCCATGGACTCTTGCAGCCACTGGCGTGAAAGATCTTGAAAAGCTGAATCGTTTTGGTATTGCGAAATACGCTCTTTGCGTTCAAGCGCAAATTGTTCTTGAGGTGTCATAGTGAAGTCTCCTGTTTAAAAATGAGGTTGATGTGTTAAGTGCGCTTTGACGGTTTGTTGGAGGCATTTTTTCAAACTGCCTTCCATGCTCCAGCCTATAGAACGTAGGCGCTGGTTATTTCCTAAAAGCATTGCTGGGTCACTAGATCGCGAGCTAGGAAGATTGAGTACTGCTGAGGGATCTGCATTGAATTCAGCTGCAATTAGTTCGACGATTTCATCGATTCTCGTGGGTATACCAGAGCAAATGTTGTAAGCGCCACTCGCTTGATGGTGTTGAATTAGGCGAACAAAAGCATCTGCTGCATCTGTGACTGGAAGCATTCCTCGTATGGCCTCATTGTTGACACCAAAGGCGGGAATTTCCCCACGAAAGACTTGAATCAATGAGGGAATAAGGCGACCTGCCGACTCGTCCATTCCAAATGGAAAAAAAACATGACCCCAAGCCAATCGTACGTTGTGTAGATCACACATGGATTGCAGTAGCTGGCGTGTGGCATTTTTGCAAATGCCGTATGGCGTATGAGGGTTATAAGGTGTTACACCTTCTTGCATAAAGCCGTAGTCCCAATCATATTCGGCGCAAGTTCCTGCCATGACAACGTGTTTACCACCCTGTCGACAAAATGCATCTACCAATCGGATGCTGGCTTGGACCCATTCAAAGTTTTGCGGTGAATTCCAATATTTCCCTTGCTCAACATACCAAGCCAGATGCAATAAGTGAGTCGCCTTTGCGTGAGTCACCAACTCTAGGGCACCATCTGGTGACAAAAGGTCTGCTGATAGTACTTCGCCTGTTTGAGAGCTAAAAGTAGTCCTGTGTTGAGCGCACACAGTTTCGATGCCTTGCATTCCAAGTGCTTTAAGTACGTGTCGGCCAAGGTATCCACTTGCACCAGTTACCAATACTTTCATGCAATGACTTTCAGTGAAGGAATCGCAGTCACAAAAACGCCTCCCCATTCTCTGATGTAGGACAGTTGTTGCATCACTTCATCGCGCAAGTTCCAAGGAAGTATCAGTACGTAGTCTGGACGCTGACTACGCAGGTGAGCTTCGTCAACGATAGGGATCTGGCTGCCTGGCATGTACTTACCCTGCTTTGCTGGGTTGAGGTCCACCACATACGGTAATAGATGCGGGCGTACGCCAGCAAAGTTGAGTAGGGTGTTGCCCTTAGCAGCAGCGCCATAGGCACCGACTTTTTTCCCCTCATTGACCGCTTTGATCAAAAACGAAAGCAACTCACAAGTTATTCGTGCAGGTTGGCGCATGAACTCCGCATAAAGCTCAGTACTTAGTAAACCTGCTGTTTTTTCACGCAACAAAATATTCTGTACAGAAAGTTCAACCTTGTGCAAGCCACTGTCGAGGCGTTGAGCGAAAACCCGCAGGCTGCCACCGTGTGTGGGCAATTCTTCGACATCAAATATTGCCAATCCGTTTGCTTCAAATACTGTTCGCACAGCATGCAGAGACAGGTATGAATAATGTTCATGATAGGCAGTATCGAATTGGCACTCCGTAATCATGCGCAGTAAATGAGGAAACTCGAATGTTGCGACACCTTGTGGTTTGAGCAAGCGTGCAAAGCCAGCAACAAAGTCATTGATGTCTGGCACATGGGCTAGGACATTGTTGGCCGCTGTGAGATCAGCCTGACGCCCTTGAGCAACAAGTCGGTCAGCTAAGGTTACGCCGAAAAATTCTTCTTCAATGCAAAGCCCCTTGGCTCTTGCCGCTGCAGCTGTACTGGCTGTTGGCTCTATTCCATAGCAGGGAATCTTCCGTGCTTGAACGTACTGCAACATATAGCCATCGTTGGCTGCAATTTCAACTACGCAGCTGTTTTTGTTCAGTCCAAAGCGTGTCACCATTGTCTCAACGTAACGCTCGCTGTGCACCAGCCATGAGCTGGAGAACGAGCTGAAGTAGGCATAGTCTTTACTGAACAAAGCTTCACGTCCTGCATGGTCTTCTGTCTGCACCAACCAGCAGTGGTTGCAGACCAGCACGCGCAGTGGAAACCATACTTCAGGTTCGTTCAAACCATCTTTGCTCAGGTAAGCATTTGATGGGGGGGCGCTTCCCAAATCTAAGAATGGGTGTTGCAACTCATGGTTGCAGTGTCGGCAGTGCATCATGGTGTGAGTCCTTGAAAATTTTCATCTAACAGTGACTGTTGAGAGTCCTTGTTGGAAATCAGTGTGATTGCTTTTGGCCACGTAATTGCTAGCATGGGATCTAGCGGGTTGAGTCCAGCATCTGATCCAGCCACGTAGGCATGTGAGTGGCAATATAGAAGTTCCGAGTTGTCTTGTAGAGATTGAAACCCATGCGCAAATCCCGGAGGAATGAGCAATGCACGTCGGTTTTCAGCACTCAGCACTTGAGCTGTCCACTTTAGGAAAGTGGGAGACCCTCGGCGTAAATCAACGGCAACGTCCCATATAGAACCTTTGATGCAGCTCACTAGCTTTGCCTCGCAATTTGGATATTGTTGGAAATGCATTCCGCGAACGGTTCCACTTTTTTTTGTGCAAGCATGGTTGATTTGCGCAATAGGCCAACGCCAACCAAAAGCCAATAACTCATTCGAGCAGAACAGACGACTCAGAAAGCCGCGCTCATCACTGACGAGCGAACGCTCAATGCACCAGACATCTGCCAAATTGGTTTCAAATCCATGAAGTCGCATCATGTTGTTCCAAGAAAAGCATCCAAGTCCGCCTGACAAAGCGTGTTGGCGTTTGCGCCCTGCGCGAGGTCTCGGTACCAGTGCAGGCTTCGACGTATTGATTCATCCAGTTTCCAGCGCGGGACAACCCCCAGTACGCTTCGTGCTTTGGAGTTATCAAGTGCCAATAAACCAGCTTCGTGAGGACCTTCAATGCTTTCGGCAAATCGTACTTGTCCTTGGCCGTATGCTTGCTGCGCTAAATTGATCACTTCGCGTACAGATGCAGCCTGATCTGCTGGTGGCCCAAAGTTGTAGGCGTCTGCCAGAGAGGGATCATGCCAAAGCTTCTCGGTCAGAATTAGATACGCGCTCAATGGCTCAAGCACATGTTGCCAAGGACGTACTGAGTCAGGACGGCGTATGTCTAGTACTTTGCCAGATCCCCATGCTTTCACCGCATCTGGAATCAGACGGTTGGCAGACCAGTCGCCACCACCAATCACATTTCCAGCACGAGCCCTTGCTACTGAGGTGCCCTGTGCTTTTAAATATGAATCTACGTAACTGGTGATAGCAATTTCACATGCAGCCTTACTGGCGCTGTAAGGATCGTGCCCCCCCAGTGGATCGCCTTCCCGATAGGGGTGGGGCCACTCACGGTTTTGATAAACCTTATCGGTGGTGACAGCCACGACTACGCGCGGTGCATGCATTGTGCGCATGGCTTCGAGAAGATGCACGGTACCTAGTACGTTGGTAGCAAAGGTGGAGACGGGTTGTTCATAGGCCGTCCGAACGATGGCCTGTGCAGCCAGATGAAGCACGATGTCTGGCTTGCACTGGTGAATCAATTTTTGTACGGCATCCAGATCTGTGAGGTCAATAAGATGGGAGTCGCACAGGTCCTTGCCTTGAAGCAATTCAAAGAGATTTTGTTGTGTCAGCGGCGATTGGGCCAAGCCGGTAACTTGTGCCCCCATGCGATGCAGCCACCACATTAGCCATGCGCCTTTGAATCCGGTGTGGCCGGTCAGCAGTACGCGTTTGCCACGCCAGAAGACAGAGTTAGGCTTCATCACCAAACTTTCCATGGTGCATTTCCTGAATGCCATAGCTCTTCGAGCAAATTCTTCTCTCGCAGAGTATCCATAGGTTGCCAAAAACCTTTGTGCTCAAAAGCCATCAGCTCTCCGTCTTTGGTAAGGCTTGTGAGCGGTTCAGCTTCCCAGCTAGTGCTGTCCTCGGCAATGCGATCAATGCACTTGGGTGACAGCACAAAGAAACCACCATTGATCAAGCCCCCATCACCTCGAGGTTTCTCGGTAAAACCTGCAACTGAGTTGCCCTCCATTTTGAGTGCGCCATAGCGCCCAGGAGGCTGAACGGCAGTCACCGTGGCCATTTTTCCGTGCTTGCGATGGAATGCAATCGACGCGCCGATGTCTACATCTGAAACGCCATCGCCGTAAGTGAAACAAAATGCATCGTCCATCCTTACGTAGTCAGGGACACGCTTTAT
>Ga0213919_1000186_pt1 | contig 32896 bp, 47 predicted proteins | sample McNCre317MG_FD_161056 | JGI IMG/M metagenome (GOLD analysis project Ga0213919, IMG submission 161056) | Freshwater microbial communities from McNutts Creek, Athens, Georgia, United States - 3-17 MG | ecosystem: Environmental > Aquatic > Freshwater > Creek | place: USA: Georgia | collected...
ACCGCTTTTAAATCGGCTGCGTCTAAGTTAGCTGTACTCATGTTTTTACTCCAGTATCAATAAGTAATTGTGCAATAGCGTCAGTTTCAGCAGCGCGTCTTTGTGTACCAGTCGATGAAGCTGCGCGCTTAATTAGTTTGTCTAAGTGCGAAACATTGTTGCGCTTTAGACTTGTTTGTTTTTGGAAGTTAGGCTTTTGTTGAACAATTTTTTGCTCAGCCTCCTTAACTCCACGCTTGAGCTTCATGGCATCTTTAAGAACTTCTATCATGCGATGATCGTTAATTGATGCAAATTCTTGAGGCGTAAAGCCGTAGGCTTCTCCTGCAAAAGAACTTAAATCTTCGAGCGCACTTTTTAGAACTTTTTGATCTTTCCACTCAGGATTTTTTTCTAAGGTCAATTCAATTTGTCTTTGGTGCAATTGCTTTTGGCCTTCTTGAAACTCATTTTGAAGTTGTTCAACCTCTGCATTTTTAGTAGAAGCAACAACTTCTAATATTCTATCAAACTCAGCGCTCTGCATTTGAAAGTCTTGCACTAATGCAGCATACTCAGCCGGGTTCTGTTGTCTTATTAAAGACCAATTAACATCTTCATACTGCTTCAAAAACTGCCCTTTAACATAAGCAGTAGCTTTTTCAAGAGAATCAAGCTTATCAGCATACTGCTTAGTTGTTTGCTCAACAGCAGTTTTAAACTGCCTTGTTTCTTCAGCTAATGATTGACTTTTTTGTGTATTATGCTTATTAAACTGATAGCCAGAAACAAGCTCTTTGAGTGGGACTTCTTCTTCCTGCCCATCAATTTTTACTTTTACAGCTTTTAAGTTGCCTGTATCATCAAGAACAACAGCGGAGTCGTCAATACCAAGAGCTTTGCCCCATGTGACTTCTTCATCAACACTTTCGCTTTTTTGGTCAATGACTTCGTCATCTTCTTTTTTGTCATCAATAGGCAAATCATTATCTAAGCCATCGACATTAACAAGGAATTCTGCCATGTCGTCCATACTAGAAACAGAATCAAGCGAACTGCCTTGGCCATCTTCTAAATTTTGCAATCTACTTTTTAATTGGAACATAACTCACCTTTAGGCATCAAATTTATCAATCATTTTTTGAGCTACTTTACCGTCATTAATATGCGACTCTATCATATTTTTTAGGTCAAGTAAAGCGTCAAAACGTCTTTTTATGGGACAAAGCACCATAAAATCTTCGTCTAAATCAACTTTAGTGTGAATAAAATCATTTAGCAAGTCATCCTTGTATTTTTCAATGATATCCAAAAGATAAGAGTATGCACCTTCTGCTTTCTTAGCAAGTGCCATAGCCTTGGCGCAGTCATTTTTAGACGAAAGCGACACTATTCATCATCCTCTGAATAATCAACAACTTCCCAATCACTAGCAATAGCATCTTCAAGAGAAATACCTATAGCTGCATCCCAGGTTTTTCTACGCAAAATGCCTCCCGTCTCATGAAGTTCGTACAAAGCTTCTTCTAATTCCACATCAGTCCCCTATAATAACAATAAAATTTCTTCATCTTCTCGTCGAAGCATCTCTAAATACTGCTCAATAATTCTTTGTGCATTTAGACGTGCTTCTTCTAACGCTTGTTCTCGTGATACAGCGGCTTGAGTCTCACTAAACTTATCAATAACATTAGACACCACGGAATCAGCAAGAACGTCAACGCTAGAAGTCTTAATGTTTGCATCTTTAATTACCTCTTTTGCTTCATTAAATAATAGATTGTAAACCTGTTGGTCTATTTCCTCAGGTCTCAGTTTTATTATTTCTTGCTGTTTTTCACGCTTTACGTAAGTAACGTGCTTCTTACCGCTTATTCCTTTAGTGTCTTGCTGCGCCTCAGAACCATCTGAGGCAGTGCCATTACTGCCAGTTATTAATACGCCAAAGCCAGAGCCGGACGCATTGCCATTTAAATTTGTAAATGCATTACCATTAGCACCAGTGATTTGTATATTAAAACCAGCACCACTTGCACTTCCACTACTAGAAGCAGTCCCGTTGCTTCCTGTTATTTGTACGTTAAACCCTGAACCTGTAGCGCTCCCATTTACCCCTGTAGAAGCATTACCGCTTGCGCCTGTTAGCTGTACTTCAAATCCTGCCGCACTTGCATTGCCATTAGCCGAAGTAGATGCCGTACCATTAGCACTTGTTATTTGTACATTAAAGCCAGAGCCAGTAGCGGAGCCATTAGTAGTTCCAGAAGCGCTACCACTACTACCCGTAAGCTGTACACTAAATCCTGCACCACTTGCATTACCATTAGTCGCAGTAGACGCAGAACCACTACTACCGGTTAGTAGTACTTCGAATCCTGCACCAGATGCACTAGCGCTACCACTAGCATTTCCAGATGCTCCAGACAAAGTGACTGAAAATAGACTAGCACTAGCATTACCATTATTAGACGATCCTGCAGTAGTTAGGGCGCTTAATGGAGATTCGCTAAGTGAGCTAAATCCTAGATTCATATTACCAGGTTGTTATAAAGCAGATGCTATCACCACCACGGCCAGTCTTGCCAGCTGCCGAGCCAGTTAATGCGCCGCCTGAGCCACCCCCACCACAACCGTAAGCACCATCACCGCCATTTGACTGTGCTAAGCCTGCACCTGTGGCCGTACCGTGCGTAGAGCCACCACCGGTACCGCCTAGAAAGTAATGATTGCCCAATACTACCCCTGGAGTGCCAAAACCTGCTGGGGTCGTTGCAGCAGCAGCTCCAACGCCACCGAGTCGGTTACCAATTTCATATGGCGAGCCGGTTTGCGCTGAGCCGTTAATCATGCCGCCATTGGTGCCAGCCGTAGCAGCAGCTGGCAAGCCGCCGCCACCTGTGCCCCCGGTTGTACACGCACCTGAGGTAGGCAGCGTTAAGGCGCCACCTGCAACAGTCGTACCGCCGATAATGCCCAACTGCCCAGCCATAAAGTTAAAGTTACCCCAGCCAGCAAGAATATTGTTGGCAATAGTAGCAACAGCACCCGCTGTACCAGCAGCACCAGCTGTTGCACCAGCAGCGTTACCACCATTACCGCCGCTGTTAGCGATTAACAGTAAATAGGATGCTGTGGGGCTTATAGTGGGCGTATTGGATGTCACCGATATATACGATGCAGCCGCACCGCCGCCTTGCATCACGTTGATATATAAGACGGGCGGCAGGAAATTCAATGGCACAGTTAATATGCTTACCCCACCCGAGCCACCGCCGCCTCCTCCTGCTGCTGTGCTGTTTGCACCAATTGCGCCAGCGCCACCGTTGCCACCACAACCTACCAAGACAAATTGCGCCATGGTCTTATTACGTGGCTTGTGCCATATTTGCAGATGTCGCTGCGTGCTAGACGGAGCTGTAGCATAGAATACATCTGTATTCATGCCATAGCCGGGTAGACACATAGGTGCTGACATCAGTAAGTCCCGTAGAACGGAATAAACTGCCAGCCAGCAGCAACAGCCGTACCTAAGCCGATGTATACCTTAGTCCCAGGCTCGAATGGCCTGTTGATAGCCCACCAAATATCGTTAGATGTGATACCAGCTGCTGCCGCTGTAGTTGCAGGCAACGGTAACTCGCTCAAGAACGTGTTATTTGTCGCCGTGGCGTTAGTTGAGCCATTGTTCAGGAACATACGTGCCACTGATGCAACGTTAGTGCCATTAGCTTTGCACATGAATCCCAGCAAGAATGAACCATTAACGCTATCCATAGTAGCCACTAGGACATTGTTAGCGTTTGTGCCATCAAAGTCATTGGCGGCAAGGGTAATCTTGGCTGAAAAAGTCTTGGTGCTGCCACCCGTAGAGCTATTGCTAACGGCTTTGACATACATGGGTAAATTATTGGCGGCCATAATATTCCTACATTAAGGGTACGTTGCCCATCGAAAGGGCATTAGCTAAGCCTAATTCGGTTAGCTGGTTAGCGATGTGCATTTGAATACTGACAAATACATCCTTAGTGCCTGCACTAAAGCTAACTAAGTTATTCGCATTTGATGACTCGGCTACCTGGTCACGGCTTAACGTACTAGACGTGACTAACGTACCATAGCCCGTTTCCCACTCGGTGCCCGTTTGCCCAACAATAGCATATGGTATCTGCGTATCGCCTACTGCAAAGTCAGTACTGAACGGGTTAAACTGACTAACAGCGCCCAATAACGTAACAGTGCCAGTTCCGGTAGTTGTCGTTGTTTCCTTGGTGCGGTCAGAGAAACGAGGCATACTATACTCTTGTCACAAGAATATCACTTGTATATGTGATACTAAAGTTACCAGAAGAAGCAGTTACAGTGCCACCAAAATCAACAAATCCAACAAGGTAGTCAGTTGTGTTCGTACCACTATTTTTGTACACAATAGCTCCAACCGCACTAAATGTAGCAGCAGTCCAGCCATTAACAATGTTTGTTAGCGTAATAGTGTTTCTATTGTTAGTTGTGTCTATTGCGTTGAACGTATAGGCTTGTGCAATACCACCAGCAGTATAGCCTGTGCCTGTTATCTCATTCGTGACATCAGACCGAGCAATCCATGTATCTAAGTTTGCTTCAGACGGGACACTTGAAACAAGCAAAACTTTTAGTGTATCACTAGAAAAGTTATGCCTTGCTATACATAAATTTCTTGTTAAGTTTGTAAAACTAGTAGAAGCCATTTTATTCCTCTATAACATGCGTTATTAAGCCATTTTCATCACGTATTGGTCTTTTAATACGCGGCCTATTTACTGATTCGTGTAGTCCTTGTACAGCGCTCGCAAGGTCGTTAATTTGTTGCATAACTGCTTCGTTGTTTTGTGAGTGCATATCTGTCAGCGATTTGATAGGCTGTTCTAGTTGTTTCATAGAGATAGCGCCAAAGTTTTCAGTATATCGCATATACTCTGTCACAACGAGCTGCTCATAATTAATCATGCTGCTTCACCCGGTTTGTTTTCTTTTGAGCTAGCATTAATCAATGCAATATCTTTTTGTGCATTAACTGTAGTAAGCGTCTTAAACACATCAACATCCATAGCTTTATGACGAAGTTCCATATCAGCACTCTTATTAGCATCATCTGCCAGTATTTTCATTTGCTCATACTGCTGTTCAATAATAGCTAGTTTAGCTTCATATTGATGTTTAGCCAAGTCAAGCTTTTGCTTATTGGCCTCAGCTTCCGCTTTGTACCTAACGCTTTGTTGCATAGCTTCCGCTTTGCCGAGCTCAGCTTGCGCCAAAGAAGCCTCCATCTGCATTTGAGCCACTTGTGCCTGCTCAGCTTTAGCACTAGCTTCCGCTTGGGACTGCTGTTGCGTTTGTTTTTGCTGCTTTGCAACATCAGATTGCGGGTCTAATACATACTTATAAGCAGAATGAAGCCCAGAAAGCTTACAAAACTCGTTAATCGTATTGTAAATTCGAGTATCGTCTAGCAAGTAAGTAAATGGCGAGCTAGCAAGTGTAGCTTGTATACTTTGTAGTTGGCCAATTGCGGCAAGCTTTTCTTGCTTATTGCCAGCGCCTAAGCCTACTTTTACAGTAGTTAAGCTTCTAGGAATCCACTCAGAAGGATTAACTTGGACCCATCTGCCTTTAAATTTGTAGTCTTCAATAGCATCAATGTGCTTATGTGCTAAATCTCTAATTTTTATGTAAATAGGCTTAAGACCAGTTTCCGCTAAAACACGGACAATGAGCCCAGAAAGTGCTTCTTTAGCTGTCATTAGCTGCGCGACGCCCTGTGAGCCTACTCTGTCACCAATGTTTTGAGGAGCGGAGGGGCCGTCGGCAGAAACACCAGTGCGCCCAGCTTTCATTTCTGCCAAATACCGCATTAACAGAATTGGAGAGTCTGTAAAAGCTTGTACTGGTATGGGGTTAATTGCACCAGCTTGCTTTACACGCTTAATGCCACCAGGCGTAGAAGTAAGTAACTCGTCCATATCAACAATAAGAGCTTGCACAACTTCTTTTTCTTGGTTATTTTGAAGATAAAAGTTGTCTAAAGTGGAGCGCAATACCGCTGTTGATTGGTCTTGTATTTCCTTTACTCTATCATAAATAGACAGGCCTCTAAACTTATGAGACATCAAAATAGCAGTACAACCAACCCAAGGTGAGCCATCAGGAAGAGGCTCAACAGAAATAAGATGTGTTGGAGTGCCTTCGCCTACTGTAGTGACTTTGACATACTCAGCTATGCCATCATTATTGTAGTCCATATATAAGTAAGACTCTTGCAAATCGTATTCCTGCATAGTCATGTCAATAGAGCTACGTGAGCTTAAAACAGACTCGTTCTGAGCTTCTTGCCTAAACGAATTGCGGTAGCTATTGGCAAAAGGCAAGTCTTTTATAGTTTTTTCAGGTATGCCTAAATTGATAAGGTCAGTGTAAGTTTTGACCATTTCATGGCAAACAAATCGAGCATTTGTTAAATTAATAGAATTGTGGTCACTGTTAACCTTTATGTTCTCTAAAGGCACAGATTCAACATTTATTTTACCATAGGTGCAAGTATTTTTAAACTGAACATCATAAAAAGTGCCAAAGTCGGTTACATCTTCTTTTAAAGAGAAAATTTCTATGTCTTTCTTTGTGTTTACCAGTAAATGTAGCTGTTCTTGCGTAAGACCAGAATAAGAAACAGTTTCAGCTTTTTCTTCTTTAGTATAATAGACTTTGCTAATACCGTTGTTTTGCAAAAGCGCATCTTTTGTCATTTGATGAAGAATAACAAAGCCATCGTTTTTTTTCATTAAAACGTCGTATACATACTCTGTTTCTAGCTCCGCTTGCTCTTCATCTTCAGGATTAACGGGGTCAAATGAAACGCAATCAGCAGAGCCTAAGAATGCTTCCATCACAGAAGGCATAATCCACTCTATGCAGTCTGCGACATCTGTGGAGGTAACTTGTGAGCGACCTTCGACTTCTGTTCCATCAGGCTTTCCAAGGTAATAGTTAAGCGGAGTCTCTATGTCAATAGCTGTTCCACTTGAAAAGTTATTTGGAGAAAATGCTAGAGTTTGTTCCAACTCATTGTTGATTACAGAAAGAACAAAGGCGTCGTCTATTTTTTGTTTCATGCTACTTTTTCTGCCGTTGTTGGCAAGGACAAGTGTCTTTGACTTTTTTCTTAGTTTTCATAGTCCACCCTTTGAAAGATAGTCAATAATAGAAGGCAGATACTCTTTTTGCTCTTTAGTGGGCTTGGCATTGAACTTACCTTTAGTTTGGACAACTCTTTTATTTTTAGGGTCCCATTCTAAAGTTAACACCGGCCTATTCTCTTTATTACGCAATGAGTATATTTCGCTTAAGCCCTTCTCAACATCTTCGCAGTAGGCGCCTACGCAGTGCCCTTGAACTTTGCCTTCTGCAGTAAGCGCCTCTGGGTCAGCTAGCTTCACCCAAGAATGGCCGTCGTCAAACTTATGTATGTCTGTCTTTTTAGCTAACTCCTTTTGTGTAGCTTCATTAAACAGCGCAGCCTGTGCTTTATTAAACGCTGCTTCGTCATAATTAGCGCTGTGTAGTAAAGCGTCTGATAACGACATCCTTTCGTTATACGGCACAACGTCCGCTATATGATTTAAGTAAATACCCCTGCTATATGCAGTGCCCAGCCTAGGCTGTATAGCCACTCCTGGCGCAAACTTATTCACATCTTTATTCTGGACATTCTTTTTGTAGTACTCGCTGTTAATAAGTTTTTGACGCCCTGCTTCGAAGCGGCGCGCCGCTTCTGCACTAGCATAAGGCATTTCCACAGGCGCTTCTAAAGCCCGAGGGTTCAGCGTGCTATTAAACAGAGCGTCCATGTCATTTAGATTCTCAAAGAACTTACCTGCAGGTGTAGCAGCCGACTGCCCTGTGCCCAGCTTGTCTCTAATAAAGTCTGCCGTACTTTGCAAGTTGTCCGCAAAACGTTGCTTCACTTTACCTAGCGGCCTGCCTGCCCGAAGAGCGTCTAGTATGTCGTAGTTATCTACTGCAGACTTCGGCACAGGTGGGGCACCATACTGTGCCCCAAGATTTTTCAAAGTAGCGCCACTAACCCACAGGGCTAGCGGGCGCTGTCCTTGGAACGGGGTTCCTGCCGCCATGAAAGCCAGCCGCTTACCGCTATCTACATGCTTAACCAAAACATCATTGTCAGTAGCCCAGTTTTGACTATAGTACTTTCTCTTAGCTGCGTCTAAGATATCAGCCATTGGAGGGCTACCCTCTTCGCCCCTGCGGAGAGGGTAGCCATGTATCTCTGGAAACACTATGTCCTGAGGCCTTCTAACGCTGCCTACTGTACCTGCGCCCGTAGCGCCAAAGGGCATCGCGCCAGTTTGCAGTAACCCTGCTAAGTCTAAACCTGCTTTAACTTGCTGCTCTCTGGAGGGCGTTAACCAAGGCATCGGATTATCTGCACGACTTTCAGGCGTACTCATACCAGCAGCAGTCTGCATACTGTTTTGCACAAACCGCATCAACTTATCAGCAGCCTTTACAGGATGCGCTATGGAGGACACTATTGTAGAGTCCCTGGGCCCAAAGTCTTGGGCCCTAGCTCGCTGTAAGAATTCTTCCAGTGTCATTGCTACCTTACGCTTCTTAGTGTACGCGAGTAGTCCAGCTTCTTATGCTGTGACCCCCCTATAACTTGGTCAGAGCCTACTGCCCCCAGCACTAAGTACTGTAATGCATCGTGCACATGGGAGTACCTATTCTTGTCGGGCTTCTCAGCATACCTCTCGCTACCAACTACCTGCATGCGCCGATACTCATAGCCGCCTAAGAACCCTTTACGCACCATAGTAGCCTTCTCTGTTACAACTAGTCTTGGCTTACCATCGGGCCCCAACTCTGTCAATAACTTGGCTACTGCTTCACGCCTAATAGACACGTCATTCGTAAACGTAGGCCACGCTATAATACCTTGGTGAGCTAGTATCATATAGGGCGTCATCTCGTCGGTCTGCGCCCGTTGCTCCCCGGCGGGGTCACCATACACCTCTATGGTGCACTTACTATAAGCGGGGCTGCTAAGCATCCTATGCAGCATCTTTCCAAAGCTCACCGCGCCCATATTAAACGTTACTAGCTCATCAGCTACCACCAATTGCCCCAGCGGTGTCATAAACCCTATTACAGCTGCAGGCGTCAAGCCGAAGTCAATCCCTACGTAAATTGTCGTAGATGCCTGATTCAAGTGCCTTATTGGCTGCTCCACAAAGTGGAGGCTATCGTTATACTCGGGGTAAATCGCTTTTCCACTAGACACGAAGCCGTATTCTCCATGCACATACACGTTAACCCACTCTGGGTCTTTACCAGCCATCATATTCTCGTAGTAGCTGGGTGGCAGATTGTGCTTGTTTTCTGCACTGACGCTCACACCGCTGGGCTGCCTAAACAGCTTGTGGTTCTCGGGCCGAGTTTCTTCAAACAGCTTATACCACCAGTGGTCTGCGTCTGGCGGGTTGGTATCCATTAGTAGACCGAACCACGTAGGCCCACCATCCCGTTTGCTAGGGTACCTACCACAGCGCCCTTGCGCCATTTCTACTACTGCGCGGGGCACCTCTTTTGCCTCATTTATAAACGCGCCTGTTATTTCTAACGAAAGCAGCTTCTTCACATCATTAGGCCTATCCAGCGCGCGGAAGAGAAATTCTGCATGCACGTAAGTGCCATCGGGCAACATTTGGTAGAGGGTGAACTGCATGTCCACTTTAGCATAGTTACCTAAGTGTTCTGGTATCCAGTCAAAAAAAGTCTTAACGGTGGTGTCTATTAGCTCCCTATAAGTATTCCGTATCACAGCCCAGCGTGTTTTACGGAGGCCTTTCTTGTTGGGCCTCTGACTAACGGCATGCTTAAGCATATCCATGATACAAGTGACAGACTTACCTGAGCCTATGGGGCCCATTATTGCCCTTACGAAGTCTTCAGCTATGTGAAATTTACTCCCCGTTGGGCTCGCTGCATACTCTAATACTTCCATGCTAATATAATAGCGCGTAACTCGATTTTTGTACACGTTTATTTTTCGTAAGTCTTTAGAAAGCTTGAATAGCGGGGGGGCTCTTCTGATTTTTATGGGGCTCATTACTAATATCTTTCTAATGCTTGAGAATATTGCTCTAAGAATTTTAAGACAGCTTTATAATGCTTGAGAATATTGCTCTAAGCTCTACGAATTTTAAGACGTCTTTATAATACTTGAGAATATTGCTCTAAGTTCTACGCTCTGGGCTGAGGCATTGCCGGCTTCGCACCGCCCCCAGGCCACTATATTTAGAGCTTTAAATGCTTTAAATGCTTTAAATGCTTTAAATGCTTTAAATGCTAAAGTCTACTATAAATAGTAGTAGTTTATTTATTAGTTGCATTAAAATAAATGTTTACTTTTACTTTTAAACTTGCTATAATAGCTTTAACTTAAATGCTAAAGTCTACTATAAATAGTAGTAGTTTATTTATTAGTTGCATTAAAATAAATGTTTACTTTTACTTTTAAACTTGCTATAATAGCTTTAACTTAAATGCTAAAGTCTACTATAAATAGTAGTAGTTTATTTATTAGTTGCATTAAAATAAATGTTTACTTTTACTTTTAAACTTGCTATAATAGCTTTAACTTAAATGACTTGACTTTTAAGCTGTATACTTTATTATTAACTATTTAGAGGAAACTAAAATGAACGCTATAGATATAGATATAAACTTTGCTGTAGAATTATTATGCAATAGCTTAGACTCTAGTTTGCAAAAAGACGAAGTTGAATCTGTGCTTTTAGCTTTAAAAGTCTTAAAACTTAGTAGAACTTTAGATACTACTACCTTAAATAAACTACAAGCAGAAGTAAAACAAGATTTATGCTTTTAATGACGCTAATAACTTGTTAGCTAACTTAATAAAAGGTCTGAGCTCTTAGGCCTTTTAATTAAAAAGCCACTTAATAAAGGGTCTGAGCTCTTAGGCCTTTTATTAAGTGGCTTTTTTATTAGGCGACTTTTTAATTGGGGGCTTTTTATTAAGCGACTTTTTAATTGGGGGCTTCGATTTTTGCAGTTATCTCAACAAGACTAATAACAATAATCATTATTACTAGCACTATCATTTATGTGCCTTGCACTTATTATATAACAAATTATTGTTAACTAAATGGAAACAGTCTATTTTATAAATAAGCTATTTACAAAGTCAATTAGCTTGGGCATAATATATCCAACATCAATGATGTTATCAACTTTTAACTTAATATACAGAGGCTAAGATCATGACTAAGAAAGACCCAAAAGCTCAGGAACAATATAACCAATTAATGGAACTGCTCAAGACTTGTCCGCAAGACGAGTGGGGCCATTTTGTTAAAGCCATCGAAAGCCAAAGGCCTAAAAAGCCAACAACTTATAAGGCACCATTAAACATTGGAGTTGGTGCTTATATCAAAGGTCTTATACCTGAGGGGCATACTAACAAGGACATACTAGTTTTAGTAGAGGCTAAATATCAAAACAGCAACACCACTTATGCCTGTGTGGCCTGGTACCGTAATGACATGATAAAAAAGGGCCTAATTGAAAAACGCATAGCCTAACAATCCTAGGGCCTACGCTCGTAGGCCCTTCAACCTTTGGAGAACAAAATGATTAAGCAACTACTAGTAGGCCTGGCTTTTATTTTCATTGCTGAAGTGATAGTGATGTCAGTCTTTGACATCAAACCAACGGAGTTGGTGGAGGTGTATACTCAGGAGGGGCCTTAGCTCGAGGAGCGACGCTCTTAGTCTAAATATCTAGTCTACCTGCTTAGCGGTAGCACAAAATATTGTTAGCCAAGTCTAAAAACTAGGAGCGTGGACCTTCGCGACTTATTCGGCGCGCTAAAGCTCAAGCCTTGCGATAAAAAGCGTTGGCAAGCGTTAAATGGGAGCGTAAGTCGTTGATTTTAAACATATTCTATTTATCTATCTATTAATTAATATATAGAAGTAAAGTAAGGGTATATATTTATATTATTTTCGAAACGCTACTTAGATGGCAGTACTTAGACTGGAGAATCGACGCTCGACGCTCCAAAGTGCTTGTTTTTAAACAACTAAAAATAAACGTTTATCTAAAAAACGTTTCGAGTTATAATAACGTATTTTCGACGCGGCGAAGAGCGTCATTTCTTCCCCGCAACAAAATACGTTTTTTACGGACATCCAGCAAAGAGGTGAATATGAGCAACCAAAATATAATACCTATCAAGCCCCAAACATTAATAATTACTCCCCCGAAAAAGCGATGCTGCACCTGTCGTAGTTTCAAAAGTCTTAGTGCCTTCGCTAATTGTGAAACATACAAAGACGGCAAAGCCCAGCGCTGTAGAAGTTGTTCCTCCGCTATACACAAAAAACGCTACCAAGCTAAAAAAGAAGCTTGGCAAAAAGAGCTTAGTGGAGAAAGCTAATGAGCGACGCGCCTAATAATCTGTCCTCTATAGAAGAGGAAGCCCAAGCAAAATTGGCCTCCGTTAAAGAAACAATGGCAAACTTTCGGCTGCTCTCGTATGAGGAAAGTAGCCTAATATATAATCCTAAAGGGGAAAAGTGTAGGCTACTAGAAATACCTTATTATCAAATACCCCCGCAAAGTGAGCGCCCATTTAACAAGCCGCTAAAAAAGCTCGCCAATATAAAGCGCTATAGAGTTTTCTTAGAAAACAATGCCGTACCATTACGCAGATATACTCAACAAGAAGGAACTAGCTACGACGCGTATGTGCCTGTAAATATAAGTATAGCAGACTTTTATAGTACTGCCTCCCCGTTATTTATAACAGAAGGAGAACTGAAAACTTGCGCGCTAGTAAACTATGGCTACACGGCGGTGGGGGTTGCTGGCGTAGACATGTTTAGGAAAGAGTCTACGGGCAGGCTCTGCGAGCAGCTAGAGAAAATACCCATAGGAAAACAGATATACCTAGCGTTTGATAAAGAGGAGCCGCGCTTCTTGGGAGGGTCTTTCACAGAAATAGACCCCCAGTGTGCATTTAGTAATGTGCAAAGAGCGTCAGCGGCATTAGCGGCAATGCTCACAATAAGGGGCGCCGCGGTTAAGATAATAGAGCTGCCAGGCACTGGTAAGATACAAGTAGACGAGTATTTGCAAGTACACGGCAGCTTAGACCCGTTGATAAAAGTTGCTAAGGACTGGAAATATACTGGTTATAAGAAATTGCAGCTTCGTAAGCTGCAAAGTGAGTTTGTCATATTAGACGGAAGAGTCTACGATGTGAATAATTGGGCTATGATGACTGAGGCTTGCTTCAAAGTACAGTATGCTCACCTTACAAGTAAAGATGATAACGGCGATGAGAAGCCCCTAGTCAACAGCTTTAGTAAAGATAAGTATACTACAAAAATAAGAGGCGTTGAGTATGACCCAAGTACTACGCAGCGAGCATTGCCAAATGGGTATTGGAACTTATGGCATGGCTGGAAAACAGAACCCGTAGAGGGCGACATCAGTAGGTTCCACAAAGTAGTACAAAGGATATTTCAAGAAGAGCCAGAGTTATTGCCAGAGTTTTTTAAGACAATAGCCTTTATGTTTCAGAAGCCGTGGATAAAACAGCACAGATATTTGTTAATTAGGGGCTCCGCTGAAGGCATTGGTAAAAGCTTTTTATTAGAAATGCCTATGATGCTAATAAACGGGACGCCGCATGGCAATAGTATAGGCCACCTGAAGTATAGCCATGCTAGAATGGATGGCTGCGGCAAGCTGTTAGAGGCTACGCATAATGGTTTATTGATTGGAGTTAGCTACTTGTTAATGAATGAAGTAGATGACTTTAGTACTAAGAAGGTTAGTAACTATATTAAAGCATTAACGACTGATGAAGAGCTGCAAGTTAATGAAAAGTATATTCCGCAAAAGATGATAACAAACAGGCTTTTAGTGGCTATTACTACTAATGAACGGCGCTTGTTTCAAATTGGGGCTGGTTCAAGGCGCCCGCTAGTATTGCCCTGCGTAGAAACGGGCTCGGTATTAGAAAATGACTTAAAAGCGATGTGGCGCGAAGAGAAAGCAGCTGGCTTCTTTGAATGGTATAGGTCATTAGAAACTAGGCAAGCTCTGATGCACTTCTTTATGAACTATGACTTAGGAAATTACGACGGAACACAAGAGCCCCCGCAAAGCTTAAGCAAGCTATCATTAGCCGATGACAATATGACAGACGCTGAGATATACTGCAAAGAAGAGCTAGGCCAAGTTAAAGCGGTTAACCCTAATAAAGAATACGAAAGATATAAAGTATATGCAGGTGATGCGCAAACTAGAAATAGAGACTTTAAAGGCGTATTAAAAGCTAACGGTTTTGTAAAGCCTGCATGCGACCAAACAAATGGCCAAGTGCATATAACCAATAAAGTTACGCAATTATTGGGGCTAACCGCGGGTAGTGACAGAGTAGTTATCTGGGTTCGCGAAGAGTTTAAAAAGTTGCCCGCGCAGGACCTAGTAAACTTAATAGTAGAAAGATACCATAGGAAAACTTAATGAATACGTATATAGTACGACGGCAAACAGCTGAAATAGTAGGCAGAGACTGCGAAGGGGATCTATATGGAATAGAGTATGTAGAGCTGGCAGAGGATGACCCGTGGATAGAAGCTCAAAAAGTGCCGTTCTATGAGTGGCGGCTCAAGTATTTTAGTGAAGGGACTTTTGAGCAATACTTAGAAGCTATGGGCATGGCAGTAAAGGAGCATGAGCAGCATCTGGTAGTGCACATACCTCCGCCAGAACCCGCGGTGAAGCCCGAAAGGACTACGTTCATAAAAGCATTAGAGGACGCGTTTTGGTTGTCTGGTGGGCCCAAACTACTCACTGAACTGGCCCGTGACAATCCGCTGGAGTTCATCAAGATATGCAGCAAGCTGATACCTGTGGACGTAACGAACAAGAGCCCACAAGGCGGATTTGCCATCTCGTTTAATATCAGTGCCCCGCCGGATAACGACAAGACAATAGAACATGAGGAGGCTCCGGATGACTAGGCCCTAACATAATAGCCGAGCGAAAATAGTTGTGTACAAGTCGTTTAAAACGTGATAATATAAGCACACTGTTAAGTAAAACAGTGTTAACATTAACTTAATTAAGGAGGCTGTAGTGGCTAAGAACACAAGTGTAGTTGAAGATTTAACATTAGAACAAGCGCAAGCTGAAGAAGCTCAATTATCAGCTGAAGACCTGGCGCAACAAGCAGCGGACAAAGCCGCGGCAATCGAGGCTGCTCAAGCTAAGCTGGCCGAAGCAGAAGCCACGTTCAAAGAAGCTAAAGCAAACTTAAAAGCATTGCGAGGCCGTAAGCCAATAGGCGAAGTTAAGCGTGGGCCAAGCGGCGTAGGCGCTTACATCAAAAAACTCATTGGTGAAGGTATGACCAACGACGAAATTATGGCTGCTGTTACTGAAAACTGGCCTGCTAACTTCACTAATGTTGGTTGCATTAACTGGTACCGTAATGCTATTAAAAAGTGGGGCTCAGAAGGCAAACGCCCATCCGGTAAAGCTGCAGCAGTAGTTGAGACTTCTGAAGCTGATGACACAGCTGAAGAAACTGACGCGGCATAAGCCAGCGTTATCATTAAAGAGTGCTCTTCAAAAGAGCGCTCTCGCTTACTATTACTTGGGAGTTTACAATGAGTATTGAAGATACTTTGAAAGCGAGGGCCGTAACGCATGGCTCTTTTCGCCAGCATGCTGCAATAGCGCAAGGTCTTAAAGAAGAAATGGTTCAAACCAGTGGGTGGACTAAGCTAACCTTGGTTCAGAAAGAATCCTTAGAGATGATAGCGCATAAGATAGCGCGCATTTTAAATGGCAGCCCCGACCACGAAGACCATTGGCATGACATTCAGGGCTATGCTGCTCTAGTTGAGCAAGCACTACAGGAGGAAAAAACCAAAGAACTTAACCCTGGCGCAAAACAAGCCAGGCCTACACACAATGCTATATTGGAGAACTCATGAAAGCGTATAAAGATCTGTGTAGTAGAGTATTAAACCTAGGCATCCCCAATAGCAGCAGAGCCGGCGACACTATCTACCGCTTTGGGGAAACTCTCGAGCTTAATTTAAAAGATGGCTTTCCGTTATTAACTATGCGCAAAATAGACTACACACAAGCTTTTGGTGAGCTAGCTGCGTTCATCCGCGGTGAGACAACTAAAGAAGCTTTCAGTAATTTAGGCTGCCATTACTGGAATACTACTGGCGGCGAAGTTAATGAGCTTGGGCCCATTTACGGCTACCAGTGGCGTAACTGGGGCGCTGACCAATTGTTAGGCCTTATTGACAACTTGCAGACCAACCCAGATTCTAGGCGGCATATCTTGGCAGCGTGGAACATAGAAGACTTAGACAAGATGGTGCTACCGCCCTGTCATATCTTGGCCCAGTTCGACGTCTCGCCAGCCAAAAAGCTTAGCTGCATAGTTTATATGCGTAGCGTTGACATTATGCTGGGCTTACCGTATGACATTGCCGTCTACGCATTGTTGACACATCTGCTAGCAGACGTCTGCGAATATACTGCAGGCGAGCTGAAGTTCTTTTTTGGTAATGCGCACATCTACCAAAACCATATAGCTCAGGCGGACGAGCTAATGCTAAGGCGGCCGTATAGCCTGCCCTACTTAGTGCTCGACTGTCCGAATATTTTAGAATTTCATCCCATGGAGGCACAGCTCGATGGTTACGTTTGTCAGCCCCCCATGAAATTTGAGCTTAACTTATGAGACTTAACTTTTTAGACTATGGCATGAAGCTCGCGGGAGTAGTATCTCTACGAGCGACGTGCCAGCGTGCCTCAGTGGGCTGCGTGTTCTTTGATGAACAGAAGCGCATATTAGCTACAGGGTATAACGGGCCACCTAAAGGCTTCAAGCACTGTAATGAGCGGTGCGCGGGTAAAAGTGGCTGCGATGACTGCCCCGCTACCCACAGTGAGATAAACGCCTTGATACAATGCGCCAAGCCAGATGACGTGTACTATGTATTCTGCACTACGTTGCCCTGCTTCCGTTGTGTCAAGGCCTTACTAAACACCGGCATGAAGCACTTGTACTATGAGAAAACGCATTCAGACAAACAAAAAGTGCTGGAAATGCTAACTTTGGGAGGAACTAAACATGAGCTCATCTTTAAGTAATTTTGAAGACGTAAAGGCGCTCTACAACAAGTTTGAGATACCTATGCCGAAGAAGCCTGCTTTACAGCCCTGGAGCCTGGCTGAGTACCGATTAAACTTCTTAAAGGAAGAGCTAGACGAGATTCACAATGCTATGATTGTAGACGACTTAGTAGGCATTGCTGATGGCCTAGCAGACCTGGTCTACGTCGCGTTGGGCACAGCGGCTCATTATGGTATACCTTTTGATGAAGTGTGGCAACTAGTGCATGCTGCCAACATGACTAAACAAAGAGCACCCGCGGAGCAAACCAAACGTGGGCACCCACACGACTTAGTTAAGCCTGATGGTTTTGTCCCTCCCGACCTAGCGATTGGCAGACTACTTTGGGAGAAGCAGCAATGAACTATGGCGACCATATCGATACGCTCTACCAACTACGCTCACAGCGTTTAGCTCTTGAGAAAAAAGCGGAAGAGCTTAAGAAGCAAGAGAAAGAGCTCGAAGACCAGCTTATAAACGGCTTTAGCGAGATAGGCTTGACCTCCGCAAAAGGCCGCATGGCTAGCTTCAGCTTTGCCAATATTGACCAGCCCAATGTAAAGAACTGGGACCTGCTATATGAATTTATAGTGGAAAACAATGACTTTTCGCTGCTTCATAAAAGAGTTGGCGCAGAGGCGTGGCGGGATTACTTAGAAAACGATAATGTGCTAGTGCCCGGTACTGAGATATTCAAGAAAACGCAAGCTTATTTAAGAAAAATTTAGGAGATAGTAATGAGTAACCAAGAAATAGTAGAAAAGCAAGACGGCGAAGTGCAAACCTGGGAACAAGCGGTAGCTGCTAAGGCTGCACAGCAAAACGCTCAGAAAGCCGCGCTGTCACAAAAAACAGCCTTTATATCCTTCCGTGGTGGCGCGCTGTCTGTAGACAAGCTGCCTATACCAGGCAACCAGCTAGATGTTATTGTACTGACGTTTTGCGGGGAAAACACCTGGTACAAAGGCAAGTTCGATCCCACTCAAACGCAGACGCCAGCCTGCTGGTCAGTCTATACTGAAACCGGCGCTATGGTGCCTAACGAAAAGGCCTTAGACATGCAAGCTGAAAACTGCGAAGAGTGCCCTAAGTTCAAGTGGGGTTCAGACCCTCAAGGCGGCCGTGGTAAAGCCTGTAAGTCCAGGTATCGTGTGGCTGTGATACCAGCTTCCGTGTCTACCATTGGCGAAGTACAGGGCGCAGAGCTACGCTTCATGACCCTGCCAGTTACAAGCGGGGCAGACTTTGACCGGTTCATGAGCACTTGCCAAATGGTCCACAACCGGCCGATGTTTGGTGTAGTGTCTACGCTCAAGGTAGCGCCCGACGTGAAGACACAATACAAAGTAACACTTGAGCCCCAGCGGCATGTACCTGGCGAGCTTATGATGGCTATGCTGAAGCGCGTAGAAGAAGCTGAGAAGCTTATTCAGTATGACTATCAAAGTCCTGAAGAAGAAGCGGCACCAGCTAAGCCACTGAAAAAGTAACACAATGCGCCCAGCCGCTCGGCGCGCTCTCCCGAAAGAGCGGCACTTTAACTTTGGGTAATAAAAATGAAATACTTAATACTATTATTATGCTTAACTGGCTGCTCCCATGAGTTTTGGTTCGGCGATGGAAGACCTGTTGCGTACAGCCCAGAAGCGGAAGGCCATTACCAAAGAATGTTTGACCTTACAACAGTCTATCAGATGCAACGAAATGACCAATTGCGCGATATGAACAGGAGAAGGTGATAAAGCCTAGAGAACACAAAAGCAACAAAGATGAAAAAACTTGGAGAAATAAAGCATGAAAGGCAAATACGTTGTAACGCATGTAAAACAGCGAGGCATAAAAGAAAATGGCGAGCATCTTGTCGAAACTGTATTTGATGCTAGCACTCATAGATACGAGTGGCTAGTAATCATGGGAACTCAAGTACTTAGAGTTATGGAGTGCCCTTCAATTCCAGCAGTAGTAAATCAATTTGCCAGCTCAAGTTTGTATGACCACAGCATGCAGTTCTGGGAGTTTTCTCAGCCTTGCATAATTATGTATCAACCAGGAGAAAGTAAATGAAACTTATGCACGTTAGTACTTCAAAGAAATGGGGCATAGCCTTATGAGCTTACCAAGCCGTATATCAACTATAGACTTTGAAACAGAAGCCATAACAAGCGCCCTTCCACCAAAGCCAGTAGGCGTGTCTATTAAAATTGGCAGCGCGCCCTCAAAGTATTATGCTTGGGGACACCCTTCTGGTAACAACTGTACAATGGAAGAAGTAAAGCCTATACTCAAAGCTTGCTATGACGACAGCGCTTGCTTATTTCATAACGCAGCTTTTGACATAGCAGTGGCGAAGTACCATTTTGGTTTAGAGTTCCCAGCTGAGATACATGACACCATTTTACTACTGTTTCTGTATGACCCGCATGCTAAAGAGCTTGGCCTCAAACCAGCTTCTGAAAAGCTGCTAAAGATGCCGCCTGAAGAGCGTGACCTCGTAGCTGAATGGCTTCAGCGTAACTTAGGCATTAAGCCAAAAGACGCGGGGGCAAATATTTGTAAAGCGCCAGCATCTATAGTGGGGCCATACGCTTGTGGCGATACTGATAGAACATACAAGCTGTTTGAGCTTCTGTATGAAAGACAGAAAGGGCCGGCCTACGAGCGCGAGAGACGGCTGCTGCCCATCTTAACTCAAAGTACTCTTGATGGCGTCCAGCTGCATACCAGTGCACTAGAAATTGACTATGCAGACTACCGCACTCACCACAGCGCAGTTTCAAAAATGATTTACAAAAAGCTAGGCGCAACGTTCAACATTGATAGCGCTGACGAGCTTGCTAATGCTATTGATAAAAGCGGCATGGACGTGCAGTGGGTCAAGACTGCCACAGGCAAGCGTTCCACTAGTAAGCCTAACATGCTGAAAGCTATTAAAGACGAAGAGCTCGTAAAGCTATTGGCCTACCGGTCTACGTTGTCTACCTACTTAGAGTCTTTCTTTAGCGCCTGGCTAACCAAGCAGCATAATGGTATGCTCCACTTCTCATGGAACCAAGTACGCAATACCGAGACTGGTGGCATGCTGGGCACAAGAACGGGTAGACTATCGTCGCAGCCGTCTATGCTTAACGTGCCAAAAGCACCACCAGTCTTTGAAGGCTTACCTCCGCTGCCCATTATGCGGAGTTACCTTCTACCCGACGAAGGCGCTAATTGGCTAAAGCGTGACTACCAGTCTCAAGAACTACGCATCTTGGCTCACTACGAAGACGGCGCTATGATGAGAGCGTTTCAAGAGCAGCCTGACTTAGACCTCCATGATATGATGGCTGCACTGCTAACTAATGTCTTAGGCCGTGAGATATCGAGGCGTAATGCTAAGACCATCGCGTTTAGCTTGCTTTATGGTCAAGGCTTAGATGCTATGGCTGAGGGGCTTAAGAGCTCGCGTGAAGAAGCCTCGATATGTAAAGCAGCATACCTATCTGAGTTAGCGGGTATTAACGACGTGCAGCGCTCCATAAAGTCTAACTGGGACAAAAGCCTGCCTATTCAGACATGGGGCGGACGAGACTACTACAAAGAGCCTAGCAAGCTGATTAAAGACAAGCGCACTGGCAGAGAGCGCTATGCTGACTTTACCTACAAAGGGCTAAACTACCTTATTCAAGGGTCTAGTGCCGACGTAACCAAGCAAGCACTCATTAACTATAACAGCATTAAGAAAGACGGGAGATTCCTAATATCAGTGCATGACGAAATAAATCTAAGCGGCCCAGTATCAGAGCTAGGCGTACTGAACGAAGCTATGCTAGATATCCGCGTAGACGTGCCAATGCTTTCCGAAGGTTCTGCAGGCCCTAGCTATGGACAACTAAAAGTTTATGAAGCTTGAGTATACTAGAAATAATCAAAATTACTATTATGTTTTATATTGGAATATTAAACTTAGGTGCTACAATATAAATAATCCTGACTATAAATACTATGGCGCAAAAGGTATTAGTTTGTTTAAAAACTGGTTAAGCAGCTTTGAGCAGTTTGTAGACTACGTGCTTAAAGAGCTAGGGCCCAGGCCTAAAAACATGACACTAGACCGTATAGACAGCACTGGAAATTATGAGCCTGGCAATATTAGGTGGGCAACAGCCAAACTACAAGCGCAGAATAAGTCTAACTATACTTTTCCTAAACATGAGGGTATTACCTATGTAAAAGAATCTGGCACGTATCTCGCCAGCGTAAGTAAAGGCACAAAATATATATTTAGAAAACGATATAAAACTCTAGAAGCTGCTATAGCAGCAAGAGACAATTTTATTAACGAAGAACTAATGGCCACCTCCAAAAACTAATAAAGGAAGCAGCATGAACCCAATAATATCAGTAAGCTATAGCAAATACTCAACTTGGCAGCAATGCCCAAAGAAATTTGAGTATCTCTATATTCATAAGCTTAAAGAGGCGCCCTCTGAAATTTTAGAGCGCGGCACTAGGCTACACAAAGAAGTCGAAGAGTTTATAAAGCTGGCCGATATGCCATGCCCCGATTGTGCTAAGCCGTTTGAAAAATACCTCACGGAAATAAAGCCAAAAGCTGTCTCTGAGGAGTTCTGGCAATGTGACGAAAACTTTGAGCCTACAGCACCGTTCTCCCCCGCTACCCGCATGGTTGGTAAAGTCGACATTTATACTATTAAAGGCAACACGCTCTATATTATAGACATCAAGACGGGCAAAGTGCGTGATAAACAAATGGACCAGCTAGAGCTGTATGGCCTTATGGGTTTTAAAAAGTTTGACTTTGTGGATACTGTGGTCCTCAAACTTTTGTACCTGGACAGCGGGGTAGAAGTAGAGCATACCTTTACAAAAGCGCAAGAGCCCTTGCTGCTTAAGATGTGGCAAGCTAGGCTACGCCCCTTCAAAGAAGCGCTTGAGTTTCCGGCGAACCCTACTGCTTTGTGTAACTACTGTAGTTTTTCAAAGCGTGCTTACGAGGGGCCTTGTGATGCTCACTAATTATAAGCAACGTAAAACTTTGTTTAAATATCCGCAAGGCAGTCAAAGTCATATAGCCAAAGTTTGCATGATACTAGGCTGGAAAGCTTTGCCGCCTAGTGTGCAGATACACCACGTAGACTATGACGCTACAAATAACAGCAACTCTAATTTAGTAGTTTGTCCTAATGCCGAGTACCATAGGCTACTTCATACACGAACTGAGGCCTACAATACTTGCGGTAATGCAGATTTTAGAAAATGCGCTTACTGTAAAGGCTACGACAGCCCAGAAAACTTAAAGTTTAAGCTACGCAAAGACTATAAACTACCTATGGCATACCATGCAAAATGCCACGCAGCTTATCAAAACAAGCTCTACCATAAAAAGAAGGAGAGGCAAAATGGCTAGTGGCTCAGTCTCTAATCAGAAAAGACCGTCGCCACGTGAAGCAGACTTGCAAAGCCGTTGCCGCACGTGGGCCAAGACTACACATGACATCGACTCTCTTAAACTGACAAACAAAGTGGGAGTGCCTGACTGCTTGTTCTATGCAAAAGGCAGAGTGCTGTTTGTGGAGTTCAAAATACTAAACGCCCACTCACGGCCCATACAGACTTTTATGCAGGACCAAATAAAAGCACAAGGCTTTCAAGTAGAAGTGGTCGACGACGTACTGAAGTTTAAAAAGATTATAGAGGAGGCTTTCGGTGAAACACGAACTTTGGCTGCCCCATGAGTACCAAGTGCATGCCATTAACTTCACAATGGAAAACTTCAAGCGCGAAAGGTGTAGCGCGTTGTTCTTACAGCCGGGGCTGGGTAAGACTTCTATTACGCTTGAAGTATTCAGAATGCTAAGGCAGCAAGGCCTCGCCAGGAAGATGTTAGTCATAGCCCCGTTGCGCGTGGCTCAAAACACCTGGACCACCGAAATGTACCGCTGGCTTAACTTCAACGGTATGACTTACGCTGTGCTTCACGGCCCCAACAAAGACCGCGAAGCTCTTCGTGACGTAGATGTCTATATCATCAACTACGAGGGTATACCTTGGCTGTTTAACAAGAGCAAGTTTTGGCAGTGCGACTTACTTGTTATGGACGAGCTAACCAGGCTAAAGTCTTGGACTGCTCAGCGGGTGAAAGTACTTAAGCCGTTCTTAGCTACTTTCAAGTATAGGCTTGGGCTTACTGGCACGCCAGCGCCTAATGGGCTGCAAGACTTGTTTAGTCAGATATACATGCTAGACTTGGGTAAGCGGTTTGGCCACAGGATAACTAAGTTCATGGACCGTTACTTTAAGCCACCAAGCCTTTACTCTTATAAGCGGGAGATACACCCATGGGCCGCAGAGCAAATACACGAAAAGCTTAAGGACTTAGCCTTTAGCTTAGACGCCAACGACTGGCTTAAGCTGCCCACTGAAATTCATAATGTCATACATCTTGAGTTTCCGGAAAGCTTAAAGGCAAAGTACAACGCGCTCAAGAAAGAGTTTATACTACAGCTTGAAACAGCTGTAATAACAGCACATAGCGCGTCGGTACTGTCAACTAAGCTGCGGCAGTTTTTAAGCGGGAGTGTTTATGTTGAGGGCATACCGCATCCTGCGCACTCTATAAAGTATGACTACTTAAAGGAGTTCGTAGAAGACCTCGAGGGGCCGTTGCTCGTGGCGTATCAGTACCGGCATGAGGTAGCGCGGCTAAAAGCTTTGTTTCCGCAGGCTGTTGTCATTGATAATACTGTTAAGGCTGACGAGCTTAACAGCATAATACGCGCCTGGAATGCTGGTAAAATACGAATGCTAATAGGACACCCGCAAAGTGTAGGCCACGGTCTTAACTTACAAGCGGGAGGGAATAATATACTTTTCTTTAGCCTAGACTATAACCTTGAGACTTACCAGCAGTTTATTAAGCGGGTAAGCCGCCAGGGCCAGAAAGAGTCTCACGTATTTATACACTACCTGGTATTTCAAGGCACGCTGGATGAGCATGTGCTGGCTACGCTACAAGGCAAAGACGAAGTGCAACAGACGCTGCTAGACTTTTTAAATGAGGAGAACTAAAATGAACGAGCTAAAATATCGTCGTTTAAGGCGCGAAAATTTTAAGCTTAGTAGCGCAAGCCGTTTTAATTTTTGCGCTTCATTCGCGTATTATAAGCTCATCGGCTAACGTTTATTATTAATAAGCTGCTCGCGTAAACAAGCGGCTTAAAATATTCGTTTTCAGGGCACTAGTTTTAAATACGACAAGGCTTGTAGCTTACGAACTATAAACAGTAAGCGCACGCACTGCTGGAGAGCGCTTAATATTAATTACAATGTTTATTAATTGTGCTTGACATTTGCTTAAAAGTATGACATAATACAGTCTCACTTAACGCGTTAACTAAAACTACCGGAGAATAACATGCTAGATATACAAGACAAAAAACAAATTAACCGCTTGCACGAAGAAATCCAGCAAGATGAATTTATGCTAAAGTCAAATATGGCAAAGTCACCAACAATTGCAAAAGCTATACAAAAAAGAATTGAACAAAAACGCAATGAATTAACTGGTATTTATGAATTTGGAGGAGACTATAGATAATGTTATTAATAATTGTTAAACTTATATTTTGTGTTTTTATAGCATACTATGTGTTGATCGTATTATCCATAAATGAAATAATCAAAAATAAGGAGCCTAAAAAATGAGCAGAATAAAAGCCGTACAAAAAGGCGATAAGCTTTCTTTTGAAAGCTACGGAGAAACAGTTGCAGCAAAATATCATAAGCAATGGTCTCGCACGAAGCTTCTTACACCAGAGCTTGCAAATGAACTAAAGCGGAGAATTAAACATGAAAACACTATATAAAATCAGCAACACTGGAGCAGTTCAAGAGTGGACTGTTAGAGACTTATGGGACCCATCTGCTAAAAGCCCAGCAATCATAATTGAATGGGGGCAAAAAGAAGGTGTTAAGCAGCTGCAAAGAGAATTTGTAGAAATGAACCAGTCGGGCCGCTCCTTGAAAGAGCAAGTGCATCTACGAATAGAGTCTCGCATTAATAGACAGAAAGACAAAGGCTATTGCGAGACAATTGAAGAAGCTAGAGATAGCAGGGGGCTTAATGCTAGTAAACTGCTTAAGCCTATGTTAGCAAAGACGTATAACAGTCAAAAAAATAACAAAAATGGATTTTGGCAATACAAATATAACGGCCACCGCTGTTTGATAACACGCCAAGGCGACGAGCTTATTGCGTATTCTCGTAATGGAAAAATTATTAATACAGTTAGCCATATACTTGAAGAAATAGACATCCCAGAAGGCGCTACGCTTGATGGAGAATTGTATATACATGGCAAGCCTTTACAGACTATTTCAAGTATTGTTAGACGCATGCAGCCCGCAAATAAAGAGCTTAAATACATTGTGTATGACCAAATAAGTGACGATGTTTTTTCTCAAAGGTTTAATTTATTGCATACTTATAAGCTAGGCCCTAATGTTATTGCTGCATTAACAGATAACGGGTACTCTTTTGAAATGTCAACTAAAAAGAATTTACAAGAAGCTCAAGCGCAAGGTTATGAAGGACTCATGTTTAGAGACAACGACAAACCTTATGAGCCAGGGTCTCGGTCATCACAGTTATTAAAAGTTAAGATGCGACTTGACATGGAAGTTATAGTTAACAGCATAATGCCTTCTAAGGATGGGTGGGCTATACTAAACTGCGTTACACCCCAAGGTAAACGAGTTTCAGTTACCGCGCCTGGTACTATGGAGCAGAAATATGAAATTTACGAAAAAGCATATCTATACGTTGGTAAAATGCTAACAATCGAGTTTGCTGAATTTACAAAAACCGGTGTGCCTTTTCATCCTGTGGCAATTGCATTTAGAGAGGAAGAGTAATGTTTATTTGTAAATTACGCAAACAAAAAGGCAGTTCTATTATTGATATTGCACACCTACATGGCTGCGCCGCAAAAGTACAGCCAAACGCAGGGGCTAATATTGTCAAAATAGGGGGTTCACAATGAGCGTAGAGCTACTACCATGCCCCTTTTGTGGTAGCCAAGCCTATGTCTCCGAAGACCAATCAAGCGATTACGACATTCATTGGACATGGCATGTTGATTGTACTGGGTGTGGCGCAACGATTGATTTTAAATCAACAAAAGAGCAAGCTGTCAATGCTTGGAACTCAAAAGTTTATGAGGATGAAATGTCACCAGCCAAACATAAATTAAAAAATGATATAGAGCAAGCATTGAGGGCCTATTGGTCAAACAATGATTTTGATGTCGGTAGCGTTGAGATAACTATCGACTCTCACAGGGTAAGAGACATAAAAACTGAGTCTGGGCTTAGGATTGAAAACGACATTAATTTAAATGAATTTATTGCTTTGGTAGCTAATGGAAATAATTGACTTTAGTTTATGGAAATTTAGCCCTGATCTCACTGAGGGCTGTGAAATAAAATGCCACGAATGTGCTGAATGGTCTTGCCATACAGATTGGACCGAGACCGTGGTCTATTGTGAAGATTGCGGTGAACACTCGGCTATTGAATGCCCAAAATGTGGCGAAGTATTCGAGCATGTGTGGTCATCAACGTTTGAGACACGTGTGAAGAATTTGTGAGCGGACGTGCTGAATGATCAGCAGCATAGCAAATCGGGAAGCAGTAGGCCTAACGTCCTGCCCGCTCGCCTCTACGCTTAACGCGACTTATACACCTAAATAGGTGCATATCAAAGCCAACCCCGCCAGAAACAACCAGAAAGCGGAAGGTAAAGGTACGCCCGGTGGTTCTTTATCTGGTAGCTCGGGTTGGTTAAGCTGAATTGATATGCCGCCCAATTGAGACTCAGGCGGCAGTATAGGGAGGGTTAAGCCAGTGTTTACAGGCGGCTTTTTTTTTCTGTCATGCCTAAAAGCAGGTTTTCAGTTGTTAAGTTAGACTTAACAACTGGCTTACATGGTTCGTTTTGAAAGCGAGCAATCTCTTTATCGAGCTGCTTACCTTTAAAGTCATTGTCTTCGATCATTTTAACTAGCTTTTGCTGGTCACCTGGCAGCTTAGCCAGCGCGTCCTGAATCACTTTATTGGCATCGCTTAAGCGTTCGTTCTGCTCGCTGAGGCGCTTGTTTTGGTCCTCAATCGTTCTTAGCGCATCCTTGTTAATCTCACAAGGCGGACTATAGGCGGCAATCGTGCCACCAACCGATACGGCGGAAACAATACCAGCCACCATGCCAAATTCACTCAGCCTCATCAGATGCACCTTCTGCCGGGTCGTTGTTAATAATCGTCGTGTTAGTGTTAGCCCGTGACCAATCACCCGACAAAGCCGCTACAATGATTGAGATCATACTGGCAATAATTGCTATCGGCTTATCCGCATGAATGACATAAACTATCAAGGCAAAGGCAAATACCAGCGTACTAAAGCGGATAGCAAACTCTAATCGACTCACGGCATCGCCTCTAATACCTTAAGCCCAAGCCATACCCATAGCGCAACGGTGCCGACAAATACTGAAAATATGAGCAATATGATTAGCCACATTGGTATGTTATCTGGACTTTGCTTCATTCACACTCATACTCTGCTGGTTCGAATATAGCACGTACCCTCCTAACAGTCTCGTGCTCAGCATTGCGCTCAAACTCAACGATGCGATAACGTTCCTTCCAGTCGGCACACTCAGCGCTAATGCGCTCAATATAAGGGTCGGTTTCTTTCACTATTTTAGTGAGATTCACCACTTTCAGAGCGGCATCGTGAAGTTCCGCGCGCTGCTGCAAATATTTGGCGGAAACCAGCACCGAATAGACAAATAAAGCAATAACTGCCGCTTCCATCAGGCCAACCCCAAAGCCTTAAACACTTTCTTAGTCTGAACTTTACGATCATCCAGTCCGTTAATGCCACCATTAACGCGCTTGGTTACCGTTAATATGCAACTGTCACTTGTGTCCACACACTTTTTATCGACGGCATTTTCGTTAAACCAGTAGAAAGCCGCTTGAAAATAAACTTTGGGGTTATCCTTTAAGCTATCCAAGTCGGTGTCTGCTGGCAAGCCTATGCTATCCAAGAACTTTGTAATGTTGGCCTTTCCAGTGAGCTGAAGCCCAAATATACCCCGATAACGCCAACCATCGCAGCTAGCTTCATCGCCGTTACCCATGCGGTTAGCATAGACATGATTAGCGATAAGTTCGGGTTTGCGCTCATGCGCTGCTATTAATGCCTGATTGGGCACTAATTCATCCAGCTCATTACGCACCGTGTAATATTTCTTGAAAATATTAAGAAGCCCAGCCGCACCGTAGTTCAAGTTTTCCCGAAAGTGGGTATAAAGACCGCTCTCATGCGCTACCTGCCCGATAACATGTGCAAATAACAATTTATCGGTGATTCCCAAATCAGCCATCATCGCCTTAGCTGTATTTGGACCCATGACTCCATCTGGCGTTAAGCTCAAATGCTGCTGATATTTCTGTAAATAGTTCATTTGCCTAGTGTCCTTTAACGAATAAAAGTAAAATAACAAGGCTAGCTATTTCACCAGCCTTGCTAGATACGTCTAGTACGTAGCCTAGTTGGCCCATTAGTCAACTAATACCCAGTCTTCCGCAAGGACATCTGTTTGTGAAGCTAACCAAGGTACAACTGTATTTTGCACAGTTTTCATGGCTATATAGGCTTGATAAGGCACAGTTTCACCAAACTCCTTCTTAGCTATTTCAGTTAGTGCTGCGTAACTGTTAGCAGCAACATAATATAGGTACATACCTTTGCCATTCCAGCCTGCTCTAGCAACCTTATTTCCGCGCTTAAGCTCAATTATTGCTTGACCGAAATCCATCTTACACCTCTAGTGCTGGGTCTACAGGCGCTGGAGCATCTGGGTTAATATCATCGAGGCTTTGCACAGATGCAGATAACTGCCCAGTAGTTGCAATCACAGCGTCTAGCGCTGCTTGTGCTTCTGGTGACAATTGTCCTGTTGCGAGCTGCCCTTGTAAAGCTAAAATTGCATCAAGCTGAGACTGAGTAGCAGCCCTAACTTCCGTAGACACTTTTGAAAGTTGTGTTAAAATATTGCTTAAATTTGTATTTACCGCTGTCAATTGTGTTGCTAGTTCTTCTTGAGTAGACATAATAAGTTTCTCCAGTTTGTGAAGGTGATGTGTTAAATGATTAAACAGCTCTAAAAGCTCTGTTAAAAAATTTTGTTCATTGTTCATACAATACTCCAGTAAGTTTAGCTCGTCTCGTGAGCCATTCGTCTAGCCTATACCTTAGGTAAATCTGCACAATGGTCTCTTGGCTGAAGAGTGCCTATTGTATTATATTCGTTTAGTCCCGCTAACCAAGCAATACCCGCGGGTGTAGTGGCGCCGTGTGGATTATTACCTGCAACAAGACCAGCAATCTTGCCTGCCCTGCCTTCTGCGTAAGCTTTTGCTTGCCTGAATGTAGGTTGATTAACGCCTGTTACTCTATATTTGCCTGCCATTTTATTCTCCTGTTGAGTTATGCTTTAAAAGATCAGCTAAGCCTTTACTTACAATATCGCTTGTATCGTTAATGCCTTTGCCAGCATACTTAGCTGCTTTAATACCACCGCGTAGTAATTTATCGTGTGTCTGGCTGCTTTGAGCAGCGGCATGCGTATAAATACCAGGCCCTTCCCAGTATCTTCCCAGCTTAGCTCTGAACGGGCCAACAGGTAGAGTTGCTTCTGGATGCATGTTAAGGAAACCAGTAGTGCCTGGGTAGCCTTTCTTATAGGCCCACAGTAGGGGTGCCGCGCCTAGTTTTGTTAGCTGCGATAGCCCTGGCACGCTAGTCATTTGTCCAATACTTGTAAACACGCCTAAAGACTTAGGCTGCTTCATAGCACCAAACGACTTATCTTGATGCGCTAGAATATCGCCCACTTTAGCTAGCTTTTGAAGAGCTTGCAGTTGTGGTGGCCCCTTGTCTAAAAAGAGCCTCATTGCGTCATTTGAACGCAAATGGCTATATAGCCTTGTTGCGTCAATACCATTAGTGCCCATGCCATGCTCTAATACTAAGTTAGTCATAGCGTACTTAGTATTAAGGTCTTTCCAGTGCTTAGCGCTTGTAGTACCTTTAGAACGCGCAACGCCTCTTTCCGCCGCTTGGTCTAGCTCTTGCAGCAATGGTTGTAGCTGCTTGGCAGCATTAGCGTCACCTACTTTGTAGGCTCCATCAATGCCATCTTTAAGCATAGATCTTATATTTTTGTACGTGGCACCATCAAAGTTTTTCCCTGTTTCAAGGCGGCCAGTAAGGCTACTCCTATTCTGCACTAACGTAGATTTTGCCATGTCTACAGCTTTTTGTGCAAGTTTGCTGTACTTAGCAGCTTCTGTAAATGGGCTTTCTGCAATAGCTTTAACGTGAGCGTCAAGACTGGCCAAGTTGGCTTTATCAAATACTGGAGTAGTGCTGGCCTCGAGTGCGTTATACTGTGCTTTCAAAGAATTTCTATGAGCGTCTAAAACTTCCGGCTCAACCTGTTTAATCATTTTGGTTTCTTTGTCAAAATAATGCTCAGGAGAAACACCCATAGCTTGGTAGGCTATTTTACTATTTGTAAGATTTTTACTTGCATCGTGCACTTGAAACTCATTTGAGTAGCCAATGCTTTTTCTTAACTGAGACTCTATTTGTTGGTGCGTTGAAGAGCCTGTCATTTCACCAGGTAAAAGGTTAGCCCCCTGTTTTTTGTACCAGTCAATTAGCTTTTGATTAGGCTTGCTGTAGTAGGACGGAAGCCTATTTGTAAAAGGCCGTAAAGACTTGCCTGCTAGGCCGCCTACCACGCCTTCTAAAGCGCCGCCCGTAGCACTAGTGTCTATATTAGACGCGCCTTCTAAAGCGCCTGTTAGCGGGGCTGTTGTCAGAGTACGCTTTAAATCAGCAAACATAGGGTTGTTAACATTAGTAAAACGACTGTTCTTAGCTGTTTCTCTAGCAAGAACAGTAGGCTGTATCACGTCGCGTTCTAACATTTTACCAAAACCACGCGTAAGCGGGTTGCTACTAGCAGATAGCCCTGACGCGCCTTTAATACCCGCATCGGTAGCAGCGCGAGCTCCAGCAACTATAGGCGCGCCTATTAAGTCGCCTAGACCAGCTGCAGCTTTAGCAGCTACAGGACCAATAGTAGGACCTGTAACTAAGTATGGCAAAGCACCGCCTACCAGACCTGACCCTAACGGAGAGCTTACCTGAAAAGGCTCATAGGAATGAGTTTCATCAGCTCGCTTGGCGTTTATAGCATCGTCCCTAGCAAAGCTTTCTCTCAACACTACAGGGTCATCCTCAAAAACTCGGCCTAGAAAGTTACTTGCTTTTTTGCCTTGCTCAATAAACCCAGAAGCTACGCGTCCAGCGTGTATCATTGCAGCTTGGCCCCATGGTGTGCGCAAGCCTATTTTAAATGCACCTTTTTGAGCAGGGTCAAAAAATTCTGTAGGGTCTGGCTGCGCAGGATGCTCCATACCAGCATGCGGGTCAGACGCAAACTGATTTTTAGTACTAGCCACACTGTCTGCTTGAGGCGTGCTACTTGGCGGTTCGTCCCATACTATCTTAGCTTCATTAGGGGCGCCTAAAACTTTGTTGATGTATGCAGCATCAGCATTTGGGCCCATAGCCGGTGCAGCTATACCGTTCTTTTGAACAGCACTGGGCCCAGCTTTATAAGCTGCTATGGCTTTAACCATATCTCCGCCAAATTGGTCTTTTAAGTCTTTTAAGTATCTAGCAGCAGCATCAGCCGACTCATAAAAGTCGTCAGGGTTCTTCAAGCCGTACTCTTTTGCTGTGCTATTTATAAATTGAAAATGCCCTTTAGCAGAAGACAGCTTAGTTCTCATGTTCGAGCCTTTTGCAGACTCTGTGTTCCACAAGCCTTTTAACACGCCATTGTCTAAGCCATAGTGCTTTTCAAGGCCGCCTAAGTGAACCTCTTTACTTAAGTTTGGGTCTATTTCATCGTCCCATGTAATAGCCATATCTCACCTTAGTATGGTGTAAAGTCAGTAGAACCGTCAGCGTGCATATACACTCTGCGACCATTTTCATCAGTGCCTGCCCTAATTACTTTTCTTGAAACTTTAGTATTGCTTAGCTTAGGCACGTCATCGTTTCTTCTAGTCAGCCCTGCCGCAGGCTTCATAGCTTCTACGGCAATCTGCCTAGCTTCGGCTTTTTGTTTTTTTGTTTGCTCACCATCGCCTGGCATTTCAAAAAATGTCTTTTTAGCAGAGTCTATATCATACTCAGTCAAATTCGCGCCAGATCTAAATCTATTGATAGAGTCTAAAAACTGGGCTTCTGCTTGAGTCAGACTCTGCTCATCGCCCGAAAGACTTTTGTTTAAAACCAAACTAGAAGCCTTGCCAATTACTGGAACCTCGCTTATTAGCTGCTCAGCTCTTATTTTACGAATATCAGCCTTAGGATACAACGTATTTAAGTTTTCACTAGCTGCAGTAGCGGTAGTAAAGTAAGACGTAGCTTTCCCTTCCTCAGCAGTTAAAGACTTTTTATCTGGGTCAGCTGGGCCA
>Ga0213919_1000187_pt1 | contig 32854 bp, 25 predicted proteins | sample McNCre317MG_FD_161056 | JGI IMG/M metagenome (GOLD analysis project Ga0213919, IMG submission 161056) | Freshwater microbial communities from McNutts Creek, Athens, Georgia, United States - 3-17 MG | ecosystem: Environmental > Aquatic > Freshwater > Creek | place: USA: Georgia | collected...
TTGGCGCAATGAAGTTGCTTGGAGAAGGGGTCGACGTACAGTCAGCGGCCATCATTAATGATATGTCCATCTCCCAATTGCTGACCGGTGATGCGCTAACAGCGGAAACTACCGGGTACGGTGTAGACAGACAAAGAAAATTAGGCCGCTGGAAGACACTAAAGGGACTCGAAAGTGGTTCTCCAGAGTTGGCGGCCGAGATTGCAAGATTTGAGGGTGGGGACCAAAACGCGGTCACCGACAAATCCCTACTCAAGGCGCTTCAGGGGAAGCGTGGATTTACCAGCGATATGACCAAACAAGGTATCGCTTTCTCCAGGGCGTTGATCTCTGGCGAAGACATGTCCGCCGAAGCGGCGAAATTTTTCTCAAAAATCGAAGGAGATAAAATCGGCGGTGGATCAAAGCTGGACAAAACGGCCGCAGATACGATTGGCGTTCAAGAAAAGTTCAAGGCGATCTTGACCCAAGAATTCGCCAAAGAACTGGCCAAGCACATGGGGGATTCCTCGGACGTCAAAAAACTGGCGGAAAGTATTGTCAGTGGGAAGGGGGCCGAGGATGCTGGCAAGAACATGGATCCGACAGTGGGCGGAGAATTTGTGGTAAAAATCCTCCGCCCCTACGACGCAGCAAAAAGCTTTAACCCAGGGGAATCAGATCAGTAATTAACTGTCACTCTCGTTGGGCGTTGGATCGAGAAGATGTTCTTTGTTGATCCAGGCGGGCAACTGCGCGACGGCCTCACGGTTCTTTTTTAAGAACGCGAAGAACTCATCGGCTTCAGACGCCTTTCTTTCCAGTTCGTCCAATTGTTTACGGAGCCGGACGTTGTCTTGCTGGAGACGAACAATTTTCTGGGCAAAATCTTTTTCACGAGTAGAGAGTCCGGGCAGTTGGTCAATTGTTGGAATCGCTTCGTCTACGGTGAGGTCGTCGATTGGGTCCATATCGAGATGTTACTATCTCCCAAAACGCAAGTCAACCCCAATCTCTCATTCGTCGTCAGCGAGGTGTGTGTGTTCAAGTTCCCGATCGTACCTAACTCCGGTGACAGTCACCAGACCTCCGCTTTTTGGTTCGCGGTCATCGTCCCTTTCGAGCATGTGAGGACTGCCGACAAGGACAAGATCGCAGATCTGAACAACAACGTTGGCGACGTCTCAGGTTTCACCGGAGACGAGGCGATCAAAACCAAGGACCCCTTCCTGGTCACCAACCAGATCGTTAACTGGCAGGTGAGATCCACTAAGTCTTCGCCCATGCTGATGGCGAGCTTTCGTTTGGCTCCAGGCAAGTACGACTGGACCAGGATCACGCATGCTGGGGACTGGGCGATGTTATGGGCCTTCGACAACGCCCGCGATTATGCGGCGGGCATCAAGCGTGTGAGTGCGCTGATAAAGGGGAGGGGAACGGTTGAGGAGGGGGCAGATTTCATTGAGCCCTTCAACAGTGGTCTCAAATTCCTTGGTCGCCTCAATTCTCCTCGACAGAGAGAGAGCGTGGATCCTAACACAGGGCGAAAAGAGGTCAGCTACGAGCTGACCGCACACGGCTTCGGCGAGTTCAACAGCCAGATGGCTTTTCATCCATCATTCAACGACAAGAATGCAGTCGAGAAGGACAGTGCGCTCAGCGCGCTGGCCCAAATCGGCAGGCTCATGTACCTGTATGCTTCCGATGGACAAGCGCTCAGTACGGAAGCTTGGCAACAATACATTCTGGACGCCTTCTTGGGAGAAGGCGCCTCTCAGAGAGAGGACGCCTCCCCAAAGGACCTGGGGGACAACAAGTTGTTCAAGAATGGACGCCTGATCATTCCTCCTGTCGTTCCGCATCTTTTAGGGATCCCAGATGGGGACGAGGGCCATCGGCAGCAGCCGGTGTATGCAAAAATACTGAATTGCTTCATGGGGATCCAACAGAGCCTTACCGACGATGGTTTTGAGTCCTTTCTTGGTACGGGCGACAGTTCGGCCGGCGCTTCTTCGGATCATCCCTACAAGGGGTATGCGTTCGATAAACTCACCTACCTGACCGGCGTTTTCCCCCCCTCTTTGGCTCAATTCCAAAACTCTACTTGCTGGCAAATGCTCCAGATCTTCTCTCATAAGCCGATTAACGAGTCTTATGTGACCTTGAGAGCAGATGCGCATGGTCGTATTGTGCCGACCTATGTGATCCGCCAGTCTCCTTTCTCTTCTCAAGAATTTAAGCTGAAGTCTGGGGTTGAGTGTACGGCGTTTGTCGAACTCCCCAGGTGGGTCGTCGATAGCCGTATGGTTCTGGCCAAGGATGTAGGCCCCAGCGATAGCTACCGGGTCAATTACTCCATGACCACAGGCGCCAGCTACGCCACCGACAACCTGCTCTCAGGCCAGGACATCAAGCAGGCACTGTCCCCACCCGCCTACTGTTCTGCAGACATTCTCCGCAATGGCATCAGGATGAAAACGGATGAGACGTACTCACGGATCACCCCAAACAACTGGGCGGCTGACTCCGGGCTTGGCCCTGCCAGGCCGAACGACAAAAAAAACGTCATGAACAAATTCATGGCCGACATTCTCATGGACATGCACCTGAAGTGGAGTGGCTCACTCACCCTTAAGGGGGTTCAGCAGCCCATCTGTATTGGGGACAACCTGGAGTTCGAAGACGTCATCTACCATATCGAAGACGTATCCCACATGGGGCACATCGAAACAGCGACTGGCCGAAAGCATTTTACCACTACAGTCCAACTGTCGAGCGGTATTTCTACCGAATCGGACACCAAAGCACATACCGTGTATCCCCACGAGGACAGCCGACACGGCCATGGACACCACGACCTGAATTTCGAGTCCAGCAAAGATGTGGTGGACACAGAGCTTATCAACGATAAAGCAGCGAAACCGGGACACTAATGGACCAGCTTTCTAAATACGAAGGATCTGTCACCCCCTCCTTCCTCAAGAAGGACCGCAGTGCAGCCTTGGACATGGAGGTCAAGGCCTTGTCTGTGCGTACGGGACGAGTGGTAAAGGAGTATCCTCCTTCCCACTCACTTAATCGCTCTAAGTTGTACTATGAATACGACGTCTTTATTGATCGTATTTCTACAGAAAATAGAAGCGAGGGGGTCATCCTTGCGCGCAACTGTATGGTTTCTTCAATTTTTGGGGGCGCCGGCGATTTTTCGCGTTGGCGCCCCAGGGTAGAAACCATCAATGCGGAAATGGATTTCACCCAAGAGCTGCAGGGGTATGCCAGCCGGGTCCTTGTGGTCATGGTGGATGGCTCCGTCCACAAGGCGATCATCGTGGGCGGTCTCCCCCATGGACTCAGCACAGAGACAGACAAGGGTCACGAAGATCTGGGCCACTACAGCGTCCATCAGTTCAATGGTGTACGCACCGAAATCGACAACGATGGGCAACTCCACATCACCTACAAAGGCAAAAGTGACGCTCAGGGCAACACCTCAGTGTTGCCTACCGTTGCGGGTTCGGGCATCCATCTGACGGCTGACGGCAGCATTAAGCTCAACACCAGTGGGGAAGAACAATTCCTTTTCTTCGATCACAGCAGCCATGCTGTTTCACTCCAGGCCCACAACGACATCAACATCAAGTCGACCCTTGGTGGAATGAAAGTCAACACTGTCCAGCAGATCGACATCAACTCAACAGCCGGCCTCATCAAGACTTCTTCTCTTGGGGTTCATCACGGGCTGGCCACGGACGCGATGGTGAAGGGGACGACCTACCGGGCGGCCGAGACCGTCAAGAACACCACGGAAGGCGCGGCCTGGGCTTCGGATAGTGCCGCAAATGCCGCACTGGCTGCCTATCTTGGTACGGCCGCAGCGGCGTGGTCTGCGGTCGGCCCATTCATGCTGATGTTGGACCCGACGTCAACCACCACCAACTTGTCCTTGGCGGCTGCCGCTGGGGCGGGCGCCGCGTTGGCGGCATGTACGGCGGCAGCCGCTGCTGAAACAGCGGCAGCCACAGCAGTTTCAACCTTTGAGGGAGCGGCACCGACCTACCTCTCTATCAAGAATATGCTGGATTAACCAATGCCACTAGCAGTAAACGACGTAATCGCCCAATCCATCCTGGACCTGGAGGCCGACCTGGAGTCGGCCATGGCACAGGGGATTACCGGCACCGGCCTGGACAGCTCTTTTGTCCACCACCCGACGACCAACCCATTTCCTTATGCTGGGGTGACGGATGCTTCCCTCAAGGAGAAGATCAAGCGGGGCTGGAAGCTTTCTTTTGCGGCGTTCATGAAGCACTGGCCGAGCGTTACCGCCTGGGTGGCCCCCACTTTATTGAACAGCTGGGCAAACGAAGCTGGCTATGAGGTTGCTGGATTCCGCACAGAAGGATCCAGGGTATTCCTCAAGGGGACGGTCAATGGTGGTGCCGCCAGTTCTGTGGCGTTTGTGCTGCCGGTCGGCAGTCGTCCTCCGGCAAAAGTAAGAGCCCCCGGTGGGGGCTTAGAAGTCGCGGCCGATGGCTCAGTCACTCTGCTGACGACTGGACCAGTCGGGCTAGACGGTTTTTCTTTTGGGGTCTAAAACGTCTCCCCAAGGAATCACAAAATGAACTCTATTGAAAACCGGGTTGATGGACTTTTTGATGTAGCCAAAATATGAAGTTTTGATATCTTTTGGGTTCATTCAGCAATCCGTTCCAAATCTGTTGTTGAGTGCGTCGATCATGTTGCCTGGGCTGGCAAGAAACTCTACCCATCCGTTACAGTCATCCGTCATCTGCCTCCATTGGCTGTAGCTGTCTCCGATGAAGCCGCCGACACTGTAGTTGTTGTCATTACAGTCGGTCACCACATCGTCCATATTGTCCTGCCAGTCCCCAAGATACCCCTGAGGGGGCTCGTCTGTAAAGAAAATAACTCGGCGTTGCATCCCTTCTGGCCAAGTCAGGCTGCCGCCTGAGTTGGCATCCAAAATGCTGTAGGGGACATATTCGTTCCCGCCCCCCAAGTAGTTCTCGTTAAGATAGTTCTCCAGCGCCTCACATGCTTCGTGAGCGGACACAAAATCCGTAATGACCGACAGGTGTGGGGCTGTGTCTACTGTGGCAATCCCCTGAATAGCAAACAGCGAGCTGACGAAGGAGCCGTTGTCTGACCAGGTGCAGAGAGCTTCTTTGACCGCAAAGATAGTGCCGGCCATTGAACCAGAAAAATCCATGTGGATCTGAAACGCCTGTGGTCCAACATCGTTGTCTACTTCATCTTCTTGGCCGTCACAGTCATCGTCGTCACCGTTTCCGCACACCTCTGGTACTGGCAGGACTTCCCCGAACAAAACTTCCTGGCCGTCCATACACCGTCTGACCCCCGCACGACACTCACCAACGTTCAGCGTCTCCGTTGGCCCAGAATACTCATATTCCGCACCGTCATAGGTCAAATCTGGATCATCGGAATCCGTCAGACCATCGCCATCGTTGTCCAAGCCATCGCAAATCTCATTGTGGCAGGTGTCTTGGGTCGGCACACACTCCAAATTGCCGAGTGAATCACAGATCATTGGCGAAAACGCACATTCCCCCACAAGTTCACAGGTGTTTTGGTGCTCATACCACTCATAGACGAGGTCGTTCGCCACCCCAGAGCAGTCTTCGTCAACCCCAAAGACATCACACACTTCTTCGGTAGGCAACGCCGATCCCACACACACTGGTGGCGACTTCAGGTCGCACACCATCTCGCCCAAATGGCAGGTCAGCGCCTCGGCCTGGTCGTTCAACAACGTCAGACCATCTTCTGTCACCACGCAGGGCTGTCCACATTCGGCCGGCACGCACTCGGGGTATTCGCATTCAGGCAGCTGATTGAGGACGGAGTCGTCACAGGCGGAAAGCAAAAAACTGACAAAAAGGAATGCGTACTTCATTGGGGCCGCCGATCTACTTTGGTGACAAACAGATACTCGATATTGGTGGCGGCACCTGGGGTGCCGACTTTTTCCCCATTCGGGGAATGAATCCCGATTTGGGATCCAATGTATCGAGCGTAAGGAATCTCCACAACACTAGTCTGTCCGCGTTTCGACAGCATGTCAAGGATTTGTTCCTTGGAGATGAAGCCCTCGTTGTTGAACGAAGTTATGATCGTGGAGCAGTCCACGGCATTCACCACCTGTTCCATGGCGTCCCTGGCAGTTCTCTTTGAGTTGAATGCGGACTTGTTGGTCCTGCAGTCGACCCGCTTTTGTGCCACACCATAGACTTCGGGTTGGTCCCGAAGTGCGATTGTCTCCCAAATATGGTAGTTTCCTCGATAACTGTGTTGGTTGTATGGCGGGTCCAGGTACACGACATCTGCGCGGACGCTGGCCGCCGCCGCGGCAGCGTCCATACAAAGAGATCGGCCAACAGGCCCAACAGGAATCTCAGGCGCCCTCAGTTCCAGGTTTTTGTAGGACCTTTTTGCCCACTGCTTGAGGTACGCCATCTGCAGGCCACATGTGGAGTCAACCCTGTCTGCCGCCTCAATCAAGGAAACGAGCACGTACGCCACTTCTTGTTCGGTCATCCACCCCATACAGTCACTGGCAGGAATCTCAAGCTCAGACAGGATGCCGTCAATTTTTCGTGCATTGCTCTCCTGGAAAAACCGACTGTTGTAAGAGTAGGTCTCCGTAAACCAGCCGGCATATCCTGAAATGTCGTTCATTTCCTTCAGGAAGCGAGCCATCCGCAAGTGGATGTCGGGCACCCCCTCGATGTAGCACACCCCCAACAGGTAACCAAGGTACGAGATGTCGTTACTTACGACCTTCCACCCCAACTTCCTGAACTCTTGTCCGACACGGGTTGTGCCTGCAAAGAGATCCAAGAAGGTGCCGGGGGTGTCATGATTCTCCTCCACCGCCTTCACGATGTGTGGAAGAATCTTCTTCTTGCTCCCGAGGAACTTCAGCATTACGTCTCCGACCCAAGAAGTGCTTGATTTGCTTGATGTGCTTCTTGGTCAGACCGATTCTACTGTCGGGGACGATAGTCAGCAACCTATCGTAGGGGTCAAAAACAAACGGGGGGTCCCCCCTGCTGGCGAACTTGGTGCATGCCTTCCTGTACTGTTCCGTCCAGAAATCGGCATCATCGTCGATCCAAACCACAGATTCCGGCCCTTCTTCCCGCGCCAGAAGGTGATGGACGCTTCTGGGTTTCCAGAGGCCGTCGTCTCCTCCATCCCATGCCTCCACCCCCAGGTGCAGTGTGGCCACTTTCTGCCTGGGCCAACCAAGAGCTGGGCCGATAACGGCATTTGCGTCGTCTTCATGCCGAACCCATGTCGTTAGCCACTGGATTTGGCAATCCAACCCGAGAATGGCCTGGCCCATGTCTGTCGACAAGTACAGGCGGTAAGGGCCGGAGTAAAAGTCCTTGTCGAATGTCCACCCAGCATTTTCTTTGGTGTCGGGATTGAGGACACCGTCCACATCTAGAAAAATCACATTTTTCATTTTCGCTCTCGAATGAAGGTTCTTCGCAGGTTGGCGAACGTGCGGGCACCGACGTCGAAATCTCGTACAACCGATCATTTTCAGTCTGACCAAAGGCTAACAACAGCCTTGGATCGACATAACACCTACTTCATTACTGAAGTAAGAGGATTGATCTATCAAAGCCCGCAGCAGGATGCCGCGGGCCGCATTTTCGTCTCGATCCCAGGTTACACCACAGCCCCGACATGTCCAGCTTTTTGCGGATCCGATGTTACGGATTTTGCCGCAGGCCGAACAAGTTTTAGAGGTGTAGGCTTCGGGCTGCACGACCACCGTGCAGCCATTTTCTACAGCTTTGTTTTTCAAGCGGTTTAAAAACGTCGCGTGCGACCATGTAAGAAGTGCCCTACATGTCTTTGACCGCAACTTCGACATCATTTTGGCGGAGGCAGCAAAAGGCGGGATGACGACGGTTCCGAAGGAACTGGTCAACCAGCTTGCTAACTGACAATGCATTTCGGTAATCAAGTTCTTTACACGCCATCGTCGTCGATCAATGGCTTTTTGACAGTTCCTGTCTCTTTTTGAGATCATTCTGTCCATAACATAAAGTTCTTTGAACACCACCTGCATGTCATTTTCGCCAAAATGAATAAAACCGCCGTCGTGGAAGCCTGTAAGGAAAGTGCGTACACCTGGGTCGAGAGCAATGATGCGTCCTTGGTTATCGGATCGCCTCACCGGCTTGTCATATGGTACACACAACCAAAATCTACCACGATCATGGATCATTCTACAATCATATTTCACTTCCCCTATCTCTTCCGTTATGTGCCAATTACTGAAACTTCTTACAAAAATGCCAGTCGGTTTTACTGACTGCTTGTCAACATAGAAACTGTCTCTACGGTCCTTACGACGACGATAACCAACTTCCTGGAATTGCTTTGTCTTTAAATACTTCTTCTTCGCCGCCTTCACGGCGGCGCACGCATCCTCTATCGCCATCTGCTTGACTTTGTAGTAAACACCTTCAAAACGCTTGTGCTTAGGTTCTACAAAGTCGTCAATCCATTCTTCTTGCTCATTAAGCAGGGCCACCTGATGTTCAAAACGACTGGCTTTGACGCCCTTTTTCTTCAGGAGTGTGACGGTCTTGTTAAAATAATACCGTGTGGCCTCAAAGAAAAGAAGCAACTTCTGCAAGTCCTGCTTTGGATACACCCGGATCCGCTTCGTCCTCAACACCGTCTTCGGATCTTCGTTACCGGGCTGCGCCGAGGTCCGCAGGGCGGGCTTACCGGTATTGGGCAACAGCCGTTCACGAACCGAGAACCAGCTGTCGAGCCTTTCCGGATTGGCCGTCCCGGCACCACCAGTCCCCAAACCCTCGTTGGCTTGTTTGAGAAAGCTGTCCACACCGTCCGTCCAATACGGCTTGAACTCTTCCGTCAACCCCTTCTTCAATAACGACAGCCTCGCACGCCCTTTGGGCGTGGTAGCTGCGGTCGGCATTGAGGTCGAGTCGTTCAAAATCTCTCCTAAAACAAGATAACTTCTAAAGCATAGATCCGCAACAGTTAGGGTCGGTCAATGTTTACGCTACTGTTCCTTGTCCTCTTGCGGATTCGGTGCGTAGAGATCGTCGATATGTCTGGCTAATCCGCCGACGAACTTGAATCGAGCCATATTCATTTCGTATTGAAGCCGCTCGACTTCCTCATCCGGCAATCCCTTGAGTGGCGACTCTTCTTTTTCATAACGATCAGTCATCCAGTTAAACATGGTGCTCCTAAAAAAACAACCCCGGCAGCTCCGGGGTTGTTTTACTCTGATCTAAGCTACTTCTTCAAGGAAATTCTTGAAGGCTTCCCACTTGGGAGAGGTCGCCTGGAGTGTGTTCTCCAGCAACCCCCATGCCCCGTGTGTGCCTGGGGCGTCGATAAACGAGTAGTAGAACAACCCGTCTTGCACTGCCGCCACACGTGTCAGGTAGTCCTTGAGCACTGCCTGCATTCGAGGATCTCGGTTCAGCACTCCAGCATTGGTATCAGAGCGTTCATCCCGGACATGGGGGCCGCACTCGTAGGCAACCGACAACATCCCGTGAGTGTGTGCGATAGCGGTCGCTTCCTTGGCTTGTTCGACAGCTTTGTCGACCTCCTGCTGGAGGCGTCCGTCTGTGAAGACGATGGGATCTGCTGGCAGTCCTTCACCGAAGTAAGGAGCGACCGACAGCACCCGGGGCAGTGCCAATGTGGTGGGGGTGTCTGCGACGAGTCGCTTGATTCTCACCACGCTTTGTTCAACCCACCATGGGTTGCCCGCCTGGGCGCCGACAACCGAGAGGAGGTTGGGGTACAGCTCACAGATCTTGGCTAGTTCTGCGCACCGCTCCAGGTAGGCCCCCATATTGACGTCCCAGATGTTGGACCATTGGGCGCTCTGCTGGAACAAGGAGTTCCAGACCTCGTTCGACAATTCCACAAACACCTGTCGACCATTAGCAAGGCGCGCGATCTCTTTGACCGCTCGTGCCATCTGGCCGTTGGTGGCGTTGGCATGGATGCACAGCCATGGGGTCCGATCTCCCGCAATCTCAAAACAGCGCTTATAGCTGTACGGGGACATCCCATTCAGGTTTGCCGTAACACCTTGCCCTGAAATGACAGAATCGATCTCGGTGGAACTGAGCAAGTCCTCAGACTTTCCAATGATTGTGTTGATGCGGAGTGGATCCATGAATCGGATGCCCGATAGTTTTGGGAGTTGCTGGAGGCGCTGCAGTCCTGACGAGGGGTGAATCACAGAAAGGATCTTGCAGGGCGCCGACAGTGAGAGACAGAAGTTCTGATTGGCTTCTGGAGCAACCTCCAATAGGCCGGGCTCGGACTTGATCACGACGCCCCCCATGACCGATGGTGTCGCCCCCTGATAACGGATGGTCACATTGGCCACAGGAGGCGGGGAAGTGCTGAGGATCATTCGCACCAGTTGTCCAGGCAGTACAGATCGCAGTTCAAAGCCGGTGCTGTCACTCACGAAATCGATTGCGCGTCCATCGTCCCAGACATTCCAGGTAGACGACACGTAGCGGGCCTGCCGAAGCAGATCCGCCTCCATCTTCTGGGTATTGAAGTCCCGATTGTCCATCAAGTTGATTCCGAACACCTTCTTGAAGGCAGGCACGGGAGCCGGAACCGGCGTGGGGGTCGGCGCCACCACAACGGGAGGCGGAGTGACGGGGGTAGGTGTTGCCGGCGTAACGACCACCGGTGGTTCTGGGGCGGGGGTGACAGCTGGCGTGGTGACCGCCGCCGGAGCTGTGCCTTGTCCGGCCAGCGCAAGGAGAGAGGGGAGAACCACCATGGACGCCAGGTTAGAGCCGTCGAACTCCAGGCGGATGTCTTGGTCTTCGGTATGGATTGTGATAGCCTTGAGTACCGTCATTTTTTTCCTTATTTTACGATCAAAAGCATTAGCAGGGTCGCTAATGCACAGAAACAGAATCCAGCTGAGAACCACAGTAGCTCATTCGAGCGTTTCACGCACAAACGCTCTCGTTCTGAGTGGCGTCACTGATTTGTGCGCGAAAGGCCCGGAGCTTGGCCGTGTCCTTTGGGGAGAAACCAAAAGCTACCGAAGATGTTCGATAGCCGGTTGAGCCACCGAGACCAAAGAACGCCATCTCTTTGGTGGGCGAGGGATTCTTTCCTCGCTCAATCACACCATTGTTTTCTAAGAAATCAAGCATTTTCTCGGCCAATCTCACATTGTCGGCACAGGCCAAAGATTGCACCAGGCTCCCGCCAGTATTGAAGTAGAGGATAGACAAATCTTTCAGCCAGGCCCCGAGGATTAGGGCATGCTCTTTCGACACCACGACCTGTTGTTCCTGCAACCTCAAAACCACCATCATTTCGCCAACCTTTCTAAGCCAAACAAGACACCAAACGCCATGATAATCCCGGCCAGTAGCCCCTCCATGCTGGCTAACCGTGGATCTTCCACCAACAGAGACACGGCACGGTATCCTACCGCAAAACCGAGATATGGCAAGAAGAAAAAAGCGGCAGCCCAGAAGAGAGTCTTGAACGTATCCATGGGCTAGCCTTTCTTGGAAAGAAGGTAACGATTGGAGATCACCTTGAAGGAATTCTTGCCGTATGTGGTGGCCACAGCGGGGTAGTCCACGGTAACGACCAGGCCTTTTTCCTCATTTTTTGTCCCTGGACAAAGACCTTCGGCCATAGCCAGCAGCTGCTGTTGGCTGTAGTACATGGCTTCGCCCACTTCCAGGACGGGCACGAAATTGCACCCCAGTTCTTCCGCAAATGCTTTCGCCTCCAGTGTGGGCAAGTACGTTTGCGTCAGCTGGTCAAAGACGTTGAAGATGTACAGATCAGGCTTGTCAAGTTTTCGAGGATTCTTTTGGATCTTTGGTCCAACGATTTCTCCTTGAAGGACGTATTGGCCGTTTCCGTACTTCTTAAGTTTTTCTGCCAACCGGTACTTCTCAGCCATTTGCCCCCAAACGGTGCCTGCGCCTACAGCCAGATTCCGAGAACAGCTGTAGAATGTTTTTGGCAAAAAGGACTCAAAAGGGGTAAGAGCCACTCCGAGCATTCGAACGAGGCGGGACTTCGACTTCTTCAATCGCTTGCAAAAGTCTTTCTTGTAACCATAGGTCGCTGAAGAGCCGTCCAGCTTGCGGGTAATCACATATGGCATACCAATGAATTTGCCCAGGTGTACGTTTTGGACCCGCTCCTCCTCTGTCTTTGGCGCAAGACCGGGCCATCCACCGACCGTCCGGGGGCCTTTGTTTTTGTTCGGAGTCGACTCCTCCTCTTCTTCAACCTCTGGAGGGTCGTATTTCGTCACGCCCAGGGCTTCCGACAAGTCTGTCCCGACCTCAAATGTGTCAAAGAAATGAACATGCAGCTTGTCGAAAGGAAGGAGTAGGCCCTGGCTAACGACTCCCTTGAAACGACGGGTCGTAAGCCGGAAGTTGGCAGGCCGTGCCGGCTCTTTCCATAGAAACGAATATTCAGGGGCATCAGGGAGGACTGAGTCGATCTCGAAATAAACCGCTTTGTCTCCTTGTTTCATTTCCCCCTTCTTGATCACGCACGTCCAGCCGCCCACAGTGGCGGCCTCAATCAAGTCGGCCCCCGGGATAGCCTCGACCTTGTCTACGACAACAACGCTCGCCAGTTTCCTCATGTGTCTCTCTTCCGCAATCTTGTGCCCATGGGTAAAATCATTGACCAAATGTTTCCGTCAAAAGCCACGGCAGCTACTGGCACTTCCGCAGCCGCTCGTGGCTCTTTTGCTACGGAAGCACAGGACAAGAATAGAGTGGAAGTTACGGCAAAGCAAGAAGATCTTGCCGGTGACAGTTTTTGGCAATTTATTGGCGAATCGATTGACCCAAAGCGTTGGAATCAGCAATTTCCATACCAACTGCTGATCTTGGACTACAGTTCACAGAACGGCCAACAAGGCGAGAAGTACTCCATTGCAGACGGATGGTCTTTCACACTCCCCATCCCGCCTGAATCGTTGTCTCTCGACACTCCTTTTGCGATCACGACCTCTGTCACCCTGGGAGGCATTTCGGAAGAGCACAACGGGGCACCGATTCGGACTCTGACGTTTGCGGGCACCACCGGTGTACTCCCCAACAAAGAATCGTCGATGTCGTTGGCCGCCCGGATGATTGGTCAGGCGGCAGCAAACACCACCGATGGCCAGATGGTCGACTCTATCCTGGGGGGCCGGACCCCGGCATTCGACGCCACTGTTGCAGCCATTACCGACGTCCAAAACACCCTTGGTACGCCCTTCATGAATCTGATGTCAGAGCAGGAGCTGGCGACCACGGACAAGGGGCGGGGGACGGGGTATTACCAGTTCCGTCTGTTACAGCAGTTTCTTGAACTGTATGTGTCAAACAAAAAGAATGGCGTCAAGGAGTGGCGCAACAAGCGGTTGGCGGTAGCGATCTGGAAGGACCAGGCAGTCTATGTCGTCACGCCCCAGAACTTCCGATACCGCCGTTCCTCAGAGGACCCACTAGCTTACCACTACGAGCTTTCATTCAAAGCTTGGCGTCGAGTAAAGCTCGCAGATCAGGTGGGAATCGACAGGCCCCTGAGTGATTACCTGCGAGAAAACAACGATCCCAACTTGCTCCAGCAGGGGCTGAACGCAATTCTGGCTGCGCGTTCAACGTTCTCGCGTGCGTATTCCGCTCTGGAAGCTGTCCAGGGAAATGTAATCGCGCTGGTTTTTGAACCGCTACGGCAAATCACCGGTTTGCTCAAGGATGCACTTGGGGCACAGATGTCGCTGGCCGATATGCCAGCGACTGTGATCTCGGAAGCCAAAGGTGCGTTAATCGGTTTCAACACCGCGGACGATCGTCGGGAAAACAAGCGAGCAAGCCGAGCCCGCAACAAGCAGATGGAGGCGGACCTGCAGTCGATGTCCGCCACTACTGGATTTGGACTGACCGCCTACAGCATCCAGAGCAAGGTCGGCAAGACAGCTGAGGAAATCAACAAGGTATTCAACGACCCGGCCATCAGCAACGATGCGCTGGCGACCGTGAACATGAATTCTCTGCAGTTGCCGCTGGTGACTCGTCAAAAAATGCAGCAGGACTTGCAAAAAATCAAACAGCTCACCCGAGACGATTTTGCAAAAATGAGGGATGACCTGGTGGGGGTAGCCTCGCACTACGCAGACAGTGTCGGTGCTGGCTCCGATGTGTATGACGAGACGTTCAACCGTGCCACAAGTGCGACCACCAAAACGCCGTCAGATGACGATTTTGATGTTCTTTTTGCTTTTAATGAGTGTGTGATGCAGCTCAACGCCGTCATCTCTCAGCAAAAAGTCGACACCACACGTTTGGACGCTGTTAATTACGTGGCAGGCCTCGCTCGTCGTTCCGGCATCGCCTTCACGACTCCCGCCAGCAAGTTCCCCGTCCCCTTCCCTTACGGCTCCACCTTGGAGCAGCTGGCCCAAAACTACCTGGGAGATCCGAACCGTTGGCACGAAATCGTTGCGCTCAATGGGTTGCGTGCGCCTTACGTCGATGAAGAAGGCGCCCAATACCCTCTGCTGACCAACGGGCGTTTGGGACAGATCACCGTTGCGGATCCATCCCCCTTCTGGGTGGGGCAAATGGTGACCTTGACCGCCAACAACGTCACCTCCACACAACGCAGGGTCACCAAGATCGACAAGGTCCACCCAACAATGGCGATCCTGCATTTGGGTGGCCCTCAGGACCTCGACAAGTTTTTGACCATGGCCGACGCTAAGGTTCATGCGTTTCTGCCCGATACCGTCAATTCTAGGATGGTCATCTACATTCCATCTCAGTCCCGGAAAGACCAGGGGTTAACCACCCTCTCCATCCCTGGAGTCGACGCTTTTGATCCATTCTTGTCGGCCGGTGGCGTTGACTTCTTGCTGGGCACCGACAACGACCTTGTCCTGACTCCTTCCGGCGAACCCAAATGGGCCTATGGACTGCAGAACATGGTACAGAGAGCAAAGATCGCGGTCGCTACCCCGAAGGGTAGCGTGCCGCAGCATGCGACTTTCGGTATTGGGCTGAAGCCCGGCGCCTCAACCGCAGATATCGACGCCAAACAGCTCGTTGAGTCATTGGAAGGACTGTTTCGTGATGATCCCGCCTTTAGCGGTGTCGTCAAGGCCACTGTGGAAAAGAAGGGGCCAACCGCCTCAATCCGTCTCCACCTTGCAGTGGCCAACAGCACCCTAGTCCTGCCGGTCCACTTTGAGGTTGGATAAGAACTGCTGCATCTGCTCTTTGGCCGCTATCTTACGGAGACGTTTGGCCTTCACTTCTGCAAGAATGAAGGTCAAAAGTTCTTCCGCCTCTTCCTTTAGGGGAGGGCAAACGACGCAGACCTTTGCTAAGAATTGAATGATCTGCGATTCCACAACTCCTCCCAAATGCGGGAGATTGCGGTCAGGCCACTTCTTTTTCAGCCAGCATCAGGATCAGTTCCTGGGTTTCTTCAACCAGCTGTTCAGCTGCTGCTTTTTTGCGCTGGGCCTGTTTCAGTTCGGCGATGCACTCCCCCAGGAATGCCTCGATCCCTTTTTTTTGTTCTTCCAGCTGCTGGACATCACTGCTGGCCACCTTTTCTTGCTGCAGTGCTGTCCGGTACAGGGCACTGGCTTCCTGGAAAGACAGAACTTTTTCTGATGAAAAAAGAGTCCCGGTCAACAATGGGTTTTCGAGTGCGATTTCGCTTGCTGTGTCAGTCATTTATGTCTCCTGAAGCACAGGCTACAATGGGGAAAAACCGCCGTCAAGCCACAATCTTGGGCTGGGCTACCCCAGACATTTCTTTGCAATAGGCACGATCCATGGCAAAAATCCCAACCCCGCGCTCCTATTCACGCACCCTTGGTGACATGATCAACGGTTTTGTCAGCAAGGTGGGGGTAGATCGTCTACAGGTGGGCAACCCCATCCTGTCGTTACTCGAAGCGGCTGCGATGTCGGATGTCCGCGCCAGTCAGGCGATTTTTGATCTTCTGGCGGCGGACTCCCTGGACCGAGCCGAAGGTGACGCCCTCCTCCGTGAAGGCGCGAAAGATGGCCTCGCCCCCTATGCCGAGAGTTCAGCTTCTGGTCCGGTGACCATCATCGACAGCAGCATTCAGAAAGTTTCGTCAAAGATCTACCAAGGGACGCCTGCGCCGATTGCAAACAGCAGCGCCATCAACGTCTTGGACGCAAATGTCGGCTGGCCTGCCACTGGGTCCTTGTATATCGGCCGCGGGACGTCCAACGTTGAAGGTCCGCTGGAGTATATCTCAAAGACCAACAATGGCGGCTACTGGACAATCACCCTGAAGCCGGGGAACTACACCAAGAAATACCACAATGTAGGTGAGACGGTCGTTTTGGCTCAAAACGGTAACCGTCTGATTTCTGCCGGCGTAATCGTCCAAACCCCACAGGGAGCATTGTCTGCTCCTACCCAGTTCTCCGTTCTTTACCCTGCAACCATCCCAGATGGTGAGGTGAGCGTCGAAGGTGTTACCGTGGTTTCCCAACGACCGGGAACCACAGGGAATGTGCCCTTCGGCAGCATCAACAGCTTTGCTTCTGCTCCTTTTCCGGGTGCGACTGTCACAAACCCCGGGCCGTTCAGCAATGCCCGGGACAACGAAAACGAAATTGACTTCAAGGAGAGAATCCGCAAGGAGCGCCAGAGCAAGTCCAAGGGGACTGCCTTAGCAATCGAAACTGCGGTTCTCGGCATCACCAGCGCTGAAGACAATCGCCGGGTGACTTCGGCCTCCGTTGTCGACCGGATGGGGCAAACCACTCTGTTCCTGGATGACGGCACGGGTTACGAGGAGTCATCTGAAGGGGTCGCGATCGAGAGTTTGAGCGATTCTGGCCTGGGGGGCGAGACGCAGGTGCAGCTGTCGTCACGGCCAATCGCCAAAGCTTTTGTGGAGACCGCTACGGTGTCTCCTTTTGTGCTCCAAGAAGGAGCTGTTTTGGCGGTCAACGTTGGTGGGACACGGTACGAGCACACGTTTGCTGCCGAGCAATTCCGGAACATCTCCAATGCATCGGCCTACGAGGTTGTGGCTTCAATCAACGCCAACCCAGACATTCAGTTCTGGGCACGAACCACGCATAACGGCACAAAAGTGGCTATTTTCGCCCGTCCAGAAGTGAATGAAGACGTTGAGGTTGTCGAGGCTGATGACTCCGCACTTGACGCCAATACCGGTCTGGTGTTCCCTGCTGGCCGCCACCACACTGTGCGGCTTTACAAGAACGACGTCCTTCTTTCGAAGGACGGAGCGTTGGCGTCTATCCGTTCCGCTCCATTTTCAGAATGGGATGCACTGTCCGGCACTGAAACCCTGACGATTAGCGTGGATGGTACTCCAGCGCAGACTTACAGCTTCGTTGCCCAGGACTTCGTTGCGGCGGGGACTGGTTTTTCTACCATGGGCAACCATACCGGTGCAGCATGGGCCAAGCTGATCAACTACAAAATCCCGGGCGTGACTGCAGTTTTTGTGGGCGGCACACTGAGCCTGACCTCCAATCTCGGACGCTCGTCCAGGGCATCTTTGGTTGTTTCCGCAGGAACGTTGTTGGCCAAGGGTGTGTTCTCTGCCGTGTCATCTGTCGGCAGCGACAAGGACTACACCCTCAATCGCAACACGGGCGTCATTTCTCTGATCAAGCCCCTGGTGCTTGGTGACCGCCTGACGGCTGGCACCACCAACACCCGTGCTTTTGTGGAGTCGGCTACTATTTCCCCAGTCACCCTGTCGAGTGCGGGTCGGCTGTTTGTCTCTGTGGATGGTCAAGGCCAACGAATTCATACCGGCATCACCGCAGCAGACCTTTTCACTGTCACTCAATCGGTGTCCGGCGACAAAACACGGTACACTATCACAGCCAACAGCGGCACACCTTTCCAGGGCGTGGCTGTCGACGATTTCTTGGTGATTTCCGATAGCGCGTCAGATTGGGTTCCCTATCAGGGCGTTTGGCACGTAATTGCCCGCAGTGACACATCAGTCAGTTTCGACGGTGTCAATGGGAAAGCGTTGCCCGTTGCTGCCAATTTCGACGAAGGGGGCATCGCTGCCATCCGTACCACCTCCAAGGTACAGACCGTCACGATCCCATCGGCATCCAACTACACCTCATCCACTTTTTCTGCCGCAATCGCAGGACTGGGCTTCAAGGCCACCGCCTACCAAAATAGCAAATTGCGATTGCAGACCAAAAGCTATGGAGACAATGGTGGCGTAGGGGTGGTTGCCGCTGACCTCGGTGGCGCCAAGACTCTGTTGCCTGTCAGCTCTGAAGTAGCCAACAAGGACTCACACCTAGCGTCCATCGCCAGTGGGCAAAAAGAGGTGGGGACGCCCACCTTTGAATCGCTGACCGTTCAGGCCACGGCTTCTGCGACTGCGGTGGAACTGGCAGCAAACATCAGCCACGGGGTGATGGTGGCGGGGCTGAAATCGGCCACTGGCGCCAACAACGACCTGCACCGCAGTGCGGTTTATTCGGTAGTCGATGGAGCCAACGACATTGCGACACTTCGGGACGCTGCACCCCAGCCATGGCTTTCGGGTGATCGTGTTTTCTTGGCTTCTCCTTTTGCGATTGGCCCAGAGGACTCGCTGACGGTTGTCGCGGATCAAGACTCCGACACCAAACGCTTTGCCCCTTCGTTGTGGAGGGCGTTACGTCCAGTCGGCACCACCTATGGTGCGTCAAACGTGTTCCGAGACACAGGAGATGGTAGCCAGTCGCCTGTCAGCCTCGCCAACGCGTTCGGCATGACCCACTCGTTTAACGACCACGCAGTCTACATGCGTGCGCGTGGCAAGACGCATGATTCGACCCCAACCAAATCTGTGCTGTGGCGCTTCAAGCGTTTTGGTCCAGAGGGCGAGCGGGTCCGGGTTCAATATGTGTACCCATCGGCTGCAAGCCAGGCGCTGAAAGCGTTTGTTGATCCCATGCCCGCGGCCAGTCCATCACAGGCCGACGTTCACATTACCTTGCCATCAGGCAGCAAGAAGAGTGGGGCAACCATCCGCAATAGCACGATGGTGGGGTATGACTACAATGCAGTGGCGACGCTGGGGCGCGCCACTGTGATCTTGGGGTTCCCGATCGCCACGGCAGACCGCGTTTCCAACACCGTGACCCTGACGTTGACTCTGCCCAGCACCATGTACAGCGTTGGTGCCCACGGAATTTCTACTGGGCAAAACGTCTGGATTCAATCCAGCAACCCCAGCTTCCCCTCTGGGGTAAAGACGGTCGTGACTGCCAACGCTACGCAGATCACTTACACGGAAGTCTTGGCCGACGCCTCAGCGTCGGGCATTGGAACGCTGAGCTACGACCCTGCCGGACCAACGTCCTTGGCGACACTTTCTCCGGCCCTGGTGGTCGGCGATCTTGTTCGCCTTGACGATTTCTACGGTATCCCCAGCCACATGCGTGGTCAGACCATCCGTGTAACCGCGGTTGGTCCACAATACATCCAAGGCTACACGGAGCGAAACGAAAGTGGCGCTCCGACAATGGTTTGGTCCAACATCGTGGACGCGACCAAGATCAGCTTCTACGCACTGGATGCCGCAAACTGCACGGCCACCGCAATCGTCGCTGCAGTTAACGCCCTGGACGCCAAGTGTCCCGTGCGTGGAACGCTGTTGGGAGACGGATCGGGCACCATCTCCCTCTCCAGCCGAGAAGAGCTTCTGTCTCTGACCCCCTACACCCAGCTCAAGGATGGCCTGAACTGGGTGAAAGTGACGACCGCTCCGCTTATCTCCGGTGGGGATTACACCCTGGACTTCAAGAAGTCGGTTGATGCTGGCTTGGTCAGCACCAGCGATTGGGCCAACGAAGAGGTGCGTATCGTCCCAATCACTGCGGTGGGCGTGGCGGCCTGGTTGAACTCACTGTCGGTCTCTGGCATGGCCTCGGCCTGCAGTGTGGACGCCATGGCAAGTGGTCAAATTCAGATCGCTTCCAACACCAGCGGCACAGCCGGTGCCATCGACGTTCAGGGGGGCGACGCCAACAGTGCGGTCGCAGGGCTGGTGGGGTCCTCGTCCTCAAGCGGTGGGTACGCCATGTCTGTGCTGAGAACAGCCGATCTGGCTGCATTCCGGGCAGACAACTGGGTGACGATCAACAACACAGTCAAGCTACCAAAGAGCAGGAGTCTGAGTGGAGCAATCCTGAACACACTGACCGCTGACGGCAAATTCAGTTTTGACAACGGTTCGTTTGCGGGGCTCTACACGACCTTGGCCAGCATTGTCCAGGCGACTGTCCGGGTTGAAAAACAGGGGCGGTTCATCGCTGTTTCTGGTTTCTCTGCTTCGGCTGCAGCCGAAAACGACTACGTGTGGATCACGATCCCTTCCGTCAACACCTCTCCGATCTCTGCGTCCAACCAGGGGATCTTCAGGATTGTGCGCGCCAATGGCTCAGGCGTGTGGATCGAAAACGCTTCAGCCGTCCTGGAATATGCCAAACAGTGTGACATCAAGCTGTTGTCGGCCAATTCCTTGATTCCTGGAGACCTTGTTACGATCTCCACGGACCTGTGGGGTAACAAGGGCACTTTTGAGGTGGAGCATGTCGGCGACCCACTGAATCCACTTTTTTCGGATCCACACCAGATGAAGGTGCGGTTGGCGACTGGCGTCACGATGGTGCCGGTCGTGAGTCCGGCACCTGCATTGTCGTCCACTGAAGCACAAAAAAATGTGCTGACGGACGGTCAATATGGTCGTTTGGTCAAAAAGATCCACTCGATTGTTCCCCACCAATCAGACGCGGCCTTGTCGTACGTCAAGTTTTCCACCGATAAGGGCGTAGCTCAGATGACCTCTGCTGCCGGAGCCATCATGGTTGCGTCGGACAAGCTCGACTTTGCGTCTGGGGTTGTCCAGGGTGCGGATGGATACCAGCACAACACTGGCCTGCTCGCGGAGGCAAACCGGGTGGTGTACGGAGTGCCCAAGGACTACGCTTCGTACCCTCCTGTCATTGCAGCGGGTGCGAGCGTGAACATCAGCGGGCCATTGGTCAAGCGCATCCAAGTCTCCCTGTCCGTGCGTACCCGCCTGGGCATCAACAAGACGGATGTGGCGGACAAGGTGCGGTCTGCGATTGCCTCACAGGTCAATCGCACAGGTATTGGCGAGGCTGTTGCGATCTCTGATTTGATCACGGCTGCAAGCCGGGTGAACGGAGTGTTGTCTGTGGCGGTCCTCTCTCCTACATTCAACTCAAGCAACGACCTCATCAGTGTTCAACCGTACGAAAAACCTTTGGTAATCAACCTCGACCAGGACGTTTCTGTGTCGTTTGTCGGCGAATAATCTAGGAAGCACCATGGCATACGCAACAGGCACGGTTCTCGGTACCCAAGCTCTCTTGTCCGCTATCTCTTCGTTTATGACGGGGAATGGCTGGACCTTGCACGACAATTTGTCTGGCTGGGACAAGGTATTCAAAAGCCCCGGGGTTGATGGCAAACAAAACCACATCATCCGGCTGACAAACGAAGAAAAGTACCTGGACTACGACGCCCAGTCGGCCAACTTTACGGTCGGTGACACCATCACGGGCGGTACATCAGGCGCTTCAGCGGTCATTCTGGCCGACTCTGATTCTGGCAGCACCGGCACACTTTCGATCGTGGAGGTGTCTGGACGTTTTGTAGACAACGAGACAATTACAGGCAATGCCTCCGGCAGCGCGACGGTCAATGGAGTGATGCGCTTCAAGACCATCAAGGATCCTTCGGCGGCCGAAAACTGCTTGGACTGGATCGTCGCGCAGGGCTACGCCCACTGGAACAACACAACCCACGTTGGGACCAACCCTCATGGTCGCTGGGGGCCGTATCTTTTTAACTCACCCCAAATTTCTTTCGGTGGGTACATCTTCAACTTTGATCCAGTGTTGGTGAGGACCAAGTCTGTCTCATTGCCCCCTTTTGTCTACGACATCCCAAAGACGACGAATTTGCGGGAGACGTCGGCATACGCCAACATCCCATTCTCAGTCATTCACAGCATGCTCTTGTGGGATGGTGTGCGCAAGGTGTGGGGATTCCCTGGTAGCAGTTCGCCATGGGAAAACAGGACAATCAACTACGATCTGGCATTGTCTGCTATTTCCACGGCCGCTCAGGCCCCACAAGGTAGCCCCGGCAGCATGTGGGGTTCGGGCATCCACATCTGGGATCGAACCAATGATCGCGGATACATTTACGCTCTACAGAACACCGGAGATCATCTCACGGTCTGGAAACGCTTGAACTTAGACACCAACTTGTGGGAGGGATTGGCTGCCACCAACAGCTCATTGCTTCCCAACGGTCCCGGTGGAGCGCGTTACGCCTGGGATGGTGAAGACAGCATCTACATGGGTGCCAGCAATGGACCACTCAACCGTTTCAGCATCTCAGGCAACAGCTGGACCCAGTTGGCGGCACCTCCTGACAATTTCTCGTTTGCTAGCACCAACGGCCCAAACGGCGGCGCATGTCACGGAGTCTACGTTCCCCGCGGCACCATCCCCGGTGTCACAGAAGACATCATCTACTTCTTGACTCATGCCGGCGGCACGATGTCACGATATAATGTTTCGTCGAACACCTGGTCCGACCACGTCAACTTGCCAGTCAACGGTGCGGAGACAAAGTACATCAGCCTGACTTGGGACCAAAATCGATACGTCTATTACAGCCCGAACTCCCCACCAGACACTTACGGCTGGCGCTTGGATCTGCAGAACATTGGTGGTGGCTGGACCTCGTTCCCATTGCATCCGGCGGCATACAACGGCCGCGAGGGAGGCACACGATTTGTTGCTCCCTACATCGGAAAACTCAAGACCAAGGCCTTGAGTTCGATGCAATACCACATTGTGGGCGATGCAGATCATGTCGTTGTGGCCGTCAAGGTGGGGACGAAATGGCACTGGATTTCTTTTGGTTTGACACCGCCATACTCCAACCCAAACATCATGACGACCACCGCCAGTGCGTCGCCAGGTGTGCCCGCCACCTTTACGGTAGATTCCACAGCAGGATTCCAGGCGGGTAGCAAGATCGTGATCCTCGATCCCAGCAATGGGGCGATATTGGCTACTACCGTCCACGAAATCACGTCGGCAACCGCTTTCAAGGCGTTTTCTACGGCATCCTTCACAACCGGCACCCGTGTGTTTGTTGATGGAATCAACACCGTCATTACAGGCGATTCGTGGCTGGCGACCTACGGACATGATGCTGGTGGCTATGAAGGAGATGCTGCCGCATCTTCGTACCGCTTGGCACCACTTGTGTCTACCGACTTTTCTGCCCGCGCCGCCCCAAGCGCGCGGGGCCGTGTGCAGATCACCCCATTGTACACATTCTTCAACGCAAAAGACCTGAAGAATTATGAAAACCGGGGGGTTGTGCAAGGCGTTTATGTCTTGACCGGTGGTGTGTACCCCAATCCTGTTCAAGGCGACATCGTGCTCGACCCTGTGACATCAAAACAATATATCTTGCTCGCCCCTCATCACCAGGAGTGGACCAGCGATTCGCGGCTGATCGCGATTGGTCCGATCAACTAATGGCAAACGTCATCCACGCTGTCAGTTATTCACTTGGGTACGCCAGAGTCTTCTTTGACGTACCCATGTTGGGGCTTGGGACATCCAGCAATTTCACCATTGCTGGATGTGGTGTGTCTTCTTCGACAGCCTCGGCCGATCGCACTTACGTTGATCTTGTCGTCACAGGAGCGACGCTCGGAACAACTTACACAGTGGTCGTGGGGGCCGGCGTCACGGATGACGCCTCGGCCGCCCTGGTGGACGATTCTGCGGACTTTGTGGCAGGTTTTTGTCCTGGAGAGCCGACGGATGTGGATTCTTTCATCTCTGGCATCCACAGTCACCCACCGACCACATGGCCAGGCAGCACAATCTTGGGGACAGCAGAAGAGGGCAGTTCCGGCGGTGTCGGGTACAGGCCAGGTAGCAGCAAGTTGTTCGGAGGTCTGTGGTGATTGAATTCAAGACAGGCACTGTTGCGCGTGTACCGGTGGTCCTGAAGTCCGCCTCGACTGGTGCGCCTTTGACGGGAGTCAATTCTGGCGCAGTGGTATGCACCGTCGAAAAAGCTGACGGCTCTACCGCCGCGATCTCTGTTTCTGGTGGTGACTGGCAGGAAAACTCTGCCGGTGCCTTCAGCACTGCGGGCATCTATTCCTTGTTGCTGCCCACGTCCGCCTTGTCTCAGGTCGGTCCACTGAAGTATGCCGTGGCTGTGTCTTCTGCTGATGTTTTTGTCGGATTGGTCAAAGTTGTTCCTGACGACATTTTGGCAACAGCCAGTGCGCTGAGCGCGGTGGCGACCAACGTGAATGACATTGAGGCAATGGTTAACCGCCTGAATTCTTTCCATTCTGGAAAATGGAAGGTGTTCGCGGTTGGGCCAGACGCCAACCGGATTGTGTATTACGCTGAGGACGGAGTGACTGTTTTGGCAAAATTTGACCTGAAGGACATCTCGGGCGCAGCCACCTACAAAGCCGCTTTCGAGCGGGTTCCGGTGTAATCGTGTCGGGAAATCTCTTAGTTACTGAGGGGTTAGGAGCCACCGGCCTACCGGTGGTTCTGTTGTCTTTGGCCCCAGCTGCCCAGCAGCTGGTCCTCACGTTCGAGACCAACATCGGTTTGACCGGCGAAAGCCTGGACGCAAGCAAATGGACGGTCACCGCGGGCTCCGGAATCACTGCAGTCTCCGTTTCGGGTGTCTCGGCGATCGGGAATGTGATCACCCTCCAAACGACCGAGCATCAGCTGGGGGGTGCGTATACCTTACACATCCCTCAAGGGATTTTTGAGTCAGATGGAGAGGGTCGCCCTTTCATTGGGCCTTTTGACCAAAATTACACAGGCGTCGGCGTACAGCCGACGCTGTTGATGGTCAAAGGGGTAGACTCCAGGACCATCGAAGTGGTTTTCTCCGAAAAGGTGAATGCGGCTGATGCGGTCAACACCTCCAATTACGTGGTCACCGGCCCTTCGACGGTGTTGGTTACCTCAGTCACCAGGATTACCGACTTGACCTACAGAGTGAAGACGACGGCCCAGAACCGGGCCGCCAGCTATACTCTCACTGTTTCCAACGTTCGGGATATGGCCAATAACCCACTGAGCTAACAATGTCAAGCATGGTTTTTTCGAGCGCCCAGTTCTTCCTGCAGAGCGTCACTGTCGTGGCGCCGGCCGTGCTTCGTGTTCGTTTCTCGCATGACCCGAAACAAGTCAATCCACTTGCGGCCAACGACGGACTGAATCCAGTCAATTACGCACTCACAGGACCTCACATGGTCAATGTGGTTGCCGCTAATTCTGTGGTCTCTGATCCGCAGTCGATCGATATCTACCTCAACACTCCGCTCAAAAAAGGATTATGGACGGTATCTGTTAGCTCGGCAGTCGAGATGGGCGACAACACCACGCTGACTGCGCCTACATCCTTCAGCTTTGATGCAGTAGGCATTGAACCAAGAGAGCTTCCCAATCAAGGAGCGACTTCGGATCAAGCGTATGAAGTGATCCGTAAGCACCTTCCGCCGTCCCTTACTGGGACGAATTGGGAGGCATTGCTGCGGGCCTTATCGGTGGGGGATCAACAAAACTGGGACAATGCGGCTGCCGCATTTGATCAGAAGTTCTTGGCGTCAGCAAGCGGCGTCTACCTTGACCGTAAGGCGGCAGACCAAGGCTTGGCCCGGCCACAAGGCATCGGGATGCCCGACGATCTTTTTCGTTCATACGCACTCAAAATCTCCGCTCAAAAGGTCACAGAGCAACCTCTGCTCGATGTCCTGGAAGTCTTTTATGGCGCAGATGCCGTACGTGCATTTGCGATCACGGAGAAACAGGAGCCGTTTGTCTTGTCCGACGGGATGTCGTTGAAGGTCCTGGCGGACAACTCAGAGTCCCTGGAAATCGTTTTTCGAGAAAACGACTTCGGCAGAATCGGTTACTGCACTGCCGCAGAGGTCGCGGTCGCGATTACCCGTCAGGCGCGTGCTGCCGGCCTGACTTTTTTCGCAATTCCAGAAAACAAGAAAGTCAAGATCTACTCCGGTGCGCGTGGCTTGGCCTCTTCCGTTGTGGTAACAGGCGGCCTCGCCCAGGACCGCCTGACTTTTCCTTCTGAGTCGTCCGTCCTGATTGGCAGTGGAGTCAGCTTCAACATCACACTCACCAACCAAGGTCTCGGCGCCTTGCGGGCAAGGTACGAAATTCAGGATGCAGATGGGGGGCACTTCCTTGCTCTGCAACCAGGCCATTACGTCAACATCTCATGCCCGGCTTTTCAGTCCAGTAATCGAGGCTCGTTCAAAGTCGTCGACGCAGGTACCATCTATAACGGGGCGAACTTCTTTCATTTCTTTGAAATCGAAAATGACTTCGCGGTCCAACAGCTCGGTGTATCGACCTCATCAGCCAGAGACGTCCTTTTTTACGTCCCCACTGTAGCCCGGACGTACAAAGGGCCTGGGCGTTCCGTCAGTGTGGCCCAAACCGACACTGGCGTGTCAGTGGTGCTGCCGGCCACGACCCAAGCCGTCGGCCGTCAAGAAAAAACAGCGGCGTACCTGCACGGCAACGAGCAGGTACCTGTCTCACAAGTGCAGCGATTGCTGGATGGCCGCATCAAGGTGACGACCACCCTCGCTCATGGCCTGTCCGTTGGACATGGTGCAGAAATTGACGGAACCATGCCAACCTCGGCCGCACCAGCCGTTCTTGCCGGTGTCCCAGGTTCGTCGGGCAGTACAGGAGTGTCTCCCGCTTGCCATGCAACTGCGGCACTGCAAGTGCGTGCCCCTGACTCGGTAGTTGGTGGACGTTTTCTGAGCGAACAGTGCCTGTTGGCAACAGGCGACGTGTTGGTCGTTGGTGGCTCAAATTCTGTTGCTCCCCAAGCAGACTGCACGCGCTTCCGCCTTGGCAGTTCGACCGTCCTGGCGTCTGGCGTGGCCGAGGGCCGGCGCACCTACAGCTATGAGTGGATCTCCACCGCTTCGGCACCAGCCCCAACCGTCCGACACACCCTGACCCCTCTGACCGGAGATCTCTCCCCCAAAGCCCTGCTCCTGGGTGGCACCACGGATGGCAGTGCCGCCCTGTCTACCGCCAGCCTTTATGACCCCACGCTCAACACCTGGACGGCCGTGCCGACCGGCACGCTGACTGCCCGTTACAACCACACTGCGGTCCGTCTGCTGAATGCCGCAAGTGAAGAAATCGTCGTGATTGTTGGTGGTCAGTCCAGCCCGAGCGCCGCAGTCGCAATGACACAGATCTTTTCCCAGGAGGCAGGCGGCTCCCTGACCGATTTTGTGGCCGAGTCGACTGGTCGGTTCCGGCACCAGGCCATCGACGTGACTGCCCACAAGATGCTGGTCATTGGTGGCGCCAAGTTCGCTCCGTCCTTGCAGCCCAGGGACGACTGTTGGGCCTACGATTTCTCGACCAGCTTGTACTCCTCTGTCGGAGCCATGGCTGTGGCACGCATGGATTTTGGGGTAGTCCAAATCCCTGGGGTTTCTGTCCTGGTTGTCGGCGGTTTCGGCCGTTCCCTGAACAGCCAATCCACGGATTCTGTGTTGAATTCATGCGAAATCCTCGACCTTGACACCGGGCGCTGGCGCCCGACCGGTGCCTTGCGGTACCCACGACGCAATCCCCAGGTGGTGAGCCTGAATGGAAAGATCTATGCCATCGGTGGCCTGGCTGCAGATGGTAGCGTGGTTTCTCAGACCGAGGTCTATGACCTCCGTACGGGAACCTGGAGCGTGGCCCCGTCTACGGCCGCAACGTCGTCCTACGGTGATGTCGTTGCGCTCAGCAACATGTGTCTCCTGATCGGCAACTATTCGGCCGGTAGCGTTACTGCCGAGGCCCGCTTGTTTGTCTCTGGCGCAAACCGGCTGGGAACTCGACTGAATGGCTCCTACAAAGTGGACTCAGTCCAAGACTCGACAACCGTCTACCTGTCTTCATACGCGGATGGCTACTCAAGCTCGACCGTAGGGGGCCTGACCTCCTTGACTGCACAGACAGGGAACCATGCAGGGCCCTATGTGTGGGATATCGACAACGGGGTCGCCGTAACGGCAGTTGAGGCGACCTTGGTCACTCCACTCGTGGCTGGCCAACGGTACCGGACATTGGAGGTTGGAGCTGGGCAGGCCGGGGCATTCCCTGAAGAAGACGGCTGGGTAGTCGTGGGATTTGGTACCAGTCGGCAAGTCACTATTCCGTACATCGGAAAGACCTCTGGTTCTTCATTGTCCATCGACTACTCATTCATTGTGCCATATGACATCCCATCTGGGGCAAAAGTAGCACTGGTGGCCCAAAAAGGTCCTTATGAAGCGGCAGACGCTGGCGCCGTTGGATCTTTTTACGCGACGGCCTCGGCTGCGGGCCGGGTGGCCGCGCAGTCCGCGGTTCAATCGATTGTCGCAGCAGGTCTCCCGCTCGACATTGATGTTTCCTACCCAGGTGACAAAGGGCTGGCCCGAGCTGGCTTCCCCAAAGAGGGAGCTGTCGTGTCCGAAAAAGTCCATGTGTGGGGCGGCGACGACTTGGACCAAGAGCTGGCTGTAGCACGGCAGGAAGGATAAAATGTTCTCTGTCAACATCGTCACAGCAGGGCTTCATCTGTACATCAATGGCGTGAAGTACAGCAAGGCAAGCAAGATCAGTTACACCATCACCTCAACACACATCGAGCGCAAGGGGATTGATTCGTTGGTGGGCTTTGAGTTGAGCCCCAGCTCATACCATGTCACCGGTCGGATCGAAGTGTACCGCCAGCATGGCGATGGCGGGCTGGAGGGTACGGGGGTAACTGCGCCGTACACCCACTTGCCCTTGCAGAAGTACTTTTCGATCATGGTGGTTAACGCCCTGACAAAGCAGGTCATCTTTAAGGCCGACGACTGTTCGGTCATGGAACAGAGCTGGGACGCCACCGCGAAACAGCGCGTCTCGGGGCATTTCACGTTCCAGGGGCTCACCGCCCTGAACGAAGCTCGATACACCTGACACGCGTAATCTCCCCTAAGTCCCTTTTATCGAGAGTAAATCATGGCAGTTCAGCGTCGATTAAACCTCTTAGGCCAACAACGCGTCGATGTCCCCCACATCCGTGCACTGGAAAGCGCTGTTGTGGCGGACATGGATCTGCTCGCAGGCACGATCATGGCCGGCCAACGACCATTGGTTGTCAAAGGGTTCGAGCTGAACGCCGCAACAGGGTTGAGTACCCCTGCTACCGCCCTGCAGCTCACGGTTGCGGGGGGCGTGCTCCTCCATCCATTGGCCACAGAGGCGGGTACGATCTTCCATGTACCTGACTCGGCGGCCCCCGAAGTTCTGTCTGTCTCGAACTCGAAGGTGATTGGCGGCTTCACCGCCAACACCACCAACTACGTCGGCATCGACCTGTTGATGTTGGCGGATGATTCAACAGCAGACATTTCGATGTTTCTGGATGCTGCGAGCAAGCTTGAGGTTCCAAAGACAGTTCCCCAGGCTCGCACGCTGGATTTCAGGATCAAGATCTCCACCTCAGACTTCGGGTCCACCCCTACGGTGTGTCCCGTCGCTCGTGTAGTGACAGATAGTGCTGGCGCTGTTGTCTCCATTGACGACTGCCGAAACATGTACTTTCGCCTGGGGACTGGCGGAAGTGCGGCGAACCGAAACGCCGTCTTCAGCTTCCTGAATGGCCGACAGGAATTGTCCATCCAGTCCTCGGTGTCGAGCCCGAACTCTCAGATCTTCCTCAACGGCGACAAGGCGATCGGCTCCGACAAGGAGTGGCGTGACGCAGTCATGACACGGCTGTGGGAGGTCGGTGGTGGTGAAGCCTGGTTTTCGGCCACCTCAGACCGTGATGTGAAGCTTGGTTTCACTTCATCAACTCTGCCCAGTGGCATGAACGCCGAGTGGGATGTGGGAACCTCTACCCTGGAATGGCAGGGCTTGCTCGTCACGTTCGCCAACAGTGTCGGCTGGTTCAACCAAATCGAGGATGATTCCGCTGTATTGGCCGACGGTCAATGCCTGTATGTGGATATTGACCGCACCAAGAACCGGAACGGTAGCATTGGCAACGAGAAGCTGATTCCTGCGGTCGGCGACCTGGACACCCTGGGGAGTCCGTTGATCCCTGGCAGTCGCGTGATCGTCGCTTGGCGAGTAGGTAGCGACGTCTTCCTCAAGGACTACCCTTTTGAAGTCAACCGCGGCATCGGTGTGCCTCCTCCGCTGGGAGATCCACTCAACGTGCTGTTTGAAGGGCCAAGTGGCGTGACTCATTGGGGGCGTATTTACGACTACATGATTGTGTCAGACTTGAACATCAACAGCTTTTCACCGACCACTGCCCTGGTGGAAAAAGGTGTCAACGTTGTTGATCCAACATTCAGCGCGACATACAACAACGGCACCCCGACCACCCTGAGCCTGGAAGACGACTACATCCCCGACACGGGCGTCCACAACGTGGTGGCCACCCCCAACAGCTTCGCAAGCGCTCCTCACACCTACGTGAAATCAACACTTGGCAGCAATCCAGCAGTGGTGTTCTCTTTAACCGCAGACGCTGGTGCGCCTCCGGATACAGAGACGTGCGCCATCACCTGGACTCGACACTTCTACTGGGGACTTAACGCCAGCCCCAGCCCGACCTTGAATGAAGCGTTCGTCAAGGGATTGCCCAACAAGAACCTGCAGACGAACCGAAACAAGAACATTGTCACTGCACCGGTGTCTCAGTACCTGTTTTTCGCCTTGCCTGCCTACTACGGGAATGTTGCGTCAATCGTCGACAATCTCATCAACTTCAACATCACCGGCGCCTACACGAAGGTGGCGACGGTATCGGTAACGACAGAGGCTGGCGCAATCTTGGGCGAGAACTACGACATCTACCGATCCAACCAGGCTCTGACCGGTAACGTCAACATCACGGTGGGCTAAAATGAGCATTCTTTTCCAAGATAAACTTGAGCCCCTCGGCGACTTCCCCCTCCTCCAGGACTCTCACTTTGAGGGCGGACTTCGCTCTGTGATCTGGGATACGACGTCCTTCACGGATGCCTTGGATGCCATCAACGCGCTCGTTCCCGCCAACTTCCGAAAAGAGGGTATGATCGTTCGGGCCACGCAGGTGTTGGACGCCAACAACCTCCCTAGCGGGATTGTGGACACCAAGGAATACTTTTGGACTGGTTTTGACTGGAAGAAGTACCTTCCCGTTAACGTCAACCCTCAAGTATCGTACGGGGTTGTTTCAGGATGCCTGGTTACGGTCAACTCGATCAACCTTACCGCCACGGTCCAGTCTGGCACGCTGGTCGACAGACAAGGTCGACGAATCGTCTTTGCTTCGAACCAATCCGTAACCGTCACCTCCAGCACCGTCGGTCAAGTCTTCGTCATTGTGTGGGACCCAACCGCCAATTCAGGTGAAGGTGGGTTGACAGCCAAGGCGCTGTCCGCCACAGGCGGGGCAGCGCACAACGACCTCCCCCTGGGGTTGGTCAAGGTGTCGTTACCTGTCGTCACGTACTTGCTGGCGAACGTGGTTGACATCCGGCGCTGGGATAACGGAGATACCGCACGACAGCACGTGTCGGTTGGACCAACCGTCGGAAGCTCTGCAGGCGCCAACTTCAGCTCTGTGCGGTCTGCCCTCCTGCACATCAACTGCTTTTCCAACCCGGCCGGGGCAGAATCCGATCTTCGCCCCAAACTGATCAACATCGTCGGATCGTACACCGAACCATTTGTTGTGGCTGACGAAGCGTGCATTAAGGTCGATAGCACCGGCACTGATCAGTACTGGATTGACTGCGGGAATCGTCTTGACTCCGTCCGTATCGTCGGACTTTCGGGCGGAGGTTCCGGCTCTGTTCCTACCCCACAAATCACCTGGGGACACGCTGCCACGATCGGCAGTTTCTTGCGAGCAACGCGAACGGGCTCAACCCGTGTTTCCCGCCTGCACGTCGAGAATGTCTCGTTTATGTATGACGGCATCGCCGGCAACAGTTCAAAGTCGGCTGTCTTCAGAAACCTTGACGGTGGTTTCTGTGCCAAGTCGGTGCGTATGGAGGAACACGCCTCGGGCGCTCTCTATTGTCTGGCTTCATGGGATACTGAAACCAACTTCTCAGCCCTGGGGGTCGAGCCGACGCGTTTTGAGCAGGTGGACGTCAGCAGCGACAACTTTGTTCGCGCTGTCCTGCACTTCGATGTGGACACACCCGACACCGTAACCGGCGATCTGGTGATTCAGGACAGCAGCTTCTCTCCTCTTTCCGATGCCCTCTATTTGGTTGAGGGTTTTGGGTCAAGCAATCTGGGGGCCGCCCGGATCTCGGTCGAGAACTGCAGGCTTGGTCACGTCTTGACGGCCGTCGTCCGGAATCCATCAACCTCTTTGGTTGTTTTGACAAACTGCCACATCGGTGTCAACGACGGGGCGACCCAATACGCTCTGGCTTCTGGTGTCACTACCAATCCTTTGATGTTGGTTTCATGCACTTTTGATGCAGGTCAAGTCAGCTTGGCGGGCGCAAAAATGGTGACCAGCTGTCAGGCCAAGAACGGGAGCGTGGTTACAGCAAGCAGCGCCAACTACTTGGTGAACTGTTCACTCCCAGGCATGCTGGGGACGCCGGCACTGAATATCAACG